>ULWX01003084.1_pt1 | contig 26703 bp, 20 predicted proteins | sample 1960851 | NCBI WGS metagenome assembly ULWX01 (sample SAMEA4835826, study PRJEB28245) | human gut metagenome | biome: gut microbiome; material: fecal sample | place: Denmark | collected 2008 | reverse complement strand
CTGGGGCTGCCGGAGCGCCCGCGCGACACCGCCGGCAAGCAGGCGGCCGCCACCGTCGGCCAGTGCGAGCTGATGTTCATGTACGACAAAATGTTCTCCCAGTACGGCCACACCGTGGGGCAGCTGCTCATTACGAAGGAGGACATGGACGACTCACAGCGGCGCGCCAATCTCGATCAGGCGTTTCAAAAGCTCTTTTCCTATGGCGCGATCCCGATCATCAACGAAAACGACGCCGTGGCCGTAGACGAGATCGTCTACGGCGACAACGACTCGCTCTCGGCGGAGGTCGCGGCGCTCCTGCACGCGAGCGCGCTCATCATCCTCACGGAGGTGGACGGGCTTTACACCGCGAACCCCACGGAAGACCCCACGGCACGCCGCATTGCCGAAGTGCCGGAGATCACGGACGCGATCCGTGCCTGCGCCTCCGGCCACGGAACGGCGCTCGGCACCGGCGGCATGGTCACAAAGCTGCACGCGGCGGAGATCGCCACACGCGCAGGCGTAGAGACCTACGTCGTCGGCAACCGTGACTTTCACGACATCTACCGTCTGCTCGACGGCGAGAGCGTCGGCACACACTTTTTTGCAAAGGAGAATTCCCATGCTTGAATCCATCGGACGCAACGCAAAACAGGCGGCCAGAGCGCTCGCCGCCGCCACTACGCAGCAGAAAAACGACGCTCTGCTCGCCATCGCGGACGCGATCGAGCAGAGCAGCGCCGCCATCGTCGCCGCCAATCAGGCCGACATGGTCGCGGGCAGGGAAAAGGGCATGACCGCTGCACTGCTCGACCGCTTGATGCTCGACGAGAGCCGCATCCGCGCCATCGCGGAGAGCGTCCGCGACGTGGTCCGTCTTCCCGACCCCGTGGGGCGCGTTCTGTCGGACGAGGTGCGTCCGAATGGGCTGCGCCTGGTCAAGGCCGCCGTGCCCATCGGCGTGATCGCGGTCATCTACGAGGCGCGCCCGAACGTGACGGCGGATTCCGCCGTGCTGTGCCTGAAATCCGGCAACGCGGTCATCCTGCGCGGCGGCAAGGAGGCCATCCGCTCCAACATTGCGATCGCGGAGGCCATGCGCGCGGCGCTCGCCAAAACGGCGCTGCCGCCGGACTGCATCCAGCTCGTCACCGACACGACGCACGAGAGCGCGAACGCCCTCATGCACCTGAACGCCTACGTGGACGTGCTCATCCCGCGCGGCAGCAAGCGCCTGATCGACGCGGTCGTTCAGCAGTCCACCGTCCCGGTCATCCAGACCGGCTCCGGCGTGTGCCACATTTACGTGGACAAGGCCGCGAACATCGGCATGGCTGCGGACATCATCTGCAATGCCAAGACCTCGCGCCCGTCCGTGTGCAACGCGGCGGAGTGCATGCTCATCCACCGGGACATCGCCGCGCAGGCGCTGCCGGCCATCGCGCAGAAGCTCCGTGAAAAGCACACGGAAATTCGCGGCGACGCCGAGGTACTCTCCATCCTACGCGAGCAGGCCGTGCCCGCGACGGACGCGGACTGGGGGCGCGAATACGGCGATACCATCATTGCGGCGCACATCGTCGGCAGTATCGACGAGGCGATCGACTACGTCTATCAGTATTCCACCGGCCACTCCGAATGCATCGTGACGGACGACCCCGCCGCGGCGGAGCAATACCTCAGCCGCGTGGACGCCGCCGCGGTGTACCACAACGCCTCCACCCGGTTCACGGACGGCGGCGAGTTCGGTCTCGGCGCGGAGATCGGCATCTCCACGCAGAAGTTGCATGCGCGCGGGCCGCTCGGACTCAACGAGCTGACGTCCATGAAATTCAAGGTCTACGGCGACGGCCAGATCAGATAAAGGAGCGAAACACGATGGTTTACGGATTCATCGGCCTCGGCAACATGGCGGGCGCGATTTTGCGCGGCATGTACAAAAGCGGGGCCTTCGCCGCGGACACGCTCTGCGGCTACAACCGCAGCGAAGGGAAGACCCTTGCGCTGCAGCAGGAGATCGGACTCGAACCGTGCAGCAGCGCGCTCGCCGTCGCACAGCGCGCGGACGTCGTCGTCCTCGCGGTCAAGCCGCAGATGATGGGCGACGTGCTGCCGCAGATCGCCCCGGCGCTCCGGCCGGAGCAGCTCGTCATCTCCATCGCGGCGGGCAAGCCCACCGCGTATTATGAGGCAGCGTTCCCGGCCGAGATCCCGGTCGTGCGCGTCATGCCGAATATCAACGCGAAGGTCTGCGCCGCGACGAGCGCCGTCTGCGGCGGCAGGGATGCGACGCCGGAGCATTTGGAGACGGCAAAAAAGCTCTTTTCCACCGTCGGCTCCGTGTTCGTGCTGCCCGAAGCGCAGTTTTCGGTCTTTTCTGCCATCGGCGGCGCCTCCGGCGCGTTCATCCACATCTACATCGACGCGCTCGCGTCCGCAGGCGTAAAGGCGGGGCTGCCGCGCGCGCTGTCGCAGGACATCGCCTGTCAGGCGGTGCTCGGCGCCGCCAAGCTCACGCAGGAGAGCACGGAACACCCCATCGCCCTGTGCGACCAGGTGTGCTCGCCCGGCGGCACGACGATTGAGGGCGTGCACACGCTCAAGCGCCTCGGCTTTGAGACCGCCATTCAGCAGGCGATCGACGCGATCATTGAAAAGGATCAAAAGCTCGGCCAATAACGGCAAAAAATGCGCCGGCGCAGCGGTTTCTCTCCCGCTGCGCCGGTATTTTACATCAAATTTCCGAATTTTCGCAGTTTAAATGCTAAAAAAATTAGTAATTTTCTGCATTGAAGCCCTCCCGGAAGCGTGCTACCATATGGACACACCAAATCTTAAAAAGGAGGAAATGTCAATGCAGTTTCAATTCTCAGATCGTATCAACAAACCGGATTTTCAGGGAGAGTTTACGGCTGTCATTCTAAAGGCCGCTGCTTCGCCCGATCTCATTTCATTTGGCGGAGGGCTGCCGAACCCCATTTCCTTCCCCGTCAAAGAGATGGAAGTGGCCGTGCAGAAGGTGCTGGAGAAAAACGGCGCCGCTGCCCTGCAGTACAGCACCACCGAGGGCTACGCCCCGCTGCGCCAGTTCATCGCCGAGCGCTACACGAAGATGGGCGTGGACGATGTGAAGGCCGACGATATCATCATCACCAACGGCTCCCAGCAGGCGCTGGACATGCTCTCCGCCGTCATGCTCAACGCCGGCGACGAGATCGTTGTGGAGGACCCGACCTATCTGGCCGCGCTGCAGTCGTTCCACCTGTACGACCCCACGGTGCTCCCCGTGGAGCTGCGCAGCGACGGCATCAATTGTGAGGAGCTGGAAAAAACGCTCGCAGCGCACAGCCCGAAGTTCATGTATATCATCCCCAGCTTCCAGAATCCCACCGGCCTGACCTATTCGCCCGAAGTCCGCGAAAAGGCCGCCGAGCTGCTCAAAAAGACGAACGTCCTGCTCATTGAGGACAACCCGTACAGCGAGCTGCGCTTCACCGGCAACGGCGGATATTCCTTCGGCCGCTATCTGGGCGACCAGTGCTGCATGCTCGGCACGTTCTCCAAGGTCGTCGCGCCCGGTATGCGCATCGGCTGGGTCTGCTGCCGCAACGAGGCGCTGCGCAAGAAGCTCCTGGCCTACAAGATGACCATGGACCTGCACACCAACATCTTCTGCCAGATGGTGCTCGCGCAGTATCTGGAGGACAACGATCTCGACGAGCACATCGAAGCAACCAAGGTCCTGTACAAGGAAAAGGCTGAGTTCATGATCTCTTGCATGAAGAAGTACATGCCCGAGGGCGTGACCTTCACGCAGCCGGAGGGCGGCATGTTCATGTGGGCCACCATGCCGGAGGGCCTCAAGGCGCTGGACGTGTACTACGCCGGTCTGGAAAAGGGCGTCGCGGTCTGCCCCGGCGACCCGTTCTATGAGACGCAGCGCGGTGTGCGCACCATGCGCATCAACTACTCCAACAGCACCGACGAAGCCATCGAGAAAGGCATCCGCCTGCTCGGCGAAGCCATCCGCGAGTGCATGGCGAAGCTGTAAGCGAACAAAAATCAACAGACGCAGCAATCTTGCTGCGTCTGTTTTTTTGCTGTAAAATGGACCGTTCATCTCACGGGTGCGGCTTATTCTCCCGATACGCCGCCATGATGTCTTTAAAAATCTCGCCGTTGGACGGCGGGGTCCACGTGATGGCGTTCGCGCCGGCGGCGATCGTCTCCAGAATGGACTCGTCCGTCGGGCCGCCGGTGGCGATAATCGGCATGTCGGGGTAGCGGCTGCGGATATCGCGGACAATCGCCGGCGTTTCCGCCGCGGCGGATACGTTGAAAATATCCGCGCCCGCGGCGATGCGCGCGTCATAGTCCGTGTCCGCGCGCGCGACCGTGACCACGATGGGGATGTCGATCGTCTCCGACACATGCTGCACGACCTCGTTCACCGTCGGCGCGTTGAGCACCACGCCGGTCGCACCCTGCATCTCGGCGAACATTGCGAGGTTCATCACGCGCTGTCCCTGCGTCAGCCCGCCGCCCACGCCCGCGAACACCGGCACGTCCGCCGCGAGCAGCAGCGCCTGCGTGATGATCGGCTGCGGTGTGAACGGGTAGACCGCGATGATCGCGTCCGCATTCACGTTGGTGATGATCGACAAGTCGGTGGAAAACACCAGCGACTTGATGCGCTTGCCAAACACCAGGATGCCGCTGCACTTGTAGATCACTTCCGGCACCCGCAGGGCAAACGCCCGCAGGTTTCCGTCAATTTTGTTGGGCATTTTCTTTTCCAGGCTCACATCGCCCTGATGAATCATAGCGTTCCCTCCAATATCCGTTTGAAAACCTCCGCGCCGTAGAGCAGCGCGTCCTCGTCAAAGTCAAAATTGCTGCTGTGCAGGGGTGCGTGGCACTTGCCGCCCTTCACGCCGAGAAACAGGAACATCCCCGGCACCACCTGCTGATACTCGGCAAAGTCCTCCGCCGCCATCACCGGCTCGACCAGCACCGCGTCATCCATGGAGTCAAGCACGGTGTAAAACTGCTCCACCAGCGCGCGCGGGTTCGATACACAGGGGTAGTGCACCTTGCGCTCGATCTGGAAGACCGCACCCGTCGCCGTTTCCAGCCCCTGCATGAGCGCCAGCATTTTGTGGCTGAGCACGTGGTAAAGCTCGTTGCTGAACACGCGCAGCGTGCCGCTGATGACGACCTCCTCGGCGATCACGTTGTGGGACGTGCCGCCCTGAATCTTACCCAGTGTCAGCAGCGCGTCCTGATGCGGGTCCACGTCGCGGGTGATGACCGTCTGCAGCATGGTGATGAACTCCGCGCTCACCACGATGGCGTCGATGCCCATCTGCGGTGTGGAAGCGTGCGCGCTCTTGCCGCGCACCGTGATCTCAAAATCGCTCGTCTGCGCCATCTGATAGCCCCAGCGCACACCGACCTTGCCCTTCGGAACCGTCGGCCACAGGTGCAGACCGTAGATTTGATCCACTTTGGGATTTTCCAGCGCGCCGTCCTCGATCATGCGGCGCGCACCGGCCCAGCCCTCTTCGCCGGGCTGGAACAATAATACCACATTGCACCGCAGTTTTTTGCGGTTTTTGGCGATCCACTTCGCCAGCAGCAGCAAAATTGTGGTGTGCCCGTCGTGTCCGCAGCCGTGCATCGCGCCTTCGCGGCAGGAGCGGTAGGGCACGTCGTTCGTCTCCTCGCTGCGCAGCGCGTCCATATCCGCGCGGAAAGCAAGGGTCTTTTCCGCACCCTTGGCATAGAACACGGCCTTCAGCCCGGTCAGTGCCAGCGTTTCGAGCGAGTCCGGCCCGCAGGCCTCCAGCTCTTTGCGCACGTACGCCTGCGTATCGTACAGCCGGAAGCCGATCTCCGGGATGCGGTGCAAGTCCCGCCGGATACGGACGCAGTCGTCCTGCATGGATAAAATCTGGTCACTGATCTGCATGATGTGGTTCCTCCGCGTTTTTTTGCGCGCGTCCTGCGTTCATTCGCACGTTTTCTTTTAAATTATACTCAAATGGTAAACGTTCGTCAATGAACATGTACGCCAAATCGTTTCCACCGTCCCGAATTATTTAAGGCTCTGATCCCCTCGTTTGCACTTGCAAGGAAACGGTAATTGTGCTATAAATAATTAAAAATATTTAATTAAAAAATTAAAAGCTTAAGGGAGTGAGCCAATGGATCTTTTCACAAAATGCTTTCAGCCGTCCATGGCGGACGAGGTGCGGCAGCGCGGCATCTACCCCTATTTCCATGCGTTGGAGTCCCGGCAGGACGTCGAGGTCATCATGGAGGGCAAGCGCCGCATCATGCTCGGTTCCAACAATTATCTCGGCCTGACCACCGATCCGGAGGTCGTGGAGGCCGGGATCCACGCCTTTGAGCGGTTCGGCTCCGGCTGCTCCGGCTCGCGGTTTCTCAACGGCACGCTGGAGCTGCATCTGGAGCTGGAAGCGGAGCTTGCGGCTTTTCTGCGCAAGGACAGCGTCGTAACCTTTTCGACCGGCTTCCAGTCCAATCTCGGCATCATCTCCGCGCTGGTGGGGCGCACGGACTACATGATCTGTGACCGCGAAAACCACGCCAGCATCTATGACGGCTGCCGCCTGAGCTTCGGCAAAATGCTGCGCTACAAGCACAACGACATGGCCGACCTCGAAGCGCAGCTCCAAAAGGTGCCGGATACCGCCGGCATCCTCATCGTGACGGACGGCGTGTTCAGCATGGGCGGCGACATTGCAAACCTGCCGGAGATCGTCCGGTTGGCCAGGCAGTACGGCGCGCGCGTCATGGTGGACGACGCGCACGGGCTCGGCGTCATCGGCGAGGGCGGCCGCGGCACGGCCAGTCACTTCGGACTGGAGGATGAGGTGGACATCTATATGGGTACCTTCTCCAAATCGCTCGCCAGTCTCGGCGGCTATATGGCGGCGAGCGAGCGCGTGGCGGACTATGTGCGCCACAACTCGCGCCCGTTTATTTTCTCGGCCTCCATCACCCCCGCAAGCTGCGCAGTCGCGCTCACGGCGCTGCGCAACCTGGAGCGCCATCCGGAGCTGGTAACGCGCCTTCGCGCGCTCTCCGCCTATGCGCGCGAAGGCTTCCGCAAGCGCGGCGTGCGCATTCGCGAGTCCATCGCAGACGTGCCGACGCCGATCATCCCGCTGTACACGCAGGATGTGGTCAACACGCTGGCGACCGCCAAGCGCCTGTACGACGCGGGCGTGTATGTCAATCCCGTGCTGCCGCCCGCCACGCCCGCGGCGGACTGCCTGCTGCGCACGAGCTATATGGCGACGCACACGGAGGCTCTGCTGGACGAAGCGATGGACATCATCGCCGCCGGGATCGGAGGCTGAGATGACAAAAGTCGTTGTCATCACCGGGGGGAGCTCCGGCATCGGGCTGTGCGCGGCCAGAGCGCTGCTGGAAAAGGGCTGCCGTGTGTACGAGCTCAGCCGCCGCGCGCAGGGCGCGGATGCCGCTATCACACACGTGCAGGCGGACGTGACGGACGAAGCACAGGTGCGCGCCGCCGTGGAGGAGATCGTCCGGCGCGAGGGGCGCATCGACGTGCTCATCAACAACGCCGGGTTCGGCATCTCCGGCGCGGTGGAGTTCACCGAAACGGCGGAGGCAAAGCATCAGTTCGACGTGAATTTCTTCGGCATGGTGAACATGAACCGCGCCGTACTGCCCGTCATGCGCGGGCAGGGCGGGGGGCGCATCCTGAACATGAGTTCCGTGGCCGCGCCCATCGCCATCCCGTTTCAGGCATACTACTCCGCATCCAAGGCCGCGGTGCGCACCTACTCGCTCGCGCTCGCAAGCGAGGTGAAGCCCTTCGGTATCGAGGTCTGTGTCATCATGCCGGGCGACATCTGCACCGGCTTCACCGCCGCGCGCGAGAAAAATCCCGCCGGCGACGACGTTTACGGCGGGCGCATCGCGCGCTCCGTCGCCGTCATGGAGCACGACGAGGAAACCGGCATGACCGCCGAGGCTGCCGGAGCGTTTCTCTGCCGCCGCGCGCTGCAAAAGCGCGTCGCTCCCATCTACACGCTCGGCGGCAAATATAAGCTGTTCGTGTTCCTCACGCGCCTGCTGCCCATGCGCCTGATGACGTACATCGTCGGAACGATCTATGCATCATGATCCCAAGCAAAAAACCTCTGACCTGACGGTCAGAGGTTTTTTTGCTTCAATGCTGCGGCACTTCAAAATACACCTTTCGCAGGAAGATGCTGCCGTCCGCTTCGCCGCCGAAGGGGGCATAGCCGCGCTTGGTGAACATGGCGATCGCAACCTTATTCGTGTGGAACACGTGCGTCATGACCTGCCCGAAGCTCTGGCTCTCCGCCAGCGCCTCCACGGCGCGGATCATTGCCGCGCCATAGCCCCTGCGCCGGTGCGGCTCGTAGACGTAGAAGTCGTTCAAAAACACCGTCTCCGCCTCTGTCGTGTCGCACCACACCTCGCCGACGGTCTCGCCCGCGGCGTTCTCGGCGGCCATGATGTAGTTGCGCGGGGTCTCCAGCCCCTGCGGGAGCACCTCCTCCAGCGCGCCCTGCGCCTCGGCGAGCGCGTGCGCCTCCACATTGGTCTTGCCGGTGAGCAGCAGCTCCTGCATGTACCGGCTGAGATTCCGCTGCCGGAAGCGTTCAAATTCATCCGCCGTCATCAGGCGGAGCGTCACCTCAGTCTGCATGGTGGGTCTCCTCCGTTTCGGTCTGCACCCGGCGCCGCGCTGCGGTGTGGGACAGCAGATTGTCATACAGCTCCGTCAGCAGCAGCTTTGCGACCGGCGCAACGTCTGCCGTGCCCTCGCACGGGCGCACAAACAGTCGCATCCGCTGCCCCTCGCTCCGGTAGGCAAAGGCGCTCTCCTCATAGCCGTTGTACGCCAGCAGCGCACAGGCGCGCTCCGCTTCCGCCTGATTTCCGGCAAGCTCAAAGAGGATGCCTTTTTTCCCGGCGTAGCGGCGGTTGAGCAGCTCCGCCGCAACCTTGCCGAGCCGCTGTTCACGCAGGTACGGGTAAATCGCCAGCATATGCACCAGCACGTACCCATACGACGAGCGCACCGACACGAGCGCATACCCCGCCTCGCGTCCGAATTCGTCCCGGAACAGGTGCAGTTCCAGCTTTTTGCCGAGCAGCGCGCGGATCAAAGCCCGCTCCGGCAGCCGCACGGGCGCGGAAAAGTCCAGCTTCATCGTCGGGTAGATCCGCAGCAGATCCTGCAGCCCGCCCTTTTCGATGTGCAGATTCGTGATCGGCGGCAGATTCTGAAAGAAAATGTCCAGATCGGCAAACATGGGCGCTTCTTCCGGATGTTCGTCCCGCCGCGGCAGGTGATAGATGTTGTCTTTTTCGTTGTCGTGTTTGTCGCTCATGCGCATTTTTTCCTTTTCCTTGTCTTGTCTGTCGCCTATGCGAACTTTTCCCTTTCGGCGACGGCCAGTGCGTCGCAGCGGTTGTTATAGGCGTTGTCGGCATGACCCTTGACCCAGTAAAACCGCACGGTGTGCATTTGCAGCAGTGCGTCGAGCGTCTGCCAGAGGTCGACGTTTTTCAGCTCGCCGCCCTTGCGCTTCCAGCCTTTTTTCTTCCACTCGCGCAGCCATCCGAGGTTGATGGCGTTTGCTAGATACTGGCTGTCTGTATACAAAGAAACCTCGCACGGCTCATGCAGCGCCTGCAGCGCCGTGATCGCGCCGAGCAGCTCCATGCGGTTGTTGGTGGTCTCCGCCTCGCCGCCGGACAGCTCCTTTTCATGCGCGCCATATTTCAGGATCGCGCCCCAGCCGCCGGGGCCGGGGTTGCCGGAGCACGCGCCGTCCGTATAGATTGTGACCTGCTTCATGCTTCCGGCTCTCCCTCAGACGCGGTCTCCGCGCGCTCGGTCAGCGCCACGGAGATGACCTTCGCCCCCTCGGCCAGCCGCATGATGCGCACGCCCTGCGTGGCGCGGCCCAGCACGGAGATTCCGTCCGCCTCCATGCGGATGATCGTACCGTCGTCCGAAACGACGAGCACGTCGTCTCCGTCCTCCACGACCTTGACGGCGGCGACCTTGCCGGTCTTCTCCGTCGTGTTGTAGTTCTTCATGCCGGAGCCGCCACGGTGCTGCGGCTCGTCCCCGCCGCCGCGGACGTATTCGCTTGCCTCGGTGCGCTTGCCGTAGCCGTTTTCCGTGATGGACAGCACACAGGCGTCCGGCCGCGTGACCTCCGCGCCGACGCAGTAGTCGCCGTCCTTCAGACGGATGCCGCGCACGCCGACCGCCTCGCGTCCCATCGGGCGCACATCCGTCTCGGCAAAGCAGATGGCCTGACCGTCGTGCGTGGCCATGAGGATATTCTGGCTGCCGTCGGTGAGCATGACGTTGATGAGCTCGTCGCCCTCGTCAAGCCCCAGCGCGCGGATGCCGGAATTGCGGATGTTCTTGAGCGCGGTCAGCTCCATACGCTTGACGGTGCCGTTTCGCGTCGCCAGCACGAGATAGGAGCCGTCCTCCATCTCGCGCATGTGCAGCATGGCGTTCACGCGCTCGCCCGGCTCCACGGGAATGATGTTGACAATGTTCGTGCCGCGCGCGGTTCTGCCCGCTTCGGGGATCAGGTAGCCTTTCTTACGGTAGGCGCGTCCGCGGTTCGTGAAGAAGAGAATATAGTCGTGCGTCGAGGCGGTGAACACCGTCTCCACATAGTCCTCCTCGCGCAGCGTCTGCGCGCGCACGCCCTTGCCGCCGCGCTTCTGCACCGTATATTCATCCGCCGGGACGCGCTTGATGTACCCGCCGTGCGTGAGGGTGAAGACACACGCCTCCTCCTCGATGAGATCTTCGATGTCGATCTCGTCCTCAATATCCTGAATCTCAGTCTTGCGCGCGTCGCCGTACTTGTCGCGCAGGGCGATCAGCTCGTCCTTGAGCACGCCCTTGACCTTTTCGGGGTCGGCCAGCAGCGCGCGGAAATAAGCGATGCGCTTTTCCAGCTCGTCATACTCGTTCTGCAGCTTCTCGCGCTCCAGACCCTGCAGCGCTTTCAGGCGCATGTCAAGGATCGCCTGTGCCTGCACCTCGGACAGGCCGAAGCGCCGCATCAGGTTTTCCTTCGCGTCGTCGTAGCTCTCGCGGATGATCTTGATGACCTCGTCGATGTTCTCCTCCGCAATCAGCAGACCCTCCAGCAGATGCGCGCGCTCGAGCGCCTTGTTCAGATCGAACTTCGTGCGGCGCACAATAATCTCTTCCTGGAAGGTGAGATACTCGTCCAGAATGTGGCGCAGCGAGAGAATTTTCGGCTGCGACTGGTTGTCCACCAGCGCGAGCATATTCACGGCAAAGGTCGTCTGCATCTGCGTCTGCGCAAAGAGACGGTTGAGTACGACCTGAAGATTCGCATCCTTCTTCAGCTCGATCACGATGCGCATGCCGTTGCGGTCGGATTCGTCGCGCAGGCCGGAGATGCCGTCCAGCTTCTTGTCGCGCACCTGCTCGGAGATGTTCTGGATGAGCTGGCGCTTGTTGACCTGATAGGGCAGCTCCGTCACGATGATGCGCAGACGGTCGTGTCCCCACTCCTCGGTCTCCGTGCGGGCGCGCACCACGATGCGGCCGCGGCCGGTGGCGTAGGCAGCGCGGATGCCGCTGCGGCCTACAATGATGCCGCGCGTCGGGAAGTCCGGGCCGGTGATGTGCTGCATCAGGTCGGACAGCGTCGCGTCCGGGTTTTCCAGTACGCAGACGCAGGCGTTGATGACCTCGGTAAGGTTGTGCGGTGGAATGTTCGTCGCCATGCCGACGGCGATGCCGGAGCTGCCGTTGACCAGCAGGTTCGGGAAGCGCGCCGGGAGTACGCGCGGCTCCTTGCGGCTCTCGTCGAAGTTCGGGTCCCAGTCCACGGTGTCCTTGTCGATATCGCGCAGCATTTCGTTTGCGATCTTCGACATGCGCGCTTCCGTATAACGATAGGCGGCCGGAGGGTCGCCGTCCACGGAGCCGAAGTTGCCGTGGCCGTCCACGAGCATATAGCGCATGGAAAAGTCCTGCGCCAGACGCACCATCGCGTCATAGACGGAGGCGTCGCCGTGGGGATGGTAACGGCCCAACACGTCGCCGACGCAGGTGGCGGATTTCTTAAACGGCTTGTCCGAGGTCAGATTATCCTCGTACATCGCGTAGAGGATGCGGCGGTGCACGGGCTTTAAGCCGTCGCGCACGTCCGGCAGCGCACGTCCGACGATGACGGACATGGCGTATTCGATATAGGAGGTCTGCATCTCATGGACGAGTTCGCTCTGTATGATCTTTTGGTCGGGGAAGAGGATGTCTTCCGGCTTATAATCCTTGGCCATTCGTGCACACCTCCCTTAAAAGTCCAGATTGACCGCGTATTTCGCGTTCTGTTCGATGAATTCCTTGCGCGGCTCGACCTTTTCGCCCATGAGCACGGTGAAGACCTCATCCGCGTGCACGGCGTCCTCCAGCGTGATCTGCTTGAGCGTGCGGGTCTCCGGGTTCATCGTGGTCTCCCACAGCTCGTGCGGGTCCATCTCGCCAAGGCCCTTGAAGCGGGCAATGTCGATCTTTGCGTTCGGATTGTCGCCGCGCATTTCGGCGGACACGGCGTCGCGCTCCTCGTCGGAGAAGGCCACGCGCGTAGTCTTGCCGCGCGTGAGCTTATACAGCGGCGGGATGGCGGAATAGACGTAGCCGCCGTCGATCAGCGGGCGCATAAAACGGAAAAAGAACGTCAGCAGCAGCGTGCGGATGTGGCTGCCGTCCACGTCGGCATCGGCCATGATGATGACCTTGTGGTAGCGCAGCTTATTCACGTCGAACTCTTCGCCGATGCCGGCGCCGAGCGCCGTAATGACCGGACTGAGCTTATCGTTGCCGTAGACCTTGTCGGCGCGCGCTTTTTCCACGTTGAGCATCTTGCCCCAAAGCGGGAGAATCGCCTGAAAGCGGGAGTCGCGCCCCTGCGTGGCGGAGCCGCCTGCAGAGTCGCCCTCGACGATGTAGATTTCGGTCAGCGCCGGGTCGCGGTCGTTGCAGTCGCGCAGCTTGTCGGGCATGTTGAAGCCCTCCAGCCCGTTTTTGCGGCGGATGTTTTCACGCGCACGGCGCGCGGCCTCGCGGGCGCGGGACGCCGTCAGCGCCTTTTCCAGAATCACACGGCCGACCGCCGGGTTCTCCTCCAAAAACTGCGACAGCTTGTCGAACACGACGGAATCGACCAGCGTGCGCATTTCGGAGTTGCCGAGCTTGGCCTTTGTCTGCCCCTCGAACTGCGGGTTCGTGAGCTTGACGGAGATGATCGCCGTCAGACCCTCGCGGCAGTCCTCGCCGGAGATGCTGTCGCCCTCCTTGAGGATGTTGGTGCGCTTGCCGTAGGCGTTGAGCGCGCGCGTGAGCGCGGCCTTGAAGCCGGTCTCGTGCATGCCGCCCTCCGGCGTATGGATGTTGTTCGCAAAAGAGACGAGAATTTCGTTGTACCCATCGTGATACTGCATGGCGATCTCGCACATGGAGTCCTTCCGCTCACCGGACATATAAATGCAGTCCGGGTGCAGGGGCGTCTTGTTGCGGTTGATGAAGCCGACGAATTCGCGGATGCCGCCCTTGTAGCACATGGATTCGGACACCGGCTCCTCGCCGCGGTCATCCGTGATGGAAATGCGCAGACCCGCGTTCAAAAACGCCTGCTCGCGCATGCGAATGTGCAGCGTCTCGTAATCGTAGACCGTGTCCTCGAACATCTCCGGGTCGGGCTTGAAGCGCACGGTCGTGCCCGTGTGATCCGTTTCGCCGATGACCGTCATGCCCTGTGTGATGTCGCCGCGGGAGAATTTCATCTGATAGATCTTGCCGTTTTTGTGGACCTCGACCTCCAGCCACTCGGACAGCGCGTTCACGACGGACGCGCCCACGCCGTGCAGGCCGCCGGAGACCTTGTAGCCCCCGCCGCCGAATTTGCCGCCCGCGTGCAGCACGGTGAACACGACCTCCAGCGCAGACTTGCCGGTCTGCGGCTGGATGTCCACGGGGATGCCGCGCCCGTTATCCGCCACGCAGATCACGTCGCCCGGCTCAATGGTGACCTCAATGTGGTCGCAATACCCGGCAAGCGCCTCATCGATGGAGTTGTCCACGATCTCATACACCAAATGATGCAGGCCGGACGCGGAGGTGGAGCCGATGTACATGCCCGGACGTTTCCGGACCGCTTCCAGCCCCTCCAGGACCTGAATCTGGCTTGCATCATATTCCTGTGTGATTTTATCTGTAATGTCTGGCATGGTTCCGTACCTTCCGTTTCAGGATTTTTTCTATCAGAGATTCTCCAGCCCGCTGCCGCCGCTGCGCTTTTGCAGCGTTGCGGAGCTGAGCTGGGAGAGATAATAGGTCTGGCCGCTGCCGAGCGAGCAGACCACGAAGGACTTTGGGAGATCCTCCGCCGCGTTTTCAAGCTGCCCGGCCTGCTCAACCTTGGAGAGCGTCTCGCGCGTGCGCCTGGAATACGTTGCGGTGTCCATATCGAAAATGCCGATCACGCTCTTTTTGCGCACGATCACATTGTTGCCGAGATGCAGATACATCAGCGGATCCTCCCGTTTTCGACTGTCAGCACCCGGCCGCCCGTGCGATCTGCAATGCGTTCATCCTCGCAGCAGGTGATGAGCGTCTGTCCGCCGCCGATGCGGTTCAATACAAATTCCTGCCGCTGCGCGTCCAGCTCCGAGAGCACGTCGTCCAGCATCAGCACCGGATATTCATCGAACTCGTCGTGGAAAATCTCGCGCTCCGCGAGTTTTAGAGAAAGGGCGGCGGTTCTTGTCTGACCCTGTGAAGCAAATGCGCGCGCGGCCTTGCCGTTGATGCAGATCTCCAGATCGTCTTTATGCGCGCCGGTGAGACACTGGCCGCACTCCAGCTCCGCGCGCCGGTGCTGCTCCTGGTGGTCGCAGATTTCGTAGTAAATTTCTTTCTCCGCGCCGAGCGGATTCGTCACGGTACTCACGGTTCTGTACTGCATCGTCATCGTGTCCCGCCCACCGGAAAAATCGCTGTGGATCGGCTCGGCCGCCGCGTCCAGCCGCGCGGCAAATGCCGCCCGGTAGCGGATGAGCTTGGCCGAAACGCGGCACATCTGGTCGGAGAAATCGTCCAGCATGTCGAGCAGGGATGGCTTTTCGTGCCAGTCGCGCAGGATGCTCGATTTTTGCTCGTACAGCCGGTTGTATTCGCTCAGCAGCACGCCGTAGCCGGGGCGAAGCTGCGTAATGGCCATGTCCATCATCCGCCTGCGCGCCGCCGCGCCGTCCCGGATGAGGTTCAGATCGTCCGGACAAAACAGCACTGCGGCAAAGCTGCCGGACAGCTCTGTGGCCGTTTTTTTCACACCGTTTTGAAAGATCTGCTTGCGCTGACCCTGCCGCAACGCGATCTTGACGGTCTGGCTGCGGCCATATGCCGTCACATCCGCAAGCACTTCCGCGCCGCTGTATCCAAAGCCGATCAGCTCCTTGTCAAACCGGGTGCGGAAGCTCTTCCCGCCGGTGAGCAGATATACCGCTTCGAGCAGATTCGTCTTGCCCTGCGCGTTCTCGCCGGAGATGACGTTCGTGCCCGGCGAAAATTCCGCCGTCGCAAACTCATAGTTGCGAAAGCCATTAAGCGCAATCTTCTGAATCTCCATTAGCCCTGCTCCACGACCAGGGTGTTTCCGGCGAACTCCACCGTGTCGCCGGGGCGGATCTTTTTGCCGCGCATGGTGCACACCTCGCCGTTGACGGAAACCATCCCGTCCGCAATGACGGTCTTGGCCTCGCCGCCGGAGCCGACAAGCACCGCGAATTTCAGCAGTGCATCCAATTTAATAAATTCGGTTTCTATCTTAATTTTTTCCATATTTGTCGTTTTTCAGTCCGAAATGGGGAATCACTGTCCCGCGCGCAGCCGCACGGGGAGGATCATATACGTAAACGTGTCGCTGCCGTCCGCCGGGACGAGGATGCACGGGGAGGAGCCGGTGTTCAGGCAGACGTTGACCGTATCCGCCGGCGCGGCCTTGAGCGCGTCGGAGAGATACCGGTCGTTGAAGCCGATCTCCAGTCCGCCGCCGGCGCCCTCGCACGGGCAGCTGTCCTCCGCCTTGCCCAGCGGCGTGGCGCAGACAAAGTCGATCGCGCCGTCGTTGAACGTCAGGCGCAGCGGCGTACGGTTTTTGTCGTCCACGATCAGCGCCACGCGCTCGACCACCTGCAGCAGCTCTGCGCGCTCGGCCTTCACCGTCACGCGGAACGCCTCCGGGATTGCCTTTTTGTAGTTGAGGAACTCGCCCTCCAGACGACGGGAGAGGATCACCGTGTTTCCGACGGAGAAGGAGATGTGCTTGCCGCCGACGGACATGACGACCTTTTCATCGCTGTCGGCGCACAGCCGCTCCAGATCATTCAGCGCCGTACCCGGAACGATGAAGCTGCAGTCGTCGCCGTAGCCCTCGACCGTCTCGCGGCGCAGCGCGAGACGGTAACCGTCCACGGACACCATGCTCAGCACGTTGTTTTCAATCTCAAACAGCGTGCCCATGTAGACCGGGCGGCTCTCGTTCGTGCTCACCGCGAAGGAACACTCGTTGATCATCTTTTTCAGCAGATTCTGCGGCAGGGAAACGCCGTTTTCCGGATCGACGACCGGCAGGTCTGGATAATCGTCCGCGCTGATTCCGACGAGGTTGAACGCGGATTTTCCGCATTTCACGTCCACCGTGCCGTTTTCCGCCGTGATGGTCACGATCCCGTCCGGCATGCGGCGCAGCATTTCGCAAAACAGACGCGCGCCGATCACGATGCTGCCGCTCTCCGCCACATCGGCCTCGATGTTCGTATAAATGGCTTTTTTCAGGTCATAGCCGGTGATGCGCACGTCCGCGCCGGCCTGAAGCAGCAGACCCTCCAGTGTCGGGATCGGGCTTTTGGCCGCGGCCGCTCTGGCGGCGGACAGCGCCGCCTGCTGCAGAATATATTTGTCGCACGAGAATTTCATGGGGGTTCCTCCTTTTTCACGTTCTCTCTGAAAGAAAGAAAGGATATTTTTTCGTAGTAGTCGCAGTAGGTATTTTTTTTGTGGAAAACAGGCCGAACGGCCTGAAAAATCAGAAAAAGTGCGGTGCAAAAAAATGTGGAGAATTTTCAGACTTTCCACAGCCTAAAAACTGTAAAAATCACTTTCCACAGCTTTTAACCGCCTTTGCACGTCAAAATAACGGGCGCTTGTTGAAAATCAGTTTTTGGAGTTGATGTTGCTTGTAATATCTCGGACGGTCCCGGCCATATCGGGGTTGGATTTGAGCAGGTCCTCCACCTTTCGGATGGAGCTGAGCACGGTCGAATGGTTGCGGTCGCCGTATTCCGAGCCGATGTCCTGCAGGGACAGATTCGTGAGATTTCGCATCAGGTACATGGAGACCTGCCGCGCCATGGCGGTGTTCTTGCTGCGGCGCTGTCCGCGCAGATCGTCGCCGGTGAGCTGATAGTATCGCGCGGTCTCCTCGATGATGACCTCCGGCGTGGGAATGTAGGCGCCGGTGCGGATTACGTCCTTAATCGCGCGCTTGACGGAATCGACCGTGATCGTATCGTCCAGAATGTCGCGGTAGGCGGTCAGGCGCTTGACGACGCCCTCGAGCTGACGCACGTTGGAGGTGATGTTCTCCGCAATGTACTTCACCACATCGTCCGAGAGCATCATGCCGAACTGCGCAGCCTTGTTGCGGATGATGGCCATGCGCGTTTCCACGTCGGGGGGCTGCACGTCGGCAAGCAGGCCGCCCTCGAACCGGGTGCGCAGGCGGTCGTCCAGCTTCACCATTTCCAGCGGCGGCCGGTCGGACGTGATGACGATCTGTTTGCCCGCTTCATACAGGCAATTGAACGTGTGGAAAAATTCCTCCTGTGTGCTCTCCTTGCCGGCGATGAACTGGATATCGTCCATCAGCAGCAGGTCGGCGTTGCGGTATTTCTGCCGGAAGGCTTCCGTCGCGCCGCTCTGGATGGACCGGATCATCTGATTGACGAAATCCTCCGCCTTGACGTAGGCGATGTTGGCTGCCGGCGTATTCTGGCGGATGGCCTGCCCGATGGACAGCAGCAAATGCGTCTTGCCGAGACCGGAGTTGCCGTAGATAAACAGCGGATTGTAGATCTTGCCGGGGTTCTGCGCCACGGCGATGGCCGCCGCGTGCGCGAATTTGTTCGACGGGCCGACCACAAACCGGTCAAAGGTATAGCCGTCCATTTCCGGCATATCCTCGGACGAGGGCTTCTTTTCGCGGTATTCCTGAAGCTCATCCTCCCCCGCGAGCACGACCAGCTCGAACGGACAGGAAAACAGCTCGTACAGCGCGGCGCAGATCGTCTCCTCAAAGCGGCTTTTGATGATGCTGCGCTTAAAGTCGGACGATGTGTGGAGCACCAGCGTATTGTCGCCAATCTCCACGGGCGTGCAGTCGGAAAACCAGGTGTTGACCGCGGTCTGGGTCAGCTCTCCGGAGAGAATCTCCATCACGCTTGCCCAGATATCGTTCAGTGAATTCATAACGGGAAACCTCCGAATCATCGGGTGCAAAAAGCAGTGTAGATAACAGAGTTATTATACCAAAAACGGCACTGTATTGCAACCGAAATCCGCAAACATAATATTAAATAATGTATCATCTTATCCTGTGTTTCCGAACCGGTCACGATTCGTTTGCTTTTTGAGCTTTTCCTTGATATAATAGCAAGCTGTTACAATCCGTTTTTTTAATTTCGAACATAAGGCCGGTATTCTCGTGCTACTCATTCATCAGGCGACAGATCTGTTTCACGCAAACGAAGCCGCCTCCCTCCCGGAGCTGCTGGAGGGGGGACGGCTTCCTGCGCTTTTTTCCGGTCTGCCGGCGGTCTCGCGCGCGCATCTGGCGGCGGTGCTGCGCGCGGAAACGCAGCGCCCGGTGCTCGTACTCTGTCCGGATGAATCGGCGGCGGAGGCGTTTTCCAAGGACGCCGCCGCGCTTCTGGAGGAGCCGGTACCGGTCCTGACGGCGCGCGACTTTACGTTCTACACGGCGGAGAGCGTTTCCCGCCAGACGGAGCAGAAGCGGCTGGGCGCGCTGTATGGGCTTGCCGCGGGCAAAGCCGGCATGACGGTGTGTACCGTGTCCGGTCTGCTGCAGCGCGCAATCCCGAAGAAAAAGCTTCTGCAGGTCTCCTTTACGATCGAGGACGGCGGCACGCTCCCGCCGGAGGACGTGGAGGATGCGCTCATCCGCTGCGGCTATGTGCGCACGCAGCAGGTCGAAGGGCCGGGGCAGTTTTCCCGGCGCGGCGGCATTCTGGACTTTTTCTCTCCCGCGTACACCGCGCCGGTGCGCATCGAGTTCTGGGGCGATGAGATCGATTCCATGGGCTTTTTTGATCTGGAAAGCCAGCGGCGTACGGAGTCCATCAAGGCGTGCCAAATCCTGCCCGCGGCGGAAACGCTGCTTACGATGTACCCCGGCGGCAGCGCCGCGCTTGGAGAAAAGCTGCTTCAGTTGGCCGACCGGGCGGCGAAGCGCAAAAACTCCGATCTGGCGGCGAAGCTCTCCGCCTCTCTGCGCGAGGACGGCGATAAGCTCCGCGCGGGCGCGTCTCTCCCGGCGGCGGACCGCTATATGGGCTTTTTATATGACACGTTCACGACCGTGCTCGACTATCTGCCCGAAGACGCGGTGGTGCTCATGGAGCAGCCTGCGCGCTGCACCGACCGGGCGAAGGAGTACGCAAAGCAGCTCACGGAGGACGTCTCCCTGCTCGTCAGCAGCGGCACGATGGCCGCGCGGGCGGACAGCTTTTATCTCCCGTGGAGCGACGCGCTGCGCCGTCTGTCGGACTGGCCGGTTTTTCTGGCGGACAGCTTCACGGTCGGCCGCTATCCGCTGGAGCCGCGCGCGATCTGCGGCGTTACGGTCAAGCAGCTCCCGTCCTACGGCGGCAGCGTGCAGACTGCGGCGGACGATATCGCGCACTACCTCTCGCTGGGCTTCCGCATCGTTGTGCTTGCCGGAGATTTCAGACGCGCGCAGCTTTTAAGGGATTTCCTCGACGGGCGCGGCGTGCACGCGCAGGCGCTGGAGCACCCCGACGCGCTGCCCGCGCCGGGCACGTGTCTCATCACGGCGGGGAGCCTCTCCGCCGGTATGGAGTACCCGCACGCGCAGCTTGCGGTGCTCACCGATACGCAGATCGCTGCGGGCGGCCTGCGAAGATCGAAACACAAGGCCATGTCCAACCGTCAGAAGATCGGCTCCTACGCCGATCTCTCCGTGGGCGACCTTGTGGTGCACGAATATCACGGCATCGGCCGGTTCGCGGGCATCGTACAGATGCCGGTGGACGGCGCGGTGAAGGACTATATCAAAATCTGCTACGCCGGGTCGGACAGTCTGTACGTTCCGGCGACGCAGCTCGACATGGTGTCGAAATACATCGGCGCGGGCGAGGATCACCCGGTCAAGCTCTCCAAAATGGGCGGCACGGACTGGCACCGCGCCAAGACGCGCGCCAAGGCCGCGGCCAAGGATCTGGCGAAGGGCCTGACCGCCCTGTACGCGGAACGCGCGAAAACGCCGGGTCATGCCTTTGCGCCGGACTCCCCGTGGCAGACGGAGTTTGAGGAGCGCTTCGGCTATCTGGAGACGGACGATCAGCTCCGCTGCATTGCGGAGATCAAGGCCGACATGGAAAAGCCCGTGCCGATGGACCGCCTGCTCTGCGGAGACGTGGGCTACGGCAAGACGGAGGTCGCCCTGCGCGCCGTGATGAAGTGCGTGCTCGACGGGCGTCAGGCCGCGATTTTAGTGCCGACGACGGTGCTCGCGCAGCAGCATTATCAGACGGCGGTGCAGCGCTTTTTTGGCTTTCCCGTCGAAATTCAGATGCTCTCGCGGTTCTGTACCCCCGCGCAGGTGCGAAAAACGCTTGCAGACCTGAAAACCGGCAAATGCGACCTCGTCATCGGCACGCACAAGCTGCTGCAAAAGTCGGTGGAATTCAAAAACCTCGGCCTGCTCATCGTGGACGAGGAGCAGCGCTTCGGCGTGGCACACAAGGAGCACATCAAGGAGATGAGCCGCACGGTCGACGTGCTCACGCTCTCGGCCACGCCCATCCCGCGCACGCTGAACATGGCGCTCTCCGGCATCCGCGACATGTCCACGCTCGAGGAACCGCCGCAGGACCGTATGCCGGTGCAGACCTTCGTCATGGAGCACGACTGGAACGTCCTGTGCGACGCGATGCGCCGCGAGCTGCAGCGCGGCGGGCAGGTGTATTACTTACATAACCGGATTGAGAACATCGAGCGCACGGCGCTGAAAATCTCAAAAATGCTCGACGGGGCGACGGTCGCTGTCGCGCACGGGCAGATGAACGAGGAGGAGCTGTCCAACGTCATGGAGAGCGTGGCAGAGGGCAAAACGCAGATTCTCGTCTGCACCACCATCATCGAAACGGGCATCGACATCCCGAATGTCAACACCCTCATCATCGAGGACGCCGACCGCATGGGGCTTGCGCAGCTGCACCAGCTGCGCGGGCGCGTCGGCCGCTCGAACCGCCGGGCGAGCGCGTATCTCACGTTCCGGCGCAGCAAGCAGCTTACGGAAATCGCGGAAAAGCGCCTGAGCGCCATCCGCGAGTTTGCGGAGTTCAACTCCGGCTTTCGCATCGCCATGCGCGACCTGGAGATCCGCGGCGCGGGCAATCTGCTCGGCGCGGAGCAGTCCGGCCACCTCATCGACGTCGGCTATGATATGTATCTGAAGCTGCTGGAGGAGGCCGTGCTGGAGGAGCGCGGCGAAAAGCCGCAGGTGCGCGCCGAGTGCTCGGCGGATCTGGCGGTCTCCGCGAACATTCCGGAGGATTACGTCCCCTCGCAGGAGCAGCGCATGGACCTTTACCGCCGCATCGCGCTCGTGCGCACGGAGCCGGAGGCGGACGATCTCATGGACGAAATCATCGACCGCTTCGGCGATCCGCCGCCGTCGGTCAACAGTCTGCTGCAGGTCGCGCTGCTGCGCGGCGAGGCCGGGCAGGCCGGGGTCACCGACATTTCGCAGAAAAACGGCTGTTTGAAGTTTTTACTTTCCGACTTCGACATGCAGCGCGTGTCCGCGCTGTATGCCCGGCCGGAATTCAAAGGGCGGCTCAAGGTGGACGCCGGGCAGAAGCCGGGCGTCATCCTGCGGCTGAAAACCAAAAACCGGGTCATCGAGCAGGCGCGGGAATTCATCTCCGCGTGGGCCGACGTCCGGCCGGAAAACCAACCAGAAAAGGAGAAGCGACTATGAAAACCAGAAAAATCGCGCTGCTGCTGGCGCTGTGTCTGCTGTTCGGCTGTCTCGCGGGCTGCGGCTCCACGGAAATCCGCAGCTACACGGAGGACAATGCGGACGCCTCTACCAACAAATTTGCCGCCGCGGTGGACGCCTATAAGCCCAACAAGCAGGTCATGACGGTGGACGGCACCCCGGTGTACTGGAACGAATATGCCTACTGGCTGTGCACCGCCGTGACGAGCTATGAAAACTACTTCGGCGAGATCACGGACTGGAGCGCGACCTATGACGAGCAGACCGGCCAGACCGTTTCCGACGCGGTCACGGACGCGGTGCTGAGCAGCATCAAGCAGTACCACGTGATCGAGGCCAAGGCTGCGGAAAACGGCGTGACGCTCGGCGAAGAAGGCGAAGCCTATCTGGAGGAGGTCAAGACGCAGGCCATCCAGCAGGCGATCGGCGAGGACGGCACGGAGAAAGATCTGGAGGACTATCTCGCGGGCTATTACGTCGATATGGACCTGTTTGACTATCAGAACAAGATCCAGTACCTCTACACCGCGCTGATGGATCACATCTACGGGGAAGACGGCAGCAGCCTGAGCGAGGACGATCTGAACGCGTTCCTTGCGGAGAACGAATATGTCACGGTCAAGCACATTCTCTTCAAGACCACGGACGACAGCGGCGCTGCGCTCTCCGACGAGGACAAGGCTGCGAAAAAGCAGCAGGCGGAGACGGCCGCCGCGCAGCTCAAGGCGGAGACCGACCAGACCAAGCGCGTGGAGCTGTTCGACACCCTGATGAATGAGAACAGCGAGGACCCCGGCCTGGCGAGCTATCCCAACGGCTACTGCTTCACGTCCGGCCAGATGCTCGAGGCGTTTGAAACCGCCAGCAAGGCGCTGGAGGAATACGGGGTGTCCGACGTTGTGGAGACCACGGCGGGCTACCACGTCATTCTGCGCCTGCCCACCACGCCGGACGACGTTGTGAGCGTCGGCTCCGACGGCACGGTGCAGACGCTGCGCTATATCGCGGCCGCGACGAACTTCGACTCCCTGCTCAACGGCTGGATGGACGAAGCGGAGATCGTCTGGGAGCCGGCGTTCGAGACCCTCGATTACGCCGCGATTTTTACCCCGAAGGAGTCCTTCTGGAAGAAGCTTGACGTCTTCGGATGGTTTGACTGATCGAAAACGACAAAAAAACAAGAACGCCCTGACGCAAGCTTGCGTCAGGGCGTTTCACATACCGGATGTTAACCGGCACATCGAATATCACATCGAGTTTTTCAAAAGCGGCTTTAACGCGGTTGTAAAGAAGTGGCTTGCGGGCGGGTGCCAGGAAACGCCGGAGGAGATGGACGAGATCATTCGCAGCGAGTACCAGGGGCGTTCCTGAGAACAGATCAACATGGGAAACGGCGCAGCAAACGCTGCGCCGTTTCCCATGTTGATGAGCCGCACAATGAAAGCGGCTGTTTGTGGAGCGTTATGATTTCACATAAGCCATGATGTTTTTCAGCAGGCCGGAACCGAACTTCAGGTCGATGAACTGCAGCCAGCTCCGGGCATTGTCCAGAATGCGCGGGTCGCTCAGCCAGTAGCGCATGAGCACCCTGCGGTCCACATCCCGCACCAGCTTGCTCACGGACAGCATGGCGACGTATGCATCGTCCAGCACGCCGAGCAGAGGGACCGAGTCAGGGAACAGGTCGAACGGCGACACGATGTACAGCACCGACGCCAGAAGATCGAGCTTCCGGCCGGTCGGCACGTCAGGGTCGCCCATCAGCTTGCACAGCAGGTAGACAAAGTCCGGCACACAGGTGACGGCGTCCGCCGTTTTTGCGCCGAAGTGGCTGGCCATGGCGCGGTTCGCCTGATTCCGAAAGCGCTTGTAAAACCGGTCGAATGCATTGTCGTCCATGCGCATGGTTGTTTTGGTCATAAAAAGACCTCCCGTCTGTCAGTGTCGCCCCTTATTATACCGGAAGCTTCCGGATTCTTCAACTGCAATTTGATTGCCAAGCCGCCGCGGCGGCGGTATAATGAAAAAATCAAGTTTGAACTGCGAGGGACAGCCATGATTCGATTCTTTCACGGCCGGACGCTGACCATGACCGGCGCGCCGGCGATCACGGCGGACGAGGTCTGGGTGGACGGCGGCGCCATTGCCTACGTCGGCCCGGCGAAAGCGGACATGCCCGCCTTTGAACGCGAGATCGACCTGCGCGGCAACCTGCTGATGCCGGGCTTCAAAAACGCGCACGCACATTCGGGCATGAGCTTCGTGCGCTCCTACGCCGACGATCTGCCGCTGCAGGACTGGCTCTTCAGCAAGATCATCCCGCTGGAGGACAAGCTCACGCCGGAGGACGTCTACGTGTTTACGAAGCTGTCCATCCTCGAATACCTCACCAGCGGCATCACCGCGGCGTTCGACATGTACTACTTCCGCGACGCGATCGCGCAGGCGGCCATCGACTGCGGTTTTCGCACGGTGCTGTGCGGCGGGGGCGGCCCCGGCAAGCAGCTCGAAGCGGAGTACCGGCGCTACAACAGTCTGCACCCGCTCGTGTCGTATCAGCTCGGCGTACACGCGGAGTACACAACGCCGCTCGACCAGCTCCGCGAGGCGGGCGAGGCGGCGCGCGCGCTGCATGCGCCGGTGTTTGCGCACAATTCCGAGACGGCGTCCGAGGTGGCCGAATGCATCGGGCGCTACGGCAAAACGCCCACGGAGCTGTTCGAATCACTGGGACACTACGATTACGGCGGCGGCGGGTTCCACTGCGTGCACATGACGCAGCACGATCTGGAGATCTTCCGCGACCGCGGTCTCTGGGTCGTGACGAATCCCGGCTCCAACGCGAAGCTTGCAAGCGGCGTCGCGCCGCTGGAGGCCATGCGCGCCATGGGCGTCCATATGGCCATTGGCACGGACGGCGCGTCGAGCAACAATGCGCTCGACTTCTTCCGCGAAATGTACCTCGCCGCCGTGCTGCAAAAGCTGCGGCAGGGCGACGCTGCCGCGTGCCCGGCGGACGCGGTGCTGGAAATGGCGACGGTCGGCGGCGCGCGGGCGATGGGGCTTTCAGACTGCGACTGCATCGCGCCCGGCAAGCAGGCGGATCTCATCGTCATCGACCTGCACCGGCCGAATATGCAGCCCGTGCACAACGCCGCGCGCAATCTGGTCTACAGCGGCTCCAAGGAAAATGTGAAGCTCACCATGGTCGCGGGGCGCGTGCTGTACGAGGACGGCGCGTTCTGCATTGGCGAGGACGCAGAGAACATTTACAGAGAGACAGAGACGCGGTTTCAGAAACTACTTGCGAGACGGTAATTGCGTCCGGTACACGCCTATGCTATAATATGTTTGCCGAAGAACGGACATTTTTTGGCGAATCAGGGAAAGATATGGAGAATGCGAGTTATGACAGAAGCAAACATGAACGCCTATGTGGCGATTCTGGAGGAAGAGCTGATGCTCGCCACCGGCTGTACGGAGCCGATCGCTATCGCATACTGTGCGGCAATGCTGCGTGAAACGCTCGGCGGCGCGCCGGAGACCATTCTGGCGGAGGTCAGCGGCAACATTTTGAAGAACGTCAAAAGCGTCGTTGTGCCGAATACCGGCGGAATGAAGGGCGTCAACGCGGCAGTGGCCGCGGGCGTCGTCGCCGGGCGGCAGGATGCGGAGCTGCAGGTCATTTCCGACGTGTCGGAGGCGGAGCTGCAGGCCATCCGGAACTACGCCGCGCAGACGCCCATCACGACCGCGTACCTGGAGGACACGCCGTGCATGCTCGACATCCGGCTCACCGGCACGCGCGGCGCGGACAGGGCGATTGTGCGCATTGCAAACAACCACACGAACATCATTCACATGGAGAAAAACGGCGAGGTGCTGCTGGACAAGCCGCTCGTCGCCTCCGCAGAGGACAATCTGCAGGACAAGAGCGTGCTGAACCTTGCCGAGATTCTGGAGTTCGCCGATCAGGTGCCGCTTTCGCGCATCGAGGGCGTGGTCGGCCGCCAGATTGACTGCAACTCCGCCATTGCGGAGGAGGGGCTTTCGGGCAAGTGGGGCGCGGCCGTCGGCTGCACGCTGCTGTCCGGCTCGCAGGACATCCGCACCGAGGCGCGCGCCTATGCCGCCGCCGGGTCCGACGCCCGCATGAGCGGATGCGAGATGCCGGTCGTGATCGTCTCCGGCTCCGGCAATCAGGGCATCACCGCCTCCATGCCGGTTGTGCGCTATGCAAAGCACCTCGGCGTCCCGCGCGAGAAGCTAATCCGCGCCGTGGCGG
>ULWX01010645.1_pt1 | contig 26735 bp, 23 predicted proteins | sample 1960851 | NCBI WGS metagenome assembly ULWX01 (sample SAMEA4835826, study PRJEB28245) | human gut metagenome | biome: gut microbiome; material: fecal sample | place: Denmark | collected 2008 | reverse complement strand
GAATGCCTTTTTGTGCTGTCCGCACAAATTGGGGCAGTTCAATTTGGGGATAGTCTGCATAGAAGAGCTCAAGAAGAATATCTACTATGTTGAAGACCCGGACGGCTATGAGATTGCCGTTGTACCGGAGAATTATCACCCTACCTTTGCGGAGACCCGATGATTACAGCGTATAAAAAAGTGTACCAGCAAAATGGTACACTTTTTTTATGCTTTATTGGAATAGCTGCGCAAGATTTCCCGTTAAGAAGTCCGACGGCAGTGCGCCATAGCCGCCAAGGGCTATGGTGGGCTTGGTTTTGCCGTGATAGTCACTGCCGCAGGTTGAAAACAAGCCCCGCGCCCGCGCCAAGCGGTAAAGCCGTTCTGCCTGCTCCGCGCTGTGGTAGCTGCTGAAGGCCTCCAGACCGTCAATGCCGAGGGCAAAAATTGTCTCCAGAAGCCCCTGATTACCCTTGAGGTTCGCGCCCGGATGTGCCAAAACCGCTCTGCCGTGGTTTTGGTGGATGAGGTCGATGACCTCTGCCATGGAAGGATAGTCCACTTCCGCGTAACAGGGCTTTCCCTGCGCGCAGTAGTCCCAGTAAAAATTCACACAGGGATTGTCGCCCCGGCTGCCGCCGGGTCTGTACGGAAGCAGCAGCGGGTTCGCTAAGTACTCGGGCTTACTTAGCAGCAGCTCCGCAAACATCTCCCCCGGCCAGCTCTCCTGCCAATACGCGCCCCGGCTCTTCGCCTCAAGCTCACATTCATCAATTTCAAAGCCAAGCGCGCGTATCTTTTCAAGCCGCTCAAGCGACGCGCGGCGGTTCTGCCGGTGGATGTTCTCCTCAACGCGCGCAAAATCCGCACTGTTCTCATTAATGCCATATCCCAGCATATGAAATTCGCGCGCGCAAAAAACGCAGTCAATTTCTATGCCGCTTACATACCGGATGCCCAGCGTCTCGGCTCTCCCGCGTGCCTCAGTGTTGGCACGGGCACAGTTGTGGTCTGTGACAGACATGACGCTGATGCCCGCGCGATAGCAGCGTTCAACAAGCTCGGCGGGGGAAAACTCCCCATCCTCGCTGTAAAGGCTGTGCATATGCAAATCTGTCATTTCTCAGTCCCTCGCCGGGGGATACTCGTTGCAGAGCAGGCGGTAGGGGGCTTCGTCCTCCTCAATCGTCGGGAAGCGGCCCACCGGGGGATTAAAACGGTTGTCGGTGTTATCGTCGTTGCACTGGCTCACCTCGCCAAGCAGCACCGCTCCGCTGCCCGCTTCGACGGAAAAATCGTGGTAGAGATACTGCTGGATGTGGATGCTCTCGCCGGGGGTGAGGCGAATCTGCGTCCCGGCGGGGACGGTGTATGTCCTGCCATCGGTGTGCACGGTCACATCGGAATCATAGTCGATCTCCTCATTCTCCAGGGAATTATACACCCTTATGAGCACATTGCCGCCGCCCCGGTTTATGATATCCTCGGTCTTATACCAGTGGAAGTGATTGGGAGCGTACTGCCCCTCCTTGAGATAGAGCAGCTTTTCCGCGTAGACCTTGGGGTATTTCTCGGCCATTTTGCGGTTGCCGTTGCGGATGGTGATGAGCGAAAAGCCGACCTTATCAAAATCGCCGAGGCCGTAGTCGGTGATGTCCCAGCCGAGCATACAGTCGCGCACCTCGTCATATTCATGCCCTATGCTCTGCCACTGCTCGGGCGTAAAGCCGCAAAAGGGCGGCAGGTAGCAGCAGTGCTTTTGGCACATGGCTTCAAGCTCCCGCAGGGCCTTGTTTATCTCGCTTCTTTTCATGTTTTATCCTCCATGCAGGCAAAATACACCGCGCCAACTGCCTGCGCATATTGGGCGACGGTGGCGTTCTCCCAGTCCCTGAGCTGCCTCATAAGAGCGGTGAAGGCCATGTGCTCATCGGCGGCCAGCAGCTCCGCCGCCGGGGCGGTGGCTGAAAAGCCCTCTTTGATGAGCCTGAAGCACTGCTCCTTCTTCGCAAAGCGGCCAAAAAGGTAGCGTGTTTTCGGCAGCTCACCCAGCACAAACTCCGCCTCCCGGTTCAAAATGCCGAGGTTCCGGCCTATCTGGCGGAAGATATCCGCCGCTGCGCTCTCCCCCTGCGCGGCAAGCTCCATCAAATGCTCAAGGCAGGGCTTGCGCAGGTCGGCGGGGCTGGACGCTATCTGCGGCACGGCTCCCCCGGCCAAAAAGCCGTCAAGCAGCGCCGGGTTTTTCTCCATGGCGAGGCGGTAGGCCGCCGCCTGCCCCAGATACCGGCGCACACCGGGCAGGCCGGAGTTTTCGTTGAGTATGCTGCGCAGATCCTCCGGCGGCAGGGCGCGCTGCGGCCCGCTGCCGAGGTCGAGGAGAAAATCATACAGCTCGAGCGGCATCTCCGGGACGCTGCCGTCCCCCCTGAGCCAGCCGGTGCCCAAATCCGTCCCCAGTGACAAGGCAAAGACGCCGCCGTCCACATCCGCGCCGCTTTCGGCAAGCTCCACCGCGGCAGTGAAGGCGGTCATGCTCCCGTCGTTTATTATGCGCACGGGCGCCCCCGCGCGGCACAGCTCCTTAAGCCGCGCCTCAAGCGAGGAAAGCTTCTCAAACTCCGCCTCATATTCAAGCGCGGGATTTTCGCGGATGCCCTTGGTCTTGGGCGTCTCCCCGCCGACGATTTTGTTCCTTATCACGACATCCGGAAAGCTCAGGCCGATGCCGTCAAGCGGCGCTCCGCCAAGGCTCTCGCGGCACTCGCGCGCAAGCTCAACAATGGGCGCGATCAGCTTCTCCGCCGTGTCAAAGCCCGCGGGGTTCCAGTCGTACTCCCGCACAAGCATGAGCTCTCCGTCTTTAGCGCCCGCGATTTTTATATCCGTTCCGCCCACGTCAAGCCCGCAATAGCAGCCCTTGCCGCTCCGCTCCGCCGCAGCTATAAGGCGCTCGGCAAGTGCGCTGTCCGCCTGTTTTTTTAGTTGGGCAAGGGGCTTATATTCATCCATTCCCGCCACCGCGAAGGACAGCTCCCCGAAGCCGAGGCTGTGATTGATGCGGTTTGAGACGCTGATAGGCTTCCCGTACCCGGAGCGGACTTTATTTTTAAGCTGAAAAACATCGTCCAGCTCTTTTATCAATTCAATAAGCTCAGCTTCTTTTGGGTCAAGATAAAACGTGAGCTTCCTGCCGCCGAAGGCCGACAGCAGGTTATACGCACAGGCGCAGAGGTATTCCTTGACAAACGCCCGTTCCCGCGCGTTATTCCAGCGGGGGAAGTGATAAACGCGCTCTATCTCCCCGCCGTTATCCAGCCGGAAAATGACCGGGACACAGCTTTTATCCCCGGCGCAGCTCTCGCGCAGCTCCGGCAGCCATACCGCCTGCCCGCGCTCACCCCGCTCTATCCATTCACTAACCGATACCATGTTATTTTCTCCTAAGCTTACACAGGGAGACGAGTTTTTCTCGTCTCCCTTGTTTGTCATTGCTTTACCGCGATGCCCTTCTCGTTCAGCTCCCGGCGCAGTCGAGCAACGTCGCCGCGAAAGACGATGCCGTCCATCCCGGTGCACTGCGCGCCGTCAATATTGGCCGGGGAGTCGTCAATAAATATGCACTCCTCGGGTCTGAGAGAAAAGCGGCTGTACAGCAGCTCATAAATTTCATGCTGGGGCTTGAGGAGCTTCACATCGGCGGAGACTATCCGTCCGCTGAAATGCTCCGCGCCCGGCAGGCGGTGGAAATAAATGTTGAGCGCGCTTGAGGCATTGGAGAGGAGATAGATATTATACCCCATTCCCTTGAGCTCCGCAATAAGCTCCTCCATGCCCTCCATCGGCACAAGGTTTACCTTCCACCATTCAAATATGACAGAGCGGGCCGCCTCGTGCAGGCGCTCCGGCAGGCGGCGGCTGATAAGCTCAAAGCTCTCCTGCGGCGTCATGCGGCCGCGGTCCATCGCCGTCCACTCCACGCCGCCAAAAACCTCGCTTATCAGCAGGGCCTTATCCTCCTCCGGCAGGGCAAAGCGCGCCGTCACTATCTGCGGCGACCAGTGGATGAGAACCTGGCCCATGTCGAAAATGATGTTTTTTATCACGCGGTTTCTCCTTTTTTGAAGATGCGCTTGAACTTCTCAATGCGTTTTCGGCGCCTGTCCTTGGCCTCCAGCCGCTCACCCAGGTCGCGCGCGCCCACGCCGTAGACAAGATAGAGAATCAGCCCCGAGACCATCATGATGAACACCGTCGAGGCGCAGCGGCGGCCCGTGGCGTTGACATTATAGCCGTAAAGCCCCTCCTCGGCGCACATGGACTGAATGACCATGGCGTAGCTCGTGCCGTAGGAGCTGGCGAAGGTGGCGGACATATCGTACTCGGTGAAGAGGGCGTTGAAGTTCAGGGCGAACACCGCCAGAACGCTCGGCAGAATTATCGGCAGCTTCACCTTGAGGAAGGTGCGGATGCCGCTCGCGCCGAGATTCCGCGCCGCCTCCTCCAGCTCCTCGTCAATGGTGTAGAACGAGGCCTTTATCATGCGCAGCGAGAACGGGAGCTTGACCACCGTATACGCCAAGACGATAAGCAATCGCACATTTTCCGCGTAGTAGAGGTTGTTGTAGCCGACATACCAGACAGCGTCGCTGTTAAAATATGTGCGGTAGGAATAGCAGATAAGAATCGTGGGCAGCAGCCAGGGGAAGAGCAGGCAGTATTCAAGGATAACGCCGCTCTTTTTGCCGCGGTTTTTGAAGATGTAGTTGCAGGCAATGACCACCAGCACGCAGGCCAGCGCCGCCGCCAGAGCCGAGAGCACGAAGCTGAGCTTGATGCCGCCCATGGTCGCGTCGTTTGAAAACAGGCCGGATATCGCCCCCTCACGCACCTTGTACTTTCCGCGGTTGGTGAGGTACATGTAATCCTCCTGCCCGAAGAAGTTTACAAGCGTCCACTGGCTCAGATCGAGCCGGCGCATCCTGATGGCGCTGTAAGTCTGGAAGGAGAAGATGATTATCATGACCACCGGGGTCATGTAGATGATAAACAGCACGTAGGCGTAGATATGCGCCAGCACATTCGCCACCGGGTTTGTTATCTTCTGCTTTTGGAGCTTTGCCTTGGTCTTGGAGACGGAGAGGTAATGCCCCTTGCGCTCGTAGGCCGTCAGCACCGTCAGCAGCAGGATGGTGAACATCGCCAGAATTATGGACAGCAGCGCCGCCCTCGCCTGGGGGAAGGCCTCATCCGCAACGGAGGAGCCCGCCAGACGCACTATCTCGGGGTTAATGGAGTCATAGCCCAGCAGCGTCGGCGCGGACATGGCGCAGAGGCCGGTTATAAAGGTCATGACCGTGAGGGAGAACATCGTGGGCACAAGGGTGGGGAATACGACCTTGCGCAGCACGGCGAAGGGCTTTGCCCCCATGTTGCGCGCGGCCTCAACGGTGTTATAGTCTATGCCGCGGATGGCGTTTCTTAAAAACAGCGCGTGGTTTGAGGTGCAGGCGAAGGTCATGGTAAAGAGCACCGCGTTAAAGCCCGTGAACCAGTTATCCTTCATGTTCGGGAAGATGCTCTTCATGGCAGTTGTCACCATGCCGTCCGGCGCGTAGAGGAAGAGATACCCAGTCACCAGCGCGACGCCGCTGTATATAAGCGTCGTCATATAGCCGAGGCGCAGGATTTTCGCGCCCTTGATGTCAAAATACTCCGTCAGCAGCACGATGGAGACGCCGACTATGTTGACCGTTATCACAAGGCAGATGGCAAGCTTTAAGGAGTTCCAGACGTATTTGCCCATGCTGCCCGCGAAGAAGAAGCGGATGACCGCGAGTGGGTCGCGCTCACCGGCGGCGTTTCTGGTGTTGAAAATGCTTGTCAGCGTGTTGAGGCAGGGCAGCAGCATAAAGCCGAAGAAAAAATAGGCAAAGAACACCACGCCAAACACACGGAAAAGCAGCTCCGGCGTCAGCCGTTTCTTTTCAAGCCCTCCGCTCATTGCGCTACCTCCGCCGCCTTGGGCTCGTAGGCCATGATGTCCGCGGGGTTGAGGATGACCTTGACCTGCTCACCCTTTTCATAGATGCAGACGCCGTCATTTTTCTCAATGACCTTGACGGTCTGACAGCCGAGGTCGATATAGTACTTGATGTAAAGCCCGTAATACTCTCTGTCGGTCACGACGCCGTCAAGCGCCAGCTCCCCGGCCTTGGGCGGGATGTTGACGTGCAGGCGCTCAAGGCGGATGTAGTTATTCTTATCCTCCGAAACCTCCGCCCCTGCGGCTCTGAGCTTTTTAACCAGCTCATCGCTGATTTTATTTATGTCGCCGATGAAGTTGCACACAAACTCCGTCGCGGAGTGGTTATAGACCTCGTTTGGCGTGCCTATCTGCTCGATATAGCCCGCGTTGAACACCGCGATACGGTCGGAGAGCGTCAGCGCCTCCTCCTGGTCGTGGGTGACATATATGGTAGTGATGCCGAAATCCTTCTGCATCTTTTTAAGTTCGTTTCTCAGCTGGACACGGAGCTTCGCGTCCAGATTAGAAAGCGGCTCGTCCATGCAGATTATGGCGGGCTCCGTCACCAGCGCGCGGGCGATCGCCACACGCTGCTGCTGCCCGCCGGAGAGCTGGGACACCGCTTTTTGAAGCTGCTCGTCGCTCAGATCAACCTTGCGCGCGATCTCGCGCACACGCCGGTCGATCTCCGGTTTTTTAAGCTTTTTGACCTTCAGGCCAAAGGCGATGTTGTCATACACCGTCATCGTCGGGAACAGGGCGTAGCTCTGGAAGACTATGCCGATGTTCCTGTCCTCGATCGGGACATGGGTAATGTCCTTGTCCTTTACAACGACAGAACCCGAAACAGGCTCAATAAAGCCCGTTATCGTGCGCAGTGTGGTGGTTTTCCCGCATCCCGACGGGCCGAGAAAGGTGAAAAACTCCCCTTCCTTTACGTGTACATTGATGTTGTGAAGCGCCGTGAAATCCCCGAACTTCACAACGATATCATTGAGCCTTATCATGTCTTTTCCCTCTCATTTACAAGTCATGCGTTAGTTGTTGAACTTTTCAAAGCCTCCCCTGTGTAAGGGGAGGTGGTTTGCGGTATCGCCGCAAACCGGAGGGGTTGTAAATGAAAAGCCCTGTGCCAAGCAGGAGCATTTTGCAAAAAAACAATCCCTCAGTCAGCTTCGCTGACAGCTCCCTTTACACAAGGGAGCCTTTATAAGCGTTGAACATACAGACTATACGAATATGGCGGGCCGTAAGGCCCGCCATATAAAGTTTTAATCAAACGGATTATGCGGCAGCAGCCTGGGTCAGGGTCGCCCAGTCGAGGTTATCCCAATCGGGCTCGGCAACCGCGGAGGAAGCATCGGCCCAGTAGAAGCCGAGGTTGGTCATGATGTTGGTCCACTCGCTGGTGTGGGCGGCAACATACTCGGCATAGGTCATATCAGTCCCCTCAACGGTGGTGAGGGCGAAGTTCTTGAGAGTGTAGATAGCGGGGATACCGTCGGGGTAGAGGATGTCGGCAGCGGCAGCGTTGCAGGGATAGGAGTCAAACTCCTCGCCCCATGCAGCCTGAACCTCAGCGGAGCCGAACCACTCGGCAAAGGCCTTGACAGCCTCGGTCTCTTCCTCGGTGCGGCCTTCCTTGTCGAGGATGCCAAGGTACTCGGCAATATAGTAGGTGCCGTCGTCAATGTCGACCAGTGCCCAGTTCTCGGGCTCAAGCGCGCCGAGCAGCGGGTTATCGGAGCTCTCAGCGGCGGCGTCAATCTTGCCGTAGAGGGAGGAGGAGTAGAAGGTGGAAACAGCCACATCGCCCTTGTTCAGAGGATCAAAGCCGTACTTATAGCTGTCATCGGAGGAGAACTTGCCGTTCTCGCAGTAGTTCCAGAGGGTCTTCCAGCCGTCGATGGAGATGCCGCCGGCGGGGGAAGCGGGGTCAACGAAAGCGTAGAGCATGGCGGAGTTGATGTTGGCATTGGTAGTGCCGCCGACCTTGTTCTGGCGGTACCAGGTGTAGCCGCTGTCAACGATGTCGGCCCAGTGCTCAAAGTGGAGCGCCTCGCCGTTGGTGCCGAGCTCATCGGTGCGGTAGAGCATCAGGACGTTCTGGATAACCAGACCGTAGGCAGCGCCGGGGTAAGCATACTCGCCGACCTCGTCAGCCCAGGTGGGGGTCCAGTCAACGAGCCTGAGGTTTTCATACTCGCCCTTGACGACCTGGCTCCAGCGGGTCTCGTTGAGACCGAAGAGGATGTCGCCGTCCTTGTTCTCGTTGGCGGCCTGGATAGCGGCGGTATCACCGGAGATAACGCTGTTATCGTCAATGCTGATGGTAAAGCCCGCGTCCTTGGCCTCGTTTATGAGCCAGGTGGTGCGCTCGGTGGAGTTGGAGTTGGAATAGATGCGGATGGTGTAGCCGGAATAGTCCTTCTCGGCGGGCTCTTCCGCGGGGGCCTCACTCTCGGCGGGGGCGGCGGGCGCCTCAGCCTTCTGGCCGCAGGCGCACAGGGTGAACACCATTACGAGAGCTAAAAGCAGCGCAAGGTACTTTTTCATTTTGATTTTCTCCTTTTCATATAATTGTTCGCTGTTGCTACACATATTATATAGGAAAATTCCCGCTTTAAGAATGAGACAAAACTGCGATTATACCGTCATTTCTGACATTGGTTTTTCCTGAATGGAGAAATTTCGAGGTCATTTTTGTGCGTTTTTCACAAAATCCGGTTTTCTACCGGCAGCGGTCCTGATATTCAGAGGGAGAAAGCCCCGTGAGCTTTTTGAATGTGCTGCCGAAGTAGGCGACGTCCTTATAGCCCACGGCCTCCGCCACCTCATACACCTTGCGGCGGCAGTCGCGCAGCATCTGCATGGCCATATGTATGCGGTACTGCGTGAGATAGCCCACCACGGTATAGCTCGTCTCCTTTTTGAACACATGGCTCAGATGCCCCTCACTGACGCCGAGGCTTTTCGCAATGCCGGTGATGTTAATGTCGCTGTCGGCATAGTGCTCGGAGATGTAGTTTAAGGCCTCGAACACGTATTTGCTCTTGTCGCCCTTGACAAGAGGCATCATGTCCTCCCGGCTCAGCTCGGACAGCTCCTCGTCCTTGCGGTGCACCCGCTCGATGGCGGCGGCAAGCTCCTCATCCCGGAAGGGCTTTAAGAGATAATCCACCGCGCCGAGCTGCACCGCGGAGCGGACATACTCAAAGTCGCTGTAAGCGGTGAGGAATATCGCGTGGGCGCGGCAGCCCCGGCTTCGCAGCTCGCGCATCATCTCTATGCCGTCCATGCGCGGCATACGCACATCGGTGATGATGAGATTCGGGTTATAATTTTCTGCCGCCTCAAGGCCCTCAACGCCGTTTGCGGCCTCGCCCACGATGACGCAGTCCATCGCCATCCAGTCAACGCCGAGGACGATCCCCTTGCGGACTATCGCCTCATCGTCAACTATCAGAACCTTCAGCATTTTTTGCCGCCTCCTTTTCCTTATCGTACTGCCGCACGATCGGCAGCCTCAGCTCCACCCGGCAGCCCTCGCCCGGCTTTGAAAACACCGCGATTCCGTAGCTCTCGCCGTAATAGAGCCTTATTATCTTGTCCACGTTGCTAAGCCCCAGATGCCCGCCGGGTATCTGGTGGCCGGGGGCGTTTAGAAGCGCCAGCACATCCTCGGAGATGCCCTTGCCGTTGTCGCTGACGGTGAGGATCATATCCCCGCTGTCCTCCCGGGCGCTTATCTTGATATAGCCGTACTCCATATCCGCAACGCCGTGGATTATCGCGTTTTCAACTATCGGCTGGAGCACAAGCTTTGGGATTATGCAGTGCTGAAACCTGTCCTCGACCTCGATTTCACAGGTGAAGCTGTCGGCAAAGCGCATCTCCTGAATCTCAAGATAGCGGTTTATAAGCTCCAGCTCCTGCTCGAGGGTGATGAGCTTTTCCCCGGAGATACCGGCCCTGAGAAGCGCGGCAAGGTCCGTCGCCATGCCCGCCACCTGCGGCACGCCGTTTGTAACGCCCATCCACTTTATGCTGTCGAGCGTGTTATACAGAAAATGCGGGTTAAGCTGTGCCTGAAGCATGCTCAGGCGGGTCTCATTGAGCTCTCTTTCGCGCTGGACGGAGCGGTCAAGGTTCTCCCTATACTCCCGCGTCATGCGGTTGAAGTTTGAGGTGAGCCTGCCAAGCTCGTCCTCGGCGCTGCTCTCAAGCTCCACGCTGTAATCGCCCTGCTCGACCCGGCGCATGGCCGAATCGAGCTTCTGCACAGGCTCAAAGAGCTGGCGGCTGAGCTGCCACGCGCACCAGAGGCACAGCAGCACGCCCAGCGCGCCCATTATGACGCTGACCGAGCGGATAGTGCGCAGCACGGCAGAGGTGTAGTTCTTCGGCTGCTGCAAAATAAAGCTCTCGTCCCGCTCGCCGGCGCTGAGTGTGTACGCGCAGTCCTCGTTGCCGCCTGTGATGCGCTCGCCGGAGAGAAGCTGCTCCCTTAAAAGCGCCGCCGTCTCCTCCGCCCTGCCGGACTGGGTGTAGTATATCCCGCGCCATGTGGAGTCAAATATCATGAGATCATTCATGGGGTCGATAATATCGCTAAAGAGCGCGTCAAAGCCGCTCTGCTCCACGCGCATGACTATATAGCCCAGAAGCCTGCCGCCAGAGGTTCTTATGGCTCTGGCCCCCTCGAGGGCGCGGCTGTCATCAGCGCAGAAGGCCGTTTTGTCGCTGTTTTCCGCCATATACAGAAGGCCCCATCCGGTGTCAAGCTTTCCGTCGGGAAGGCGCCCGTCGGTGCTGTAAAGGCAGTCCCCCTCCGGGCCGTAAATGCCAAAGCCCGCGAAACTGCGCAGCTCCTGGGTGTTGCGGTAAAGCACCTGATAGAGTATCCTCGAGTCCCCGCCGCCGCGGCGCAGCGCGCTTCTCACGGCGGTGCTCTGAGAAAGATGCTCCGCTGTGCTGTCAAGCTCGTCGAGGAAGCCGAAATACCGCTCCTCCGCTCTTGAAAGCTCCTCCTGCGCCTGCCCGCTGAGGCTGTGCTCGTTTTGGACTATCATGGCCCGCACCATGATAACATTGCACAGCAGCAGCGGCAGCAGCGCCGCAAGCAGCACCGTGCACAATATGCGGTTTTTGAATGACCGCCTTATCCATGCTCTCATCCGCGTGTGCCCTCAAAATATCCCTGCCAGCTGTCCAGAAATTGGCTCTGCATGGCGCTTGCCCAGTCAAGGTCATAGCTTAAAAGCTCAAGCTCCGGCTCGCTCTCCGCCTCGGTCAGGACGCTGCGGCGGGAGAATTTCTCCGGCAGGCGCTGCTGCACATCCTCGCTGAGCAGAAAGTCGATAAACAGCCGGGCGTTCTGCTCATGCTTGCAGCCCTTGACGATGGCCGCCCCGTCGGGCAGGGCGCTCGTCCCCTCCTCGGGGTAGACAAGGGCGATGTCATAGCCCTCCGAAACCGCTTTGAGCGCGGTTTCCTCCAAGGTCACGCCGATGTAGCAGCTGCCCTCGGCCACCTGACCGACAACGAGGCCGGAGCCGTCCGCCTGCCGCCCGTCAAGGTTTTCCGCAAAGCGCTGCAATACTTCCTCCGCGTCGCCGCCAAGAGCCTGAGCCATTGTGCACAGCGCCGTGTAGCTTGAGCCGGAGACGGTGGGGTCAGCAAAGGCGATCTTCCCGCGCCACTCCCTGTCAAGCAGGCTCTGCCAGCCTGTGGGCGGGTTGAGGCGCACAAGCTGGGTGTTGTAAATCAGCACCACCGGCAGAGAGGAAAACGGCGTCCAGGTCCCGTCGCCGGTGAATTTTTCGTCCACATTCGTCATCGCGGGGCTGTTGTATTTTGTGAAGCACCCGGCATATGCCGTCAGGCTGTCGACGCCTCCGCCGAACATCAAATCACAGTCGGTATCCCCGGCGGCTATCTCCTCGAGCAGCTCATTGGTGCCGCCGGTTTTAAGCTCCGTCCATATCCCGGTGCGCCGCTCAAACTCACGGATTATCGGAGCGTAGACGTCTTCCTTGTGCGAGGTATATATGATCAGCCGCTCTTCATCCCCGGGAGCGATGGCGGAGTAATCGTTCCCGCTTATTCCGCAGCCGCCAAGCAGCAGCACCATTGCCAAGAGCAGCAGCAATGTTTTTTTCAAAATCATCACCTCTTTTTTGACGTAAGCAATGAAAAATCTCTCTCGCCGATTTGTTCATTGCTTACTTTTTTGATTTTACCATGCAGTATGTATATTTTTCAAGCAATCCCTCCATCTTTTGGCATAAAAACGCCGGCATGGAGTAAACCACGCCGGTGTTTTTGAGATATTTTGCGTTTGAATCAGCCTTACAGGATATGCACGGAGTCGGCCTCAAAGACGAGGGAGCACTCCTCGCCCTCGGCGTAGATGCGCTTATTCTTAGGGTTGTGCTCCTCGAGCTTTACAAGGGTGTCTCCCACCATGACATGGTAGTTCTGGTAAGAGCCCATAAAGCAGGAGAGCACCACCTTACAGGGAAGCCCGCCATTGTCGGCAAGGGTAGCTGCCTCCGGGCGCAGGACAACGGTGTACTCCTCCCCCGCTGTCATGCCGTCCCTGCCGAGGACCCTGACGCTGTTGCCCGCGACATCGAGCAGCACATGGCCGTCCTCCGCCGCGCCTGTCATCCTGCCGCGCAGGAAGTTTGCCTCGCCGATGAAGTCGGCCACAAACTCGCTGTTGGGGTGGTAATAAATCTCCTGGGGCGTCCCCATCTGGGCGACAACGCCCTTGTTCATAATGATTATCTTGTCCGAGAGCGCCATAGCCTCGCTCTGGTCGTGGGTGACGTATATGGCGGTGATGCCCACCTCCTGCTGGATGCGGCGGATCTCCGTGCGCATGGAGACGCGCAGCTTTGCGTCAAGGTTACTCAGCGGCTCGTCAAAGAGCAGCACCGACGGCTCGATGACCAGCGCCCTTGCAAGCGCGACGCGCTGCTGCTGGCCGCCGGAGAGCTGGTTTGTCATGCGCCCCTCCATGCCCGTCAGTTCCACAAGGTCGAGTATCCGCATGACGCGCTCTTTGATCTCATCCTTCGCCACCTTGCGCAGCTTCAGGCCGTAGGCTACGTTGTCAAACACGTTGTAGTGCGGCAGCAGGGCATAGCTCTGGAAAACCATGGCCGTGTCGCGCTTATTGGGGGTCAGCTCGTTTATAGCCTCGTCCCCGAGATAAATTTCGCCCTCGTCGGGACTTTCAAAGCCCGCAATCATGCGCAGGGTCGTGGTCTTGCCGCAGCCGGAGGGCCCCAGCAGCGTCACAAAGCTGCCCGGCTCTATCTCAAGCGAGGTATCCTTCACGGCGTAAAAATCCTTGCCGGTTTTGGGGTCCTGATAGATTTTTGAAATATGCTCCAGACGGACACCTTTTTTGGTCTTTTCCATGGCTCAGGTCTCCTCCTTTATTTTTTTGCTGGTGCCGAAGTGCTTTATAAACAGATTCATAAGCAGCACCGCGCCGTAGGTGATGATGATAAGAATGGTGGCAAACGCGCAGGCAAGGCTGTACGAGCCCTTTTCCGCAAATTCGTTTATCTGCACCGTGATAAGCAGAAACTGCGGCGTAACGAGCAGGATGATGGCGGAAATTGCCGTTATGCTGCGGACAAAGGCCGTCACAAGGCCGCTGAGGAAGGAGTCCTTAATGAGCGGCAGGGTCACGGTCATGAACACCTTTAAGCTGTTCGCGCCCATATCGTAGGCCGACTCCTCGATGGATTTGTCAATCTGCCTCAGGGCGGAGATGCCGCTTCGGGTGCCGGTGGGCAGGGAGCGGACAATAAAGACGATGACGAGGATAAGCCCCGTGCCGTAAATACCCTGCATGAAGCCGGTGTGGAAAATGCCGCCGGAGAAGCCGCGGATGTAGCCGACGCCGAGAACCGTGCCGGGGACGGCCATCGCGAGCATGGAAACGGCCTCAATAAAGCCCTTGGACTTGAAGTTGCGCTTTACGACAAGGTAGGAGATTATCATGCTCAGCAGCGCCGTAATCGGGGCGGCGATAATCGAGAGCAGGAAGGAATCCCGGAAGGCCTGGAAGCCGTGATACCGGGTGAAGATAAGCTGGAACCATTTGCCGGTCAGTGGGAAGAACTTGAAGCCCCAGGTGGGGAAGCAGGCCCCGATGGGCACGCATATGTACATCATTATAACGAAGATCGCCGCCATCGCGCAGAGCACCGTCAGCGGTACCTTCACGCTCTTGTCCTCGATAAGCATACGACCACGGGAGGCCTTGCCCGTCAGCGTCGCGGCGGTCTTTGCCTCGAGGTAATACTTCTGCACCGCGAACATCAAAAGCGTTATGCAAAGCAGCACGACCGCCATCGCCGCCGCGCCCGCCTTATCGTAGGCGCCGGTTATCTGGAGGTAGATGGTGGTGGCCAGAGTGTCATAAGAGCCGCCGATGAGCATGGGGTTTGCAAAGTCGGCAATGGACTCGATAAAGGTCACGAGAAAAGCGTTGCCAAGCCCCGGCAGCATCAGCGGCAGGGTCACGCTTGTAAAGACCTTGGAGCGGCTCGCGCCCATGTCGCGCGCGGCCTCCTCAAGGGAGGGGTCGATGTTTTTAAGCAGGCCCTTGAGCATCATGTAGCAGACCGGGAAGAAGGTCAGGGTCTGGACAATGACGATGCCCCAGTAGCCGTAGACGCTGTTGTCATAGATGCCGAGGAGAAAGCGCGTGATGATGCCGGCCTTGCCGAAGAGCATTATCATTGAAAGGCTCAGCACGAAGGGGGGCGACACCACGGGCAGCATGGAGACCGCCTTGAAAAGCCCGCCGACGAACTTGCCCACGCGGACATAGACCTCCACATACGCAAACAGCAGGCCGATGAGGGCAGAGAGTATGCCCACCATGAAGCCTATCTTCAGGGTGTTGGTAATGGCGGTGGTAAATGTGGGCATGGCGAAAATGCGCTTGAAGATATTCAGGGAGAAGCCCCCGTCGCCCACGAAGCTGTCCACCAGCAATATTGCCAGCGGATAGAGAATGAACAAAGTCAAAAATGTTATGAGCACGACGATGGTAGTGACCATGATAGGGTCGGCCATCAGTTTTTTTCTGTCCAGCGCCGCGCTTTGGCCTCTTGCCATAACTGCTCCTTTCCAGCCGGATATGAAGCTGAATAATAATTAGAAGAAGAGCGGCGGCAAAAGCCGCCGCTCTTTCGGAGTGTTGCTATATGATTGTGATTATATCACTCGGTCTGGAAGCGGGAAGCGTCCTCGGTGTTGGCGCCGGCGTCAGCCAGAGCAGCCATGACTTCCTCAATATAGGTCTTGATGTTATTGGTAGCGTCATCAAAGTCATAGTCCATGACGTTCTCGGGGTTGAGGCCGAACTCGGCAGCCTGGGGGGGCTGCTCGGCGTTATCGAGAACGAGGAACTGGTAGGAGCCGTTGTCCTTGGCGATGTTCACGCAGTCGGGAGAGAGCGCAAACTCGATCCAGAGCTTGGCGGCATTGGGATGGGCAGCGCCCTTGAAGATGGCGGTGGCACCAATCTCAAAGGAGGTACCGCTGGAGGGGATAACGAGCTGGATGTTGGTGTAGCCGTTATCGAGAATCTGGGTGATGCCATCATGCAGGAAGCCGATGCCGATGACGCACTCACCGGTGCCGACGTTCTTGGACGGGCCGGAGCCGGACTTGGTGTAGACTTCGATGTTCTTGTCAAGGTCTACGAGGTACTGGATGCCCTCATCGTGGCCATACTTCTGGATCATGGTGTTGATGACGAGCTTCGCGGTGCCGGCGGTGTTGTAGTTAGACAGCCAGATAAGGCCCTGATACTCGGGCTTGAGCAGGTCTGCCCAATCCTGGGGAACTTCAAGCTGCATGCGCTCGAGTTCATCGGTGTTGACCATGAAGCCGAGGATGCCCTTGTAAATGCCGTACCAATAGCCATCGGCGTTGCGGTACATATCGCCGGTCAGGTGGGAAGCGTTCTCAGCCTCATAAGCCTCGAGCAGGCCCTCAGCAGCGACAACGTTGTAGGGGTCGGTCGTGCCGCCGAACCAGACGTCAGCGGAGGGATTGCCGTTCTCTTCCTCGATCTTGGCCTGAACCTCACCGGTGGAAAGGCGCTGGTAGCTGACCTTTATGCCGTAGAGGCTTTCAAACTTCTCGCAGGCAGCGGCGAGGTACTCCTCCTCGCAGGAGCCGTAGACAACAAGCTCACCCTCAGCCTGAGCGTCGGCTATGAGCTTATCCATGCCGGCCAGTTCCTCTGCGGGAGCATCGGCGGGCTCCTCAGCGGGGGCCTGGCTCTCCGCCGGGGCGGAGTTACCGCAGGCGCACAGCGCGAAAACCATGCACAGTGCAAGCAGCAATGCTAACAGTTTTTTCATTGAATGTCCTCCTCAAAATTTTTTCGTTTGGTGGATTTGCCGAAAACCAGCTCTCCACTCTATGGATATTTTGATTTTATTGTAAAATTGTATAAAAGTCAAGCGCCGTGCCCACGCTTAACCGTATAGTCAGCATTTTGTCAGGATTGTCTCATGTTCCACCCTGCCCTATTGCCGCTTTGCGGCAGGAATCGACACGGTTTTAATTTATAAATAGAAAAGAACAAGCATACCGCTTCTGCGGTATGCTTGTTTGATTGGTTTGTTATTCGCTTATCTTAGCCTTCCTTGATGGCGGCCTGAGCGGCAGCGAGGCGGGCGATGGGAACGCGGAAGGGGCTGCAGGACACATAGTCCAGACCCACCTTGTGGCAGAACTCCACAGAGGAGGGATCGCCGCCGTGCTCACCGCAGATGCCCAGGTGCAGCTCGGGGCGGGTTGCGCGGCCAAGCTTTGCGGCCATCTCAACCAGCTTGCCAACGCCGGTCTGGTCCAGACGGGCAAAGGGATCGGACTCATAGATCTTCTTGTCGTAGTACGCGCCGAGGAACTTGCCGGCATCGTCACGGCTGAAGCCGAAGGTCATCTGGGTCAGGTCATTGGTGCCGAAGGAGAAGAACTCAGCCTCCTTGGCGATATCGTCGGCGGTCAGAGCGGCTCTGGGGATTTCGATCATGGTGCCGACAAGGTACTTCATGTCGGAACCTGCGGCGGCGATAAGCTCGTCAGCGGCCTTGACAACAACATCCTTGACGTACTTGAGCTCCTTGACCTCGCCCACCAGAGGAATCATGATCTCGGGAACCATAGTCCACTCGGGGTGACGGGCCTGAACGGCCAGAGCGGCCTTGATGACAGCGCGGGTCTGCATCTCGGCGATCTCGGGATAGGTGACAGCCAGACGGCAGCCACGGTGACCCATCATGGGGTTGAACTCGTGCAGGGAGGCGATGAGAGCCTTGATCTGCTCAACGCTCTTGCCCTGAGCATCGGCCAGAGCCTTGATGTCAGCCTCTTCAGTGGGAACAAACTCGTGGAGAGGAGGATCGAGGAAGCGGATGGTGACAGGATTGCCCTCCATGGCCTCGTAGATACCCTCAAAGTCGGCCTGCTGCATCGGCTCGAGCTTTGCAAGAGCGGCAACGCGCTCCTCAAGAGTGTCAGCGCAGATCATCTCGCGGAAAGCAGCGATACGGTCGCTGTTGAAGAACATATGCTCGGTACGGGTAAGGCCAATGCCCTGCGCGCCCAGCTCACGGGCCTTGGCGGCGTCGTGGGGAGTGTCGGCATTGGTGCGGACCTTCAGGCGGCGATACTTGTCGGCCCAGGCCATGATGCGGCCAAACTCGCCGGCGATGGTGGCGTCAACGGTGGGGATGATGCCGTCGTAGATCTTACCGGTGGAGCCGTCGATGGAGATATAATCACCCTCGTGATAGACCTTGCCGCCAAGCTCGAACTTCTTGTTGGCCTCGTCCATCTTAATTTCGCCGCAGCCGGAGACACAGCACTTGCCCATGCCGCGGGCGACAACGGCAGCGTGGCTGGTCATACCGCCGCGGACGGTGAGTATGCCCTGAGCGGCCTTCATGCCCTCGATATCCTCGGGGCTGGTCTCGAGACGCACGAGAACGACCTTCTCCTTGCGCTCTTTCCACTCCTTGGCGTCCTCAGCGGTGAAGACGACCTTGCCGCAGGCAGCGCCGGGGGAAGCGCCCAGGCCCTTGCCGATGGGGGTAGCGGCCTTGAGCTTGTCAGCGTCAAACTGGGGGTGAAGCAGAGTGTCGAGGTTTCTGGGGTCTATCATCAGGACGGCCTGCTTTTCATCGATCATGCCCTCGTCAACGAGGTCGCAGGCAATCTTCAGAGCAGCCTGAGCGGTACGCTTGCCGTTGCGGCACTGGAGCATGTAGAGCTTGCCGTTCTCGACGGTGAACTCCATGTCCTGCATATCGCGGTAGTGGTCCTCGAGCAGGGCGCAGACCTTGACGAAATCGTCATATGCCTCGGGGAACTGCTCGGCCATCTGGGAGATGGGCATCGGGGTGCGGACGCCGGCGACGACGTCTTCGCCCTGAGCGTTGACAAGGAACTCGCCCATGAGCTTCTTCTCGCCGGTGGCGGGGTCGCGGGTGAAGGCGACGCCGGTGCCGGAGTTCTCGTTGAGGTTGCCGAACACCATGGGCATAACGTTGACGGCAGTACCCCAGGAATAGGGGATGTCGTTATCGCGGCGGTAGACGTTGGCTCTGGGGTTATCCCAGGAACGGAACACGGCGCGGATGGCTTCGTAAAGCTGGACCTTCGGGTCGGAGGGGAAGTCCTCGCCGATCTGCTTTTTGTACTCGGCCTTGAACTCCTCAGCCAGCTCCTTGAGGTCGGCGGCGGTGAGGTCGAGGTCGGAGGTGGCGTTCTTGCGGGCCTTCATCTCGTCGATGAGCTGCTCAAAGTACTTCTTGCCGACTTCCATAACGACATCGGAGAACATCTGGATGAAGCGGCGGTAGGAGTCATAGACAAAGCGCTCAAACTTGGGGTCGGGGTTGCCCTTGATCATGGCGGCGACGACATCGTCATTCAGACCCAGGTTGAGGATAGTGTCCATCATGCCGGGCATGGAGGCGCGGGCGCCGGAACGGACGGAGACGAGCATGGGGTTATTCAGATCGCCGAACTTCTTGCCGTTGATCTGCTCCATGGTCTCGACATTCTTCATGATCTCAGCCATGATCTCATCGTTTATGCGGCGGCCATCCTCATAGTACTGAGTGCAGGCCTCAGTGGTGATGGTGAAGCCCTGGGGCACAGGCAGACCGATATTGGTCATCTCAGCAAGGTTTGCACCCTTGCCGCCCAGCAGCTCGCGCATGGTGGCATTGCCTTCGGAAAACATGTAGACATATTTCTTGCTCATTGTTTTCGTCCTTTCTATAACTAAATTTATTATTTGACAACGTTCATAGATTACCACAAAAATGGCAAAATAATCAATGCACTATACTTACAAATCCGAGGACATTATCTTCCCGATTTCATCGGAAATTTTTGCAAAACCTACAATATCCAAACTCTCTCCCCGGATTTGCGCATCAAAGCCCGCGTTTATGAGCGCCTGCCGGGCCTGTTCCTTATTAAGCGCGGGAAAAGCGCTGCATATTCCGTTGGGCAGAGTCTTTCTGCGCTGGTTGAAGGAGGCGCGGATAAGGCGGAACATCAGCGCCTCATCCCGCACGGCGGCGGGCTTTTCCGCGCGCCGGGTCAGGCGGATAACGGCGGAGGTCACCTTCGGCTGCGGGATAAAGCAGGACGGCGGCACATCAAAAAGCAGCTCCGCCTCCATATGCCAGTTGACGAACACTCCAAACGCGCCGTACTCCGGCGTTCCCGGCCTTGCGCAGATGCGCTGGGCCACCTCTTTTTGTATCATCACCGTCACCTGCTCGAAGCAGCCGGCCTCGATAATGGCGGTGAGTATGGGGCTTGTGATGTTATAGGGGAGATTCGCGCAAACCACGGGGCGCAGGCCGGAGAGCTTCTCCGCCGCCAGGGCCGCGAGGTCGGTTTTCAGCGCGTCGGCAAAGACGAGCTCCACATTGGAAAGGCCGCCCAGGGTCTCTTTGAGCACCGGGCGCAGGGCATTATCCAGCTCCACCGTGACCACCCTCCCGGCGAGCTTTGAAAGCTCCGCCGTCAGGCAGCCGACGCCGGGGCCTATCTCCAGAACGCCGGTATTCTCGTCAAGCCCGGCGCTCTCGGCTATGCCGCGCGGCACCCAGTCCGCCACAAGAAAGTTCTGCCCCTTGGACTTGGAAAAGCGAAAGCCCTGCCGCCCAAGCAGATCCCTGATGTAATTTATATCCGTCAGCTTGTTCATTTGCTCTTAAAATACCGGAGCCACTGGCCCACAACGCACATAATCACCAGCACACCGCCGCAGATCTTGCCGAAAAGGTCGCCGGTGGCCATGAGCAGCAGCACGCAGGCCGCAGCCGCCACAACTGTCCAGATGATTGCCGCGATGAGGAAGCGGCTGGATTGATCGTCTTTCATATTCTGCCTCATTTTTTCAATATTTTTTCATAGGCCTGCCGCGCGGTGTCATGCCCCGGCTCCACAGCTACCTGAACATTGCCCCGGTACCTGAAGCCCGATTCCCGCAGCAGGCGCTGCATGGCCTTGTTTTTTCTGTGTGTGTCCGTGCGTATGCAGCGCAGGCCGTAAGCGCGGCACTGCTCCTCGACGCATTTTATGAGCCGCTCGGCCATGCCGCTGCCGCGGTATTTCGCGGCCACCGCCGCCCTGTGCAGCACGCAGCAGGCCATGTCCGCCGTCCATTTGCCGTCGGTAATTTCATCGTAGGACTTCTCCTCACGGGTAGAGAGCGTGAAGAACGCGGCAGTCTCTCCCCCGTGCTCAACTATAAAGCACTCGCCCCGGTCAATATCGAATCGAAACGCCGCTTCGTTTGGGTAATCCCCCTGCCACTGGTCGATGCCCCGGCGCTTCAATAGCGAGCGCGCCTGAGCGACGATGTTGAGAATATCCGGCAGATCATCCTCCCCCGCCGCACGGCAGCTGACAGGCCCGGTGAGCTTTATCCTCCCCTGCTCTTTTTTCACCTGTTCCATGAGCTTCAGGTCGTTTTTATCGGTTATGCGCAGCTTTTCAAACATATCCGGGCGCTTCTCCATTGTGCGCTCAAACTGCTTTTTCCGCCGCCACTGCTCCACCTTTTCGTGGTTTCCGTCGAGCAGCACATCGGGCACAGCACGCCCCTCCCAGACCTCGGGCCGGGTGTACTGGGGGTACTCCAAAAGCCCGTCCCAGTGGCTCTCGCCGGTGTAGCACTGCTCATCCGCCAGAACGCCGGGGATAAGGCGGCAGACGGAATCCGCAACCGCCATGGCGGCAATCTCTCCGCCGGTGAGGACAAAGTCCCCCAGCGAAATTTCCTCATCAACGCACTGCTCGATAAAGCGCTCGTCAATGCCCTCATAGTGCCCGCAGACCAGCACCAGATGGTCATAGTCCCGGCTGAGGCGCTTGGCCGTCTCCTGCGTGTAGGGCTTGCCCTGGGGAGACATATATATCACCCGGCTGCGCCTTCCGTTTGCGGTTGACATAATATTATCCAGGCAGGATTTCAGCGGCTGAGCCATCATTACGCAGCCCCAGCCGCCGCCGTATGGATAATCGTCCACCTGATGCTGCTTATTCTCGGTAAAATCCCGAATCTGCACGCAGTTTATCTCAACTATGCTCTTTTTTGCCGCTCTGCCGATGATGCTCTCGTGCAAAACAGCGTTCACCGTGTCCGGAAACAGGGTCATTATATCTATCCGCATAGCCTTCACATTCCCTCTATAAGCCGCACACGGATGATCCCCGCCTCGGCATCGGTTGACATAACAAATTCAGGTATAGCTGGTATAAGATGCTCCTTATCGCCCCTGACGACATACACCCTGTGCGCGGGAGTCTCCAGCACCTCGCAGAGCCTGCCTATCTCCGCGCCGCCCTCGTCAATAACGCTCGCGCCGATAATGTCCTGAATGAAGAACGCACCCTTTGGAAGCCGGGCATCCGCGCGGTTTATCTGCACGGTTTTGCCCTTGAGCGCCATGGCGGCGTTCACATCGTCCACGCCCTCGAGCTTTGCGAGCAGGAAGCCCTTGTGCTCACGCGCGGAGAGCACCGCCGCTTCCCTGCCACCGATGTAAAGGCGCTTGAATTTCTTCATAAACGCGGGGCTGTCGAGCCACACCTCTATCTTCACTTCGCCCACAACGCCGTGGGTGTTTATGATGCGCCCAGCGTCAATAAATGCCTGTTTTTCCATGTGTTTTGCTCCTGAAAATTTATTCCGTATTTTGTTAGTTTAACATATATTTCCCCATTTGCCAAGACGTCAGAAGGGCGCGTTGCAAAAATGAATTTTGCAACGCGCCCAATGATATTTGACCTACGGTCAAATGATATACGCTTTTCGCGTGTGATATCCGACCTGTGGTCGGGTGATATCGCCCCTTTACGGGGCGGTTGAGCGGCTATTTTATTTCACCCCAGCGGGCGGTTCAATTGTGCCCACCGCGTCAAACTGTGAGAACTTTATGCTTTCGATTGCGGAGTTCACTTTTATCTCCAGCGGCAAATCACCAAGGCCGCTGTCCTCAAGAGCATCCTCCAGTACCTCGGCAATGATGCTGGAAACCATGCTCTGCATAAGCTCCGTCAGCTCCATATCTATACGCACAATCATGCCGGACTTGTTGTCAATCCAGATGCTCACCGGCACATCGCTGAGCGCGGCAGCAGCGTCATCGTCAAGGTCGACGCCAAGGCTGCTTTCCAGCATTTCATTCGCCCCGGAGGATATCATAAGCTTCACAAGGCTTGCCGAGTCAATATTGCCCGAATACTTTGTAGCCGTGGAGCCGCCAATTTTCTCCTCGCCGGCTGCTTCAAAGCTCTCCGCCCACTCAGATATAAGCGCGAGAGTGCCGTTTATGTTGATGTCACGCGCGCCGAGCTCAAAATCGTCCACTTCTCCGCGTTCCCAGGTCTTGCCGCCGTCATCGGAAGTATATGCTATGCGTTGACCGCCCTCATCGACCACATATACCTGCGCATTTTCCTCTGTGCCCATGGCCGCCACAGTCAGGTCCATTTTCATGGCAAATGGCTCGGTGTTCAGGTCTATCCCGGCCTTTAGCGTGGTATCCATATTCACGCTTTGGCCCATAATGCCAATATCCGTGTCAAGTGTGAAGTCCGCATCCATGTGCATGCTTTTAAGTTGACCCATCTTCGCGGCGGATTTTGCCATTTTCTTTTCAAAAGAGCCGCAGGCCGAGAGGCACAGCAGCATAGACAGCGCCAGCAGCAGCGCAAGAATCTTTTTCAGATTTTTCATGTAACCCGTCTCCTTTTGCTTATTTAGTGTCCGCTTCAATACATTCAGTATATTACACGGAAAGGGAAAATACAAGTAAAAAGCCTCGTAGCCTGCTATCTTACAGCGGTGCACTGCCCCGTTGGGGGAAGCAAGAATAGCGCGGCACAGAGTTGAATGATGCTCCGCTTGACTAAAGCACCGCACCAACCTTGGCGCCCCCTCTGGGGGAGCTGGCTTGACGCGAAGCGGCAAGACTGAAGGGGGCATGGTTGAGAAGCTGCACAACTTCATGGCTCTCCCTTTGGGAGAGCTGGCGAGCGTGAGCGAGACTGAGAGGGTATCGAGACTACCCGTTTCAGAAATACAGTGATGAGTTATAGAGCCCTCTCCGTCACGGCTTCGCCGTGCCACCTCTCCCAGAGTGAGAGGCAAGGGGCTGGTGAAAATCGCGGCATTTGCCATTCTTGGACAGAAATCTTAATTTTGCACCCTCACTCGCCCACTCTGAGCCGAGCCTTGTAAAGATGATTCGCGTCGTGCAGTAACGACTCGTAGAAGTATAACAATCGAGGTAAACCAGCAGTAACGATTAAGGGCGAGCTAAGAAGTGATATGTACACTTCACCACCGGAGAGAGATTCTCAAGGGAGATACCTCTCCCTTGAGCCGCGTTTTCTTTTGGAACTTTTCTTTTGGCGGCACAAAAGAAAAGTGGAGGTCAGAGCCCGATATAACCCGATATAACTAAAAAAGGCGGAGGCTGCGCCTCCGCCTTTTTATACTCAGTCCATGATCTCGACTGATACTTTCTTGCCCTTTCTCTGGGCAACGGCCCGCATGAGGATGCGGATCTGCTTGACAATCCGCCCCTGCCGACCGATGACCTTGCCCGTATCGCCGTCAGCGACGCGAACTTCAAAAACCGTTTCGCCGTCGGCTTTGCGCTCGGTCACAGAGACCTCGTCGGGTTTATCAACAAGGCTCTGTACGATATAGGTCAAAAGTTCTTTCATGCTGGTAGAAACTCCTTATTAGCCCTCGACCTTTTTCAGCAGGCCGCGGACAGTGTCGGTGGGCTGAGCGCCATTGGCGATCCAGTACTTTGCCCGCTCCATATCGACCTTGAGCTTGCTGCCCTCGGCCATGGGGTCGTAAGTGCCCAGTTCCTCGATGAAACGGCCGTCACGGGGGCTGCGGGAGTCCGCCACGACGATACGGTAGTAAGGAGCCTTCTTTGCGCCCATTCTGCGAAGTCTGATTTTAACCATGTGTATATTCACCTCCATGTAATTTTTCATATATTACAAGCGTTATTCAACGCGTGTAAGCTAATGCCTTTTGCTCAAAATTTCATGCCGCCGAGCATCCCGCCGAGGCCGCCCATACCGCCCATACGGGACATTTTCTTCTGCATCTTCTTCATATTCTTGCCGCTGAGCTGCTTGACCATTGTCTGCATGGCCTCAAACTGCTTCAAGAGGCGGTTAACATCCACAACAGCCGTGCCGGAACCGGCGGCGATGCGCTTTTTGCGGCTGCTGTTGAGGATGGAGGGGTTATCCCGCTCCGCCTGGGTCATGGAGAGGATGATGGCCTCCTGCCGCGCCATGAGCTTGTCATCAACGCTCGCGCCCTGGAGAGCCTTGGCGTCAATGCCGGGGAGCATACCGGCGATGCTGCCGATATCGCCCATGTTTTTTATCTGGCCCATCTGGTCAAGATAATCGCTGAGAGTGAAGCGGTTTGCGCGCAGGCGCTCCGCCGCCTCGAGAGCCTTTTTCTCGTCAAAGCTCTGCTCGGCCTTTTCAATAAGCGTCAGCACATCGCCCATGCCGAGGATGCGCGAGGCCATTCTGTCAGGGTGGAAGGGCTCGATCATATCAAGCTTCTCGCCCACGCCGATGAATTTTATCGGCTTTCCGGTGGCCGCCCTTATGGAGAGCGCCGCGCCGCCGCGCGCGTCACCGTCGAGCTTGGAGAGCATGACGCCGGTAACGCCCAGTGCCTCATCAAAGGCGGTGGCGGCATTTACCGCGTCCTGACCGGTCATCGCGTCAACCACAAGCAAAATCTCGGCAGGGTTAACAGCGTCCCGGATGTTCTGAAGCTCTGCCATCAGCGCCTCATCAATATGAAGCCTGCCGGCGGTATCGAGGAAAACAAGGTCGTTGCCGTGCTTTTTCGCGTGCTCCACGGCGGCCCTGGCAATGTCAACGGGGTCTGTCTGCCCCATCTGGAAAACGGGGATATCAAGCTGTGCGCCCACGGTTTCAAGCTGCTTTATAGCGGCGGGGCGGTAGATATCGCAGGCGGCGAGCAGCGGGCGCTTGCCCTGCTTGCGCATGTAAGCCGCAAGCTTCGCGCCGTTTGTAGTCTTGCCGGCGCCCTGAAGGCCGACGAGCATCACAACGCTGGGGGACTTGTCGCCGATGATGAGCTTCTGGTTCTCCCCGCCCATGAGGGCGCAAAGCTCCTCATTGACTATCTTTATAACCATCTGCGCGGGAGAAAGGGCTTCCAGCACCTCTCTGCCGCTGGCGCGCTCGGTGACGGTCTTGGTAAAATCCTTGACCACCTTGTAGCTCACATCCGCCTCGAGCAGCGCCATACGCACCTCGCGCATAGCTTCCTTCACATCGGCGGGGGTAAGCCGGCCCTTGCCGCGCAGCCGCTTGAACGCGGCATTCAGTTTGTCGGATAAGCTCTCAAACGCCATAATTTAACCTCTGTCGCCAATTTCCAGCGATTTGACCGTCTCCAGCGCGGCCTGGGCAAGTTCATTTGCCTTCCCGTCCGTGCTCTGGCAAAGCTCCTCAAGCTGCCGGTGGAGCAGCTCCAGCGCGCTGTCTATCTTGGAAAAGCGGCGCACAAGCCCGGTCTTTTCCTCCATTTCGTCAAGCGCGGCCTGGGCGCGGCGGATATTGTCCCACACGCCCTGGCGGGATATCCCGCTCTGCTCCGCGATCTCCGACAGGGAAAGATCCTCATTATAATGCAGGTCAAAGCACTCGCGCTGCTTGTCGGTGAGCAGCTCACCGTAAAAATCCAGCAGCATTGCCTGCATGACCCGGCTGTCAGCCACAGCGCATCCCCCTGTCAAGTATAATCACTTTGCAGAGTATACAACAAGCAGCCACCGCTGTCAAGTGTTTTTTCTTGTCAGGTCGGCTTTTTTCATATTTTGAATATATAAGAGCCTGCCGGGAAAAAATGTATATTATTATCGCTATTTTCGCAATTTTGGAGGAATCATGGATACTGTAAACTCCGCTGTGTATATTGAGGACGACCGGCTCTACGACTACGCCGCCGCGACCGCCCGGCTGCTAAAGCCCCGGGGCGAGGGCGGCGGCAGTGCCTGCGTAAGGGCCCTGCGCCGGGCAATGGCCGATATAAAAGCCGTCAGCGCCGCCGTGAAGCTCCGCT
>ULWX01052180.1_pt1 | contig 26826 bp, 20 predicted proteins | sample 1960851 | NCBI WGS metagenome assembly ULWX01 (sample SAMEA4835826, study PRJEB28245) | human gut metagenome | biome: gut microbiome; material: fecal sample | place: Denmark | collected 2008 | reverse complement strand
TTTGATGAGCACCAGCTGGAATACATCCTCTTAGCAAAGGGAGCCAGCGATGATGTTTACATGGTTGGCAAGCTGGCTGCATTCCAGATTCAGAACCTGCTGGTAGCTTACAAGGAGCGTTTTGACAAGGACAACTTCATCAAGAACCTGCTTCTGGACAACCTTTTGCTGGTGGACATTTACAACAGGGCTAAGAAGCTTCACATTGACACGGATGTAAAGCGCGTGGTCTACATCATCGAGACCCACAACGAGAAGGATGTCAATGCACTGGAGACAGTGAGAAGCCTTTTCGCATCCAAGACAAAGGACTTTATCACGGCCGTGGATGAAAAGAACATCATCCTGGTAAAGGAAGTCCGTCAGGGAGAGACCTACGGGGAACTGGACAAGACAGCCAACACCGTATTGGATATGCTTAACACCGAGGCCATGACAAAGGTGCGCGTGGCATACGGCACCATTATCAATGACATCAAGGAAGTTTCACGTTCCTACAAGGAAGCCAAGATGGCGCTGGACGTAGGCAAGATTTTCTATGCCAATAAGAACGTCATTGCCTACAACAACCTGGGTATCGGACGTCTGATTTACCAGCTGCCCATTCCGCTGTGCAAGATGTTCATCCGCGAGGTGTTTGACGGCAAGTCCCCGGATGAGTTTGACGAGGAAACACTGGCTACCATCAACAAGTTCTTTGAGAACAGCCTGAATGTATCCGAGACTTCCAGACAGCTTTATATCCACAGGAACACCCTTGTATACCGTCTGGATAAGCTTCAGAAGAGCACCGGACTGGACCTGCGCATCTTTGAGGACGCCATCACCTTTAAGATTGCCCTGATGGTTGCCAAGTATATGAAGTATATGGAAAGCCTGGATTATTAGACCGGAGTCAGTGGATGATAGAGATAAGCAATGTAAGCAAGACCTACGAGACAGGAAATAAGGCCATCAAGGATGTATCCCTTACCATTGATGACGGCGAGTTCGTGTTTGTCGTAGGGAGAAGCGGTTCTGGCAAGAGCACGCTGATGAAGCTGCTCCTGAAAGAGCTGGAGCCCACAAGGGGACGTATTGTTGTAAACGATATGGACCTGGGAAAGATGCCGAGAAGGTATATTCCCAAATACCGCAGAAGATTAGGCGTGGTCTTTCAGGATTTCAGACTCCTGAAAGACCGCACTGTGTTTGAGAATGTTGCATTTGCCCAGAGGGTAATCGGGGTGCCGCCCAGGGTAATCAGAGAGACGGTGCCGGAGATGCTCAGGCTGGTAGGACTGTCGTCCAAGTACAAAGCCTATCCCAGACAGCTGTCCGGAGGTGAGCAGCAGAGGGTGGCCATAGCCAGGGCCCTGATTAACGACCCTGAAGTACTCCTTGCAGACGAGCCCACCGGAAACCTGGACAGCTTTAATACCCATGAAATCATGAGGCTTCTGGAGGAAATCAACCAGAGGGGGACTACTGTGATTGTGGTTACGCACAGTCAGGAGATGGTAGATGAGATGAACAAACGGGTCATTACCATGGAACGGGGGTCGGTTATCAGTGATGTGGGCGGATATTATTAGGGTGTTTCCCGGAAGGAATGTTCAAACAGGCATGAGAACTTCCGGACACGCTGCTGCCGCCGGAAAGGCAAATGAACAACAATGAGAATCAGTACATTTTGGTATTGCCTGAAACAGGGCGTCATTAATATATGCAGGAATATTTTGTTTTCGCTGGCATCCATAGCGACTATTTCTGCATGTATTTTTTTATTCTGTCTTTTTTTTGCCCTGATAGCCAATGTGCAGAATGTGGCAAAGACAGCAGAGACAACAGTGGGAATCACTGTATTTTTTGATGAGGACATGCCTGAGGACCAGATTCTGGCGGCCGGTGATGTTATCCGCGGCTGGGCAGAGGTGAGGGAGGCGGGATATATATCCGCTGCCCAGGCATGGGAGAATTTCAAGACAGAGTATTTTGAGGGCATGGAGGAGCTGGCGGAAGGATTTGCAGACGACAATCCCTTGTCAGGCTCTGCTTCCTATGAGATATTTCTGAATGATATCGAGGAACAGGATAAAATCGTGGAACGCCTGGAAGGCATGGAAGGCGTGAGAAAGGTGCGCTATTCCAGTACGGCTGTTGCAGGACTTTCCAGCGCGGGAAAGATGGTAGGGGCCATGTCGGCCGTCATCATCTGCGTGCTGCTGGCAGTGGCTGTTTTCCTGATTAGCAATACCATCTCCGTGGCAGCGGCATTCCGCAGGCGGGAGAATGAAATCATGCGGTTTATCGGCGCCACCAATTATATGATTCGGGCGCCCTTTGTGGTGGAAGGCGTGCTTCTTGGCGCACTGGGGGCAGCGGTGCCTCTGGCCGGCATGTATGTCCTGTACCAGAGGGCGGTCATATATATAGGTGAGCACTACCAGATGCTGACAGGCATGTTTGAGCCCATACCGCTGGGGGATATCTTCCCCTGCATGGCGGCAACAGCCGGGTGTCTGGGCATAGGCATTGGTTTTTTTGTCAGCTACTTTACCATCCACCGTCACTTAAAGGTATAGGGAAGGAGGATGTGAATGAGGATGAGACATTGGAGACATTGGATTCAGGCGGCAGCGCTGTCAGGCGGCCTTTTGCTAGGCGGTATGACGGCATTTTCAGCCTATGCCACCAGTGTGGAGATAGAGGACGCCAAGAAGCAGGTATCTGCCCTGGAAGAGGAAAAGAAAAAGGTGGAGAGCACCCTGAACCAGCTGGAGGGACTGAAGGCGGACACGGCAGCTTATGTGAAGAAGCTGGACACCAGTCTGTCCTCTCTGGCGGATGAGCTGGAAGACCTGGGAAGCAGGATTACTCTTAAGGAAGATGAGATAGAACAGGCACAGATACAGCTGGAGGAGGCCAAACGGGAGGAAGAACACCAGTATGACAGTATGAAGCTCCGTATTAAGTACATGTATGAGAACGGTCAGAACAATCTGATTGATATGGTGATGGAGTCCGGCAGCATATCGGAACTTCTGAACCGCGCGGAGTACGTGAGCCAGATTGCAGAATATGACAGGAAGATGCTGACAGCCTATGCTTCTGCAAAGGAGGAGGTAGCTGCCAGGGAGCAGAATCTTGAAGAGGAGCACGGAGAGCTTCTGGTTCTTCAGGAATCCACCCAGGCCAAGCAGGCATCCATGCAGAAGCTGATGGATTCCAAACAGAAGGAGCTGGATTCCTATAATTCCAAGATTGCCATGGCCCAGGATGAGCTGGACCAGTACAATGCGGATATAAAGGCCCAGGAAGAACAGATGAAACGTATTGAGGCCGAGATGAAGCGGAGGGAAGAGGAGGCCAGGAAAAAGGCGGAAGAAGCCGGTAAGACGTATACCGTATCGAATTTGGGGAATATTAGTTTTAAGTGGCCCTGTCCGTCCAGCAGCAGGATAACCTCTAACTTCGGAGACAGGGAGTCTCCCACAGAGGGGGCATCCAGCAACCATAAAGGAATTGATATCGGCGCCAGCACAGGGGCGGATATCATAGCTGCGGCTGATGGTGAGGTTGTGATATCTACATACAGCTATTCAGCGGGCAATTATATTATGATTGACCACGGCGGCGGGGTGAGCACGGTTTACATGCACTGCTCCAAACTGCTGGTGGGTGTGGGGGAAAAGGTGAAAAAAGGCCAGGTGATTGCAAAAGTGGGTTCTACCGGTTATTCTACGGGTTCCCACCTGCACTTTGGAATCCGCTCAGGGGGGACCTATGTGAATCCCCGAAGTTATGTAAGCCCGTAACCCATCATAGGATAGAAGGAACGGACAGATAGGAGACGTAAATTGGAAAATCGTGATTTTGACAGACAGGAACATAATATGGACGGGCAGCCGGAAGGTCCGTACAGGGACTATGGGCCGGGGCCCCAGGATGGAAACCGGAATGGTTCGGGAAAGAACCGGTTCTGGGCCGGGGCACTGGTGGGCGCCCTTGTAACTGCATTCATAGGATTGATGGTGGTGGGCATGTCAGCCGGCATCTATATTTTCGGCAAGCGCGTCATGAGCCGGCAGCCCAGCGTGACCATGGAGGGCAGGGGACCTGGAATCACAGACGGAAGCGAACATAAAAGCGGCGTGGACTTTAACCGGGTGACTTCCAAGATGTCCATGATTCAGCAAATCATAGACCTGCATTTCCTGTACGATGAGGATGCCGATAAGGTGGAGGATTTTATTTACAGGGGAATGCTGGCCGGACTGGACGACCCTTATTCCACCTATTATACGGAAGAGGATTTCCGTTCCATCAATGACAGCACCAAGGGAACCTATTCCGGTATCGGAGCCATGATAAGCCAGAACAGGACCACAGGCTTATGTACCATAGTGAAGGTGTTTGAGGGGTCCCCTGCTTTGGAGGCAGGGATGCAGCCCGGGGATATCATCTATAAGGTGGGTGAAACCCTGGTGGCTTCCGAGAGCCTGGATGTGCTGGTAAACAACTATATCAAGGGCAAGGAAGGCACGGATGTGGCCATCACGGTATACAGGGCGGATAAGGACGAATATGTGGATATGTCCGTCACAAGGCGCAAAATCGAAGTGCCCACAGTGGAATACAGTATGCTGGATGACGGAATCGGCCGGATTGCAGTGTCTGAGTTTGACGTGATTACGGTGGAGCAGTTTGAGCAGGCAGTGGATGAGCTGGAGAAGCAGGGGATGAAGGGCCTGATTATCGACCTGAGGAGCAATCCGGGCGGTGTCCTGGACAGCGCTGTGAAGATGGTGGATTATATTCTCCCGGACGACCTGGACCAGTATGAAAAGGGAAAGGGCAAGACCCTGATTGTGTACACGGCGGATAAGAACGAAAAGGGCGATGTATACACAGCTTCAGACGGCCATGAGCTGAAGATGCCCATTGTCATCCTGGTCAATGGGGATTCAGCCAGTGCTTCCGAGGTATTTACAGGGGCATTAAAGGATTATGGCTGGGCCACTGTGGTGGGAACCACCAGCTACGGAAAGGGAATCGTGCAGAACCTGATTCCTCTGGGAGACGGTTCCGCCATTAAGATTACCACGGCCCACTATTATACGCCCAGCGGTTTTGACCTTCACGGAAAGGGAATTGAGCCGGATGTGGAAGTGGAGCTGGATGAGAAACTGAAGACCCAGGCCGTGGTGAAGCCGGAGGAAGATAACCAGCTTCAGAAGGCAGCCGAGATATTGAAGGAAGGCAGATAGGCAGAATAAAAGGGCGCTCCGGGCATGACAGGTCATGGCCAGGGGCGCTGTTTTTTCAGGTATGTACACAAAAGACCAAAGGATGGTGAAGATAAATGAAACACATATTTCTGGTGGAAGATGATAAGGAAATTGCAAAGAATCTTATGCGCCTTCTGGGCGCAGAGGGTTTTTTGGTTGCACATGCGTCTACCCGCGGGGAGGCTGCTGCCATGCTTGGGGGAAACAGGTATGACCTGGCGCTGGTGGATATATCCCTTCCTGACGGAAACGGATTTGCAGTCTGCACGGAAATCAGGGATACCCAGGATATTCCCGTTATTTTTCTCACGGCCTCCGGCGATGAGGCCAGCGTCGTTACTGGGCTTAACATGGGAGCCTCCGACTATATCACCAAGCCCTTCCGCCCGAGGGAGCTGATTGCGCGGATTGGAACAGCCCTGCGCAAATCCGGCCATTCCCCATCTGTTTTTGAAGTGTGCGGGCTTAAGGTGGATACGGCCAGCGGCATTGTGAAAAAAGACGGCGGGGAGGTGTTTCTGTCGGCATTGGAATACCGCCTGCTGTTGGTGTTTATCAACAATCCCAGAGCCATTCTCACCAGGAACCGGCTGTTGGACGAGCTGTGGAGCGCTGCCGGCGAATATGTCAATGACAATACCCTGACCGTCTATATCAAACGGCTGCGGGAAAAAATCGAGAGCAATCCCGGAAATCCGCAAATCATACTGACGGTACACGGAACCGGGTACCGGTTGGGAGGCGGCTATGTTCCGGAATAGAGAGGTTCGGCTGTTTGCTGTTCTGTTTGCACTGGCAACCGCTGCAGGAGCAGCGGCGGGATTTGCCATTCATCCTGCGGCGGGAACCGTGATTCTTATTTTTGCAGCTGCCCTGGGAACGGTGTTTTTTGTATTTACCCGGAACCGTTACAGGAGACTAGCACAACTGGCTGACCAAATCGACCTTGTGCTTCACAATGAAGAGCGTCTGTTTACAGGGGAAGCAGAGGAAGGTGAGCTTTCCATCCTGCATAGCGAGATTACCAAGATGACGCTCCGCATCCGGGAGCAAAATGAGTCGCTGAAAAAGGAGAAAAGCCGCCTTGCAGATTCCATGGCCGACATTGCCCACCAGCTTCGGACGCCTCTCACTTCAGCAAACCTGATTCTCACGCTGCTAAAGGACTGTACCGATGAAAAAGAGCGGAAAACGCTGCTGCGGGAAACAGAGGAACTGTTTATACAGATGGAATGGCTGGTTGCTTCGTTATTAAAAATATCACGTTTGGACGCAGGAATTGTGGTTTTCCATAGAGAACAGGTAAAGGTGGACCGCCTCATTGCATCTGCCCTTCACCCGTTTCTGATACCAATGGAGCTGCACAATGTCCGGGTACAAATCAATGTGCCGGAAGGCGCCGTGATGAGAGGGGACCAGGGCTGGCTCTCAGAGGCAATCCGGAATATACTTAAAAACTGCATGGAGAGCGTGGGGGACAACGGGATAATTGAAATTGAATGCAAGGACACGCTTTTGTATACGGAAATCACCATTCATGACAGCGGCCCGGGCTTTCAGAAGGAAGATTTATCCCGGTTGTTTGAACGGTTTTACCGCGGGAAAAAGGACAGCGGGTCCGGGTATGGGATTGGACTGGCTCTTTGTAAGATGATTATAACCGGGCAGGGGGGAACCGTTGCCGCGGGAAACCATCCGCTGGGAGGTGCTGTGTTTTCCATTCGTTTTCCTAAGTGATTTTAAATTAGAAATGACAAGTCTTTCATTGGAAAGTGACGAATCCGTCACTGAAAAGTCACTGGAATGTAAGGGGAATGTTCTATTATATGGGTAGACCACAGGAAAAGGAGGCTTACATAATGGAGTTCTTGAAGGTTGAAAATTTATGCAAGGTCTATGGCAGGGGAGAAAACCAGGTAACTGCGCTGGACCATGTTTCCCTTACCATTGAGAAGGGTGATTTTACTGCAATCATCGGCTCCTCCGGTTCAGGGAAATCCACCCTGCTCCACGCCATTGGGGGAGTGGACGTGCCCACAGAGGGAAAGGTGTATCTGGACGGTCAGGATGTATATGCGGGAAACAGTGAGACATTAGCCATATTCCGCAGACGGCAGGTGGGGCTGATTTACCAGTTTCACAATCTCATCCCCACCTTGAATGTGGTGGAAAACATTACACTTCCCATTTTAATGGACAGACGGAAGGTCAATGAAGAACGGTTAAATGATTTGCTGGAATTGCTGGGGCTTAAGGAGCGGAGGGACCATCTGCCGAACCAGCTCTCAGGCGGACAGCAGCAGCGTGTGGCCATTGGCCGCGCCCTTATGAACGCCCCGCAGGTCATGCTGGCAGATGAGCCCACAGGCAGCCTGGACAGCCGCAATGGACAGGAAATCATCAGACTGCTGAGAGAGAGCAATAAAAAGTACGGTCAGACTCTGATTCTTGTCACACACGATGAAAACATTGCTTTACAGGCTGACCGTATCATTACCATTGCCGATGGACGGGTGGTACGGGATGAGAGGCAGGTGGCAAGGCATGAACATCTTCAATAAAGCTGCCCTGGAGGGAATGAAAAAGAACCGCACACGGACCCTTGTTACAATTGCGGGAGTGATTCTGTCATCCGCCATGATTACGGCCGTCGCCACCTTTGGCACTTCCCTGTTAAGCTATATGACAAATGCTTCCATTGCGAAATACGGCAGCTGGCATGTGGAATTTGCAAATGCAGATTCCTCCTTTGTGAAGGCGCGGACAAGCGACAGAGAAGTAAAAGACACAGCTGTGTCTGCAAACCTTGGCTATGCCATGCTGGAGGGTGGGAAAAGCCCTGAAAAACCGTATCTGTTCATTTCCGGATTCAATGATAAAACCTTTGAAACCCTGCCAGTCACCCTGATATCCGGCAGACTGCCGGAAAACAGCGGTGAAGTTCTTGTTCCATCCCACATTGCTGTCAAGGCCGGAGTCGGCATATCAACTGGCGATGTCCTTACCCTGGAAGTGGGAGAGCGGATGTCGCAGGGGGAAATACTCAGTCAGCATGATGTCTATCAAGCCGGGAGAGAACATCTGGTAAACACGGCTGAGGAAACATACACGGTTGTGGGTATCTGTGAACGGCCGGGATTTGAGGAACACGCTGCGCCGGGATATACCCTGATTACAAAGTCAGATACAGAGGGACGGGAGGACAGCTTCAGCCTTTTTGTTACCCTTAAGAATCCCCGAAATGTCAGGAATTACACGTCAGGTATGGACAAAACAAAGGAATATGTCCTCAATGATGATGTGCTGCGCTTTATGGGGGCTTCGGATAATAAGCTGTTTAATACGCTTTTGTACACTGTCAGCAGTATTCTGACTGCCATTGTTATGCTGGGTTCTATTTTCCTGATTTATAATTCTTTTAACATTTCCCTCAATGAACGTACACACCAGTTTGGCATTCTCATATCGGTGGGTGCCACGGCCAGGCAGCTGAGGAATTCGGTGCTGTTTGAGGGATTATGTGTGGGTATGGCAGGCGTACCTGCTGGTATTTTGGCAGGCATAGGCAGTATCGGGCTGATACTCCCTGTTGTTGCAGACAATTTCAGTACGATTATCAACAGTACGGTACCGCTGTCCCTGGCGGTGTCTGTTCCTGCACTTATTGCAGCAGCGGCTGTCAGTCTGGTTACAGTGCTGATTTCAGCTTATATTCCGGCCAGGAAGGCTGCCGCAACTCCGGTGATGGACTGCATCCGACAGACAGGCGAGATAAAAATACAATCCGGGGCAGTGAAGACCTCAGGGCTGGTACAGCGAATCTGGGGAGTGGAGGGGACCCTGGCCCTGAGGAATTTTAAGAGAAATAAAAGGCGCTACCGCAGTGTTGTCCTGTCCCTTACACTGAGTGTTGTGCTGCTTGTATCGGGCAGTGCTTTTGGAACCACTTTGAAACGTCTTGCAAAAGAATACACAGTTGAAATGGACGGCGATATTTCCTTTTATACACATGAAATGGGGGAAGAGGAAATGTTCTCACTGTACGGAAGACTGAAAAACGCCGGCCGTGTTTACAGGAGTACCTATCAGTCCAATCAGGCCTGCCGCTGCGCGACCGGGGATTTTCCGGAGGATTACCGGAGAGCTATGGGGGAAGGGACTTCAGGAGAGCAGAGCTTGGGGGAACGGCTGGAATTCCCTCTGGATATACAGTTTATTGAGGATTCTGTATATTATGATTTTATTAAAAGCCTTGGACTGGATGAGTCACAGTACAGCGGATTGGAGGCCAAGGTTCTGATAGTGGGGGCAGACACAACCGACCATACCACCTGTTTTACAAACAGTACCATGAACTTCACTCTTATCTCTGATTCAGGGGAACAGGAGAAAATGATGGAGGCCACCTTTGTGGATTCCTACCCGCTGGACCCGCTGCCCAGGGATTCATCTGCGCCAATGCCTGCTTATCATTTTATGGCGGTGATACCGTGGCAGATGAAACGGCAGTTTGAACTGCCGGGTCAGCCGCAGACGTATGGTATGACCTTTTGGTCGGAAAGACCGTCACAGTCCATGGCGCAGATGCAGTCAATGATTGATGAGCAGGGAATTTCCTCCGGCTATGTGCTTCTCAATCTGTCCTCCGCTGTTGACCTGTTTCGCAGCGCCACCTTTGTGGTGGATGTATTTACCTATGTTTTTGTTACTATGATATCCCTGATTGCAGTTGCCAATGTGTTCAATACTATATCAACCAATATCCGGCTCCGGCGGCGTGAGCTCGCCATGCTTCGCTCCGTGGGAATGTCTGACCGTGATTTCAACAAAATGATGTATTTTGAATGTGCTTTTTACGGTATGAGGACGCTTATGTGGGGGATTCCCATATCGGGACTGATTTCATGGCTGATTTACAAGGGAATGACAACCGTGGAACGGCTGGATGATTTTGCCTTTGTATTTCCATGGGGTACCATGGCAGTCAGCGTGCTGGGGGTATTTCTTGTTGTTTTCATTACGATTGTGTATGCTGCGGGAAAGATTAGGAAGGAGAATATTATGGATGCGCTTAGGGATGATATGACCTGAGTATGATGTAACCTATGGGGGCAGGCAGGGGAAAAGGCAGGGTTTCAGATGGTAATATAAGGGTACAGAACAAACATTCGGTTTTGCTCTGTACTTTTATTTTATACTTTGGTATAATGGCAAAAGACAGTGTCATAGACAGAGGTATCTAACATGTGAAACATATACAAAGCATTTCGGTAACGATAAAAGATGAAATGTTTTTCAAAACAAAAGTGAGAAAGGAATCCCATATGGACCATTTTGAACTAGTATCCGAATACCAGCCCACCGGCGACCAGCCGCAAGCAATTGAAGCCCTTGTAGAAGGCTTTAAAGAAGGCAACCAATTCCAGACCCTGCTTGGTGTCACTGGTTCCGGCAAGACTTTCACGATGGCCAATGTCATCCAGGCCCTAAACAAGCCTACCCTGATTATTGCCCACAACAAAACATTGGCAGCCCAGCTCTACAGCGAGTTCAAGGAATATTTCCCCAACAATGCGGTGGAGTATTTTGTGAGCTAGTATGAAATGAGTTTCAAACCACTATTGGTTGGCGTTGCTTAGTGTTATTTATACCATATTTTGTGGACTATATGGAGTGTATGGATGGAATAATACCGGGTGGACTAGGTGGAGAGGTGACCTTCATTCGTAAAGAAAAAGTATTAGACTAATTATCAGATAGACATCTTCTCAATAAAATTTCATACTAATAATCTATTTTAAAAGTAAGGCCATATATTGTGTAAAGTTTTTGTATTTGTTATAATTGAAATCGCGAGGTACTATAAATGATTTACCAGCGATAATCGAAAATAATAAAAGAAATATATTGTTTAAATTATTATGAAAAGAAAAATGTGTAAGTTAATTATTGGAAAGTAGGGATAATACATTAAAAGATTATTGGAGGTTTAATCATTAAAGAAGAATGAAGTAAATCTGAATGCTATAGAAAATGAGGTTGAAAAATATGGTTCCTGTCAAAGTGGGAGAAGAATTCGATTACGAAGCAGTAAATATTGATAGTGATTGGAACGATAGCAACGATAGTGAGCTGATAATGCATACAATTCATTCATATCCAGCGAAATTTCCAGCATTTATAGCTTGGAAAGCATTTGAATACGCTCAAAATGAAGGTGTAAAAATTAAAAATGTATCCGACATATTTTGTGGATGTGGAACAGTTGCATTAGAGGCTAAGATACATGGATTTGATTTTTGGGGATGTGATATCAATCCAGTAGCTACATTAATAGCAAGAACCAAAAGTAATACATATAATGTAGATGAAATTTTGTATTATTATGAAAGAATAAAGATAAAAATAGAAAATTTGGATTTTCCAGAAGACTTGTATTTGAGAGCAAATGCGAGGCTTCAATATTGGTATTATGAAAAATCGTATTGTGTTTTGTATAAATTACATTATGCAATTGTTTGCGAAATTCCAGATGGAAAATATAGAGAGGCATTCGAATGTATTTTTTCTTCTATTTTGAAAGCCTGTTCAAAGTGGCTGACTAAATCTATAAAACCACAAGTAGATCCTAATAAAAAAGAGATAGATGTTTTAGGGCAGTTTGATATGCACTTACATAAATTTATTAAAGCAGTGGAAGAAATAAAGGTTGCTAATGCGAATACGATTATTAAATGTACAAATTTTTTAAATGAAGAAAATTTACCTAAAGTAGATTTAATAATAACAAGTCCACCTTATGTTACATCTTATGAGTATGCCGATTTGCATCAACTTTCATCATTGTGGCTTGGCTATGCAGATGACTATAGAACATTACGTAGGGGTTCCATTGGTAGTGTATATAATAGTGATGCTTTTTTTATGGATATGAAAAATTTGAATAATACAGGGAAAAATATTTGCGAGCAGTTAATAAATATTGGGATGCCCATGTCCAAAGTAAAATCGGTAGCTAGATATTATGTAGATATGCAAAATGCTGTAGAAAAATGTTATGGCATGTTACGAGATGGAGGCATGGTTTTTTTGGTTGTAGGTGATACAGAATATAAAAACGTAAAGATACAAAATTCTAGACATCTTGTAGAGGTATTAGAAAAAAATAAGTTCCATGATATTAAAATTGGGAAGAGAACAATATCAAAACGGATTTGTATACCTTATAGGGATGAAGCTGGTAAGTTCTCAAAAGACAAGTCAAAACGCAAAGTATATCATGAAGAATTTATTATTAGTGGGAGGCTTTAGGAATGAATTTAGATACTGCAGGAACGAAAATAGATGATATTGAAGTGACGATAAGCCACAGGATAATTGAGTTGTTTTCGGCTGGTTTATATTCAAGTCCCAATAAAGCGTTTGAAGAATTAATATGTAATTCTTATGATGCGTTTGCAAGTAAAGTTGCGGTTTATGTTCCATCTGATTTGACTGTTGAGGGAGCGTATATATGGGTTTGCGATAATGGAGAAGGATTAACGCCATCTGAACTAAAAGCTTTATGGAAAATTGGTGAATCGTCTAAGAGAAATAATAATGAAAGGGATAACCGAAGATTACAAATAGGACAATTTGGTATAGGTAAATTAGCGACTTATATATTGGCTAGAAAATTAACTTATATTTCTAAGAAAGAAAATAAATATATATTAGCTACAATGGATTACAATTTGATAAAAGAAGATAATAAAAGCCTATTTATAGCAGAACGTCAGGTTAGTGAGGAGGAGGCAAAAACTTTATTATCATATTACATTCAGAATGATATGTTGAATTTTTCATTATTTGATAAAGGCGCAGAAGAATCATGGACAGTCTCTTTGATGACCGAATTAAAACCTAAAGCAGGGGAAATTAAAATAGGACGATTAAAATGGATTTTAAGTACTGCATTGCCACTAAATCCAGGATTTCAGTTAGAATTTAACGGTGCTTTAATTGAGTCTTCAAAAATAAAAGTTCCTATTATGAAAAAGTGGATAATTGGAAAGGATGATTTGACTGCTGAGAAAATTACAGGAGTCGAATGTAGGGAAGAAATAGATAAAAATGGTAATCAGATATATTTTGTGGATATGCCTAACCTATCAGGTATTAATGGAGAGTTCGTTCTGTATGAAGATTCGTTGGTTGAGGGAAAGTCATCGGAATTAGGTCGGAGTCATGGCATTTTTTTGAGTATTAGAGAAAGATTGATAAATTTGGATGATCCATTGCTTGGAATGGAAGCATTTTCGCATGGTGCGTTCAATCGAACAAGAATAATTATAAATGCAGATGAATTAGATAATAATTTAACGTCTACAAGAGAGGCAGTAAAGGATTCACAACCATTTACTCAGCTAAAGGAATACATAAAGAAGAAATTTAATAATGAAGTAAAAAAATATTATTTTGATCAACAAATTCAAATTGAACAAAAAAGGTCAATTTCATCAAGAATGGCACAAACGTCTTACTTGACGTCCAAAAAACCCATATATGATTTTGTTCAAAATTATTATTCATCTCAGATAGTCAATCCTATTTTAATAGAAAAGCCAGATGAGGAAGATAAAGATGAATTATTAAATCTATATGAAAAAGATTTGGAAACGGGAGAGCAGGTAATAGAGAATATTGCTTGGGATTTTAAAACAATAGATGCCCCATTAGCTAAGTTAAATCTTAAAAATAGAACTTTAGTTATTAACAAAGCGCATCCATATGTTGCAAATTATATTGATGCAAACAGCAATATGATTCCCCTGGAAAGTATGATAATTACTGAAGTGTTAACTGAAGCACATCTGTATGAGATAGGTTTAGATGAGGATATTGTCAATGGAATAATTAGAAGAAGAGATAGGACATTACGCCAGCTTGCTTTATCAGATCGCCAAGGAATTCCAGCAGTGGCAATGTTTTTAAAAGACTCGTTAGATAATCCAAGCGGATTAGAAGATGCTATTGAAAGAGTTTTGACTGCAATAGGATTTGAAGTAACCCCAATTGGTGGAAATAACGAGCCAGATGGGAAAGCAGAGGCATTTCTTGGGTATGATGATAATGGAAACCCAAGAGGCTATTCACTGACATATGATGCGAAAAGCACGTCAAAAAAAAGTATTGCAGCAGGTACTGCCCATCTGTCTGGTTTGAAAAGACATCAAGAAAAATATCACGCTGATTATTGCATGGAAGTAGCGATTGATTATCAAGGTTCTAAAGATGATGAAAGTGCAATATCTAATGAGTCTAAAAGAGAACAAGTGACAATGATAACTGCAAAAGATTTAATAAAATTGTTACTAATGGTAACCCCAAAACAGTTAGGGCTGGATAAAATCAGAGATCTTTTTGAAAATTGCTTTTCACCTAATGAAGTTCATCAATGGATAGATAACGTAGAAAAAATGGATGTTGAAACTCCGCCATATTATGATTTAGTCGATGTAATCTATCAATTACAGAAAACAGATACTGAAGCTCCAGTAACAGAAGTTGTAAGAAGGGAATTGAATAGAAAATTAGGAACCAAGTATTCCACTAAAAATGTTACAGAGTGGCTAAATTTGCTGGTTAATTTAGTTCCAGGATGTGTGAGTGTAGATGGAAATTATGTCGGTGTACAGGCAAGTGCTACTATTATTAAGTTACGTATTCATAAGGCAATAAGTGAGATACCATTAGATATGCAACCAATGTATAATGAAATATTTAGTCAATCAGAGGGGGTATAGCGAGATATATTTAGTAATTCTAAAGTTAGTAATGCCTTTTGAGAGTTTTGTAGGGCTTCTAAATATTCATCGGGGTAATTTTGTGCTTTTAAAATAGTATATATTTCGCCGAGCATATCATAAAGATGGGAATATGAAATATTATTTTTCATAATATACCTCCAGTAGGGTATTATTATATGTAACAAGAAGTAATAAAATTCATAAAATGTTGAGAAACCGTTTGTTTATACAAGCGTAAGCGTTTAATGACGTTTACATTGTTCCAATTATGGAAAACCCCGGAGTAAAGATTTTCATTGGAAGTATTACAAACAGCTTTTGCAGGAGAATCATCTTCCAGATATTCGTTGGTATGATTTGCGAAGCACGTTTTGTACCATACTACTGAAGAATGACTTTAATCCCAAGACGGTATCGAAACTGATGGGCATGCTAAAGAGTTGATAACGATGGATGTATATGGGGATAACCGGGGTATCATTGCTGATTGTGTAGATGAACTCCAGCCGTTTATAGATGAGGTTTTACCAGATCCAGATGAGGAGATTGAACTTGCCACTGAAAACATTGATGTGATGATTTCGGCGGAAGATTACCTTATATAAAGTGAATAGAAAATGGAAAAATATAGCCACAAGAAAAAGAACGAATGTTCCGTCTTGTGGCTATACTTTTTGAACTGTCCATGTTATAATTTGACTTGTCAGCAGGAAAGCAAGCGCGACCGCAGGGAGCATTTGCTTTCACCTGACAAGTCAACGAGGAACAGCATGTTCCGAGTGATGCAAGGACTGCGAAGCAGTCTTTGTATCGTTTAGTGACCTTTAGAAATACTAATTCCACTAGGTTTTATATAGTGTTGCGGCGTTTCAAAAAACAGGTTTTAGTGACTTTCATTCGTAAAATAGCAAAAGTTCGTCTATTAGGCAGGGCGAAAATGGTTCGGATTACGAATTTCTGCCTAATAGACGTACTTTTTTCAGGGTCACCAAGGAGGTAAAAACACAATATGGAGTTCAAATTACACAGTGAATACCAGCCCACCGGCGACCAGCCGCAGGCGATTGAAGCCCTTGTAAAAGGCTTCAAAGAAGGCAACCAATTCCAGACTTTACTAGGGGTTACGGGCTCTGGCAAGACTTTCACCATGGCCAATGTCATCCAGCAATTACAGAAACCGACCCTCATTATTGCCCACAATAAGACGCTGGCAGGACAGCTCTACAGTGAGTTTAAGGAGTTCTTCCCGGAGAACGCGGTGGAGTACTTCGTTTCCTACTACGACTACTACCAACCCGAAGCCTACGTCCCATCCTCGGACACCTACATTGAAAAGGATTCTTCTATTAATGATGAGATAGACAAGCTGCGCCATTCCGCCACCGCTGCCCTGTCCGAGCGGGAGGATGTGATTATCGTGGCTTCCGTATCCTGTATCTACGGTCTGGGCAGCCCCATTGATTACAAGGAGATGGTTATTTCCCTGAGGCCAGGCATGATTAAGGACAGGGACGAGGTCATCCACAAGCTCATTGACATCCAGTATGACCGCAATGACATGGACTTTAAGCGGGGAACGTTCCGGGTAAGGGGCGATGTGCTGGACATTTATCCTGCGTACTCAGATGGTGTGGCCTACCGGGTGGAATTCTTTGGGGACGAGGTGGACCGTATATCGGAGATTGATACGCTGACCGATGAGACTAGGGCGCAGCTGGGCCATGTGGCTATTTTTCCGGCATCCCATTATGTGGTGCCAAAGGAGAAGATGATGGAAGCCACAGAGAACATTCTGGCGGAGCTGGAGGAACGGGTCGCATTCTTTAAGAGCGAGGATAAGCTTTTGGAGGCCCAGCGTATATCGGAACGGACCAACTTTGATGTGGAGATGATGCGGGAGACAGGATTCTGCTCAGGCATTGAGAATTATTCCAGACATCTGACCGGCGGCCTGCCAGGGGAACCGCCCTGTACTCTGATAGATTATTTCCCGGAAGATTTCCTGATTATTGTGGACGAGTCACATATAACACTGCCCCAGGTACGGGGAATGTATGCAGGGGACCGGTCCAGGAAAACCACGCTGGTGGATTACGGCTTCCGGCTACCGTCGGCTCTGGATAACAGACCGTTGGCGTTTTCTGAGTTTGAGTCTAAAATTAACCAGATGATGTTTGTTTCCGCCACGCCGTCTGTCTATGAGGCGGAGCATGAGTTAATGAGGGTGGAACAAATCATACGTCCCACAGGGCTTTTAGACCCGGAAATTTCGGTGCGGCCTGTGGAGGGCCAGATTGATGACCTGGTTTCTGAGGTAAACAGGGAAGTGGAAGCACGCCACAAGGTGCTTATCACCACTCTGACCAAGCGGATGGCAGAGGACCTGACCGATTATATGAGGGAGGTGGGCATCCGGGTGAAATATCTCCACTCGGATATTGATACCCTGGAGCGGGCTGAAATTATCCGGGACATGCGAATGGATGTGTTCGATGTCCTGGTGGGAATCAACCTGCTGCGGGAAGGACTGGATATACCGGAAATAACCCTGGTGGCTATTCTGGATGCTGATAAGGAGGGATTCCTGCGTTCGGAGACATCACTGATTCAGACCGTTGGCCGCGCGGCGCGCAACAGCGAAGGCCACGTAATCATGTATGCGGACAAGGTGACGGACTCCATGCGCGTGGCAATCGAGGAAACGAACCGAAGGCGCCAGATACAGCAGAAATACAACGAGGAACACGGAATCACTCCTACCACCATAAAGAAGGCTGTCAGGGATTTAATCGCTATATCCAAGGCAGTGGATGCAGATGATAAGCACTTTAAGAAGGACCCGGAGTCCATGGACGAGAAGGAGTTAAAGAAGCTGTCAAAGGAGCTGGAGAAGAAAATGCATCAGGCTGCAGCAGAACTGAATTTCGAGGAAGCGGCAAGGCTGCGTGACAGAATGATAGAAATCAAGAAAATGCTGCAGGACTTGTAATTTTCTGTAACTCATGGAACAATATACCTAAAAATGTAATATTCTTTTAAGGATTATTAAATTGTACAAAAGAAACCTCTACTTTATAATAAAGATAGGCAATAATAGCAAATGATTGCGAATATAGATGAGGAGGTTATGTTTTATGAGGAGAAAAAGTTATCTCTGTCTGCTGCTTGCAGCATCCATGGCATTGGGCGGCAGTTTCCCGGCATTGGCGGCAGATAAGAAAATTGACACGGTCAAGCTGAGTTTTTCCTATTCAAAGGCGCCTGAGAGCGGAGATGAGATAGGAGACATTACAGTTAAGGCGGGCAGCAGCGGATTTGAAGTGGATTCTGCCGAGTATACCAATATTGAGGACCAGGATACCTGGACCGTAGGCGACATACCTGAGGTAAAGGTGGAGCTGTCTGCCAAGGACGGATACAAGTTCTCTTACACATCCAAGAGCCATTTCTCTCTTTCCGGATGTAATGCGGATTTTAAGAAGGCAAAGATTTACGATGACGGCCAGTACATTGAGGTGTACGCTGAGCTGAAACGCATCGGCGGTAAGCTTCAGGGCGCTTCGGACCTGGAGTGGAACGATACCACGGCTGAATGGGAGGAGATTGAGGGCGCCAAGAGCTACGATGTAAAACTGCTCCGCGACGACAAGACAGTCACCACAGTGAGCACCACAGGAACCTCCTATAACTTTGCAGGCTATTTTAACCGGGAAGGAGACTATACCTTCCGTGTAAGGGCAATTTCCCGCTACAATAATAAGACTGGCGAATGGTCCGAGGATTCCGGTTCCCTGTCTATTGACGAGGATGAGATTGGCCGCTATGGCGGCAGCGGGCACTGGGAACAGGACGGCACAGGCGTGTGGTATGCCTATGATACCGGCGGTTATCCGGCATCCTGCTGGAAGCAGATTAACGGGGCATGGTACTATTTCAACAACAAGGGCTATATTGTCACAGGATGGCAGAAGCTGGACGGAACCTGGTATTACCTGAATCCGTCGAACGGCACCATGATGACCGGCTGGCAGGCCATTAACGGCAAGTGGTATTACATGAACGGCAGCGGTGAGATGCAGACCGGCTGGCAGGCCATTAACGGCAGGTGGTATTATCTGGACAGCAGCGGCGCCATGCAGATTGGCTGGCAGAGGCTGGGAGGCCAGTGGTATTACTTAGATGCAAGCGGCGCCATGCTTACCGGCTGGCAGGCCATCAACGGCAAGTACTATTATCTGGGTACCAACGGCGCCATGTATTACAATACGTGGACACCGGATGGAAAATATGTGGATGGTTCCGGAGCCTGGGTGCAGTAAAATATAAGTTAAATATGCAGGAGAGATGCAGCGGAGAGATTCGCTGCATCTTTTTTGAATCTGAGTTTGTCATAACAAACTCTTTTTGTTGACATTTTTTCGCAATAAGCATACAATGAATATGATTTAAATGCAACTACAAAAGGAGACAGGCAGCAATGCAGAAAAAGCTGAATGAGTGTGAAATCGGCGGCCAATACGTTGTATCGGGCGTGCAGGTGGATGAGAGCATTACCAGACGTCTGGAGGCCCTGGGGGTCAACGAGGGGACGCCTGTGAATATACTAAATAAGAAGGGCAGCGGCAGCGTTATCATCAAAGTGCGCGGTACGCGTCTGGCGCTGGGAAAGCGTCTGTCCGAAGGTATCACGGTCAGGGAGGAACATGCATCATGAGCGGACATGCAAGGGCAAATGGGACAGATACGTACGGCAGTGTGATACTGGGAGACAGCAGGGAAAAGAAGATGGATTCTCCAAAACAGCATGGGGATGATACGGCGCCCATCACAGTCGGATTTGTGGGCAATCCCAACTGCGGCAAGACCACATTATTCAACGCCTTCACCGGTGCTAAACTTAAGGTTGCCAACTGGCCCGGAGTTACGGTGGAGCGCGTGGAGGGAGAGACCAGCTATAAAGGGCGCCCTATCAAGGTTATAGACCTTCCGGGCATCTACAGCCTTACTTCCTATACCATAGAGGAAAAGGTCACCCGTAAATGCATTGAGGACGGCGGCGTGGATGTCATCATCAATGTGGTGGACGCTTCTTCCCTGGAAAGGAACCTGTACCTGACCATGCAGCTCATTGAGCTGAAAAAACCGGTTATCCTGGCCCTGAATATGATGGATATTGTGGAAGAACGTGGCATGGAAATCGATATGCACCGCCTTCCGGAGATGCTGGGGGAGATTCCCGTTGTCCCGGTATCGGCCAGAAAACGGACCGGGCTGGATGTGCTGATGCATGCAGTGGTCCACCATTATGAGGAGGGCCCCCAGGGCGTGGTTATCCGCTACAGCCAGGAGGTGGAGGAGAAAATCCGGCTGATTGAGGAGGCACTGTATAAAAAATACGGCGAGATGGACAACATGCGCTGGCATGCCATTAAGTTCCTGGAGTTTGACCAGGTGGTGATTGATGACCATCCCCTGGATAATGCGGGGCAGATTCTTCCGCGTAATTATGAAAAACAAATCATCAATGAGAAATATGACTATATTGAAGAGGTCATAAAGGAATGCCTGTTTAATAAGGATGAGAAGGCCGCCACCACGGACAAGGTGGACCGGCTCATGACCCATCCGGTGTGGGGAATTCCCGTGTTCCTGGGCATTATGGCCTTGGTGTTTTTCCTTACATTTACAGTGGGTGATTTTTTAAAGGAGTATTTCCAGATGGGTCTGGATATGTTTTCCGGTGCCATCCTGTCGTTTCTCACCAGTGTCCACGCAGCCCAGTGGCTCACCTCGCTGATTGTGGATGGTATCATTGCGGGGGTGGGCGGTATTCTTACATTCCTGCCCAACATTTTTATCCTGTTCCTTGCCCTGGCTTTTCTGGAAGACAGCGGATACATGGCAAGGGTGGCTTATGTGATGAATGAGACCATGGGCATGGTGGGTTTGTCAGGAAAGGCGTTCCTGCCCATGCTTTTGGGTTTTGGCTGTACGGTACCCGCGGTTATGGCAACCAGAGCCCTGGAAAGCGTGAAGGACAGGCGGAGGACTATTTTAATCACGCCATTTATGTCCTGCTCCGCCAGGCTGCCGATTTATGTGCTTTTCGCTGAGATGTTTTTTCCGGACAGGGCTCTGATTGTGGCATACTCCCTCTATATCATCGGTCTTTGCATGGCAATCCTGGTGGCCTTTATTGTACATATCCATGGAAAAAATGACAGCTCCCAGAACGCGCTGCTGATAGAACTGCCTGAGTACAAGACGCCCAACGGCCGCACGGTAGCCATCTATGTGTGGGATAAAGTAAAGGACTATCTCAGCAAGGCGGGAACCACGATTTTCATTGCGTCCATTGTGCTCTGGTTTGTATTAAACCTGGGACCGGACGGATTTGTGTCGGAGGTGTCCGACAGCTTTGCCGCAATCATCGGTCATGTCCTGGTACCGGTATTAAGACCCGCGGGCCTGGGACAGTGGCAGGTGGCTGTGGCCCTTATTTCCGGCCTCTCGGCAAAGGAAGTGGTTGTATCCAGTTTCAGTGTCCTCTACGGAATCAATAATGTGAACTCCGCTGCCGGTATGACAGAGTTATCCACTCAGCTGGCCATGGCCGGATTTGGCGGCGTAAACGCCTATGCCCTGATGATATTCTGCCTGCTGTATTCACCCTGTATCGCGGCAGTGGCAACGATTAAGCGTGAGACCGGCTCCTGGAGATGGACCATAGGAATGGTGCTGTTCCAGCTGGCTGTGGCCTGGGCGGGAGCTATGCTGGTATTCCAGTTGGGAAGTCTGATATTCGGATAATCAATACTGGAACATGCAGAAGAATGGCAGATGTAGCGGAGGGGACAGGATTGGAACTCAGCAGATGGAAACAGGGCCGGAGGATGCAAGGGTAATGGCTCCGGTTTCCCTTGAATAGAGATATACCTGATTGGACAGGCGGTCTTCCCTGGGGACCTCGGACCGGTTGATGTGGGTCACCAGCCGGCTCATCTCCCCATAAGAAATATCGCCGTCGTCAGGCAGCAGCAGAAATAGCGATAGGTAAGGTCTGAGCTGAGAGCAATCTCAGCTTTCCACCTTTTCCCCCGCTCCGCACCGTACGTGAGACTTTCACCTCATACGGCGCTCCATCAAATTAAACCTATTTACTCAATTATGGTATTACCGACTAGAATTCGATAATTATTGGTCTTTTTAAGCGCATTTTCGTTCCACAATCCTTCACTAGTAAGCTTTTCTATCAGCTCGTTAGCTCGTTCTGTTTCCTTTGTGTGAATAAGTTCATAGGCGTCAGTAGAAACTATATCTATGTTTCTATAGCCATCTCCACCATTAGGATATATTTTGTGAACTCGCATATCATATACTGTAAGCTGTTTCTTTGTTATTAAACACTTGCCTCTCTGCGCTGACATTCGTGAAATACGATTGTCATTCAGCTCGATTGACTCATGCCTTAGCGGATGTTCTGCTAAGTATCTAAAGATAACATCGAGGTGTGTAAGCCGTTTGTGAATTAACTGTCTTCCTTCTTCCGTATAATTGCAGGTTTTCTGTTTGAATCCGTAGGGAATCGTAAAGGTGACCGCATAAATAGGGTCAATAACAACTTCCCCTACTAGATAACGTCTGCCGTGATAATTAGCGTATTTTATCTTCTGAAATTCTGACAGTGGTGGTCCTGTTTTGCCATTTGACCGTGTCATGTGTTTTAAGGCTGGTAACAAAAGATAATAAATCTTCCAAAAATCTTTACTTACCCTTGTGGCTACACAGTAGTAATTGTGCATACCACGAATTGTTGAATTCAAGTTACGCGCTTTATTCTCATTGCCTTGTGCTTCCCAAATCGCTTTACGAAGCTTAGTTGTAACCTTTTTCTTTGCTTTGTCCGACATATGAGAAACAATAACATTTTGTTTCGGTCTTTCTTCCAGCTTAAATTTAAAACCTAAGAATTCTGAATAATGCCTACACAGATTTGTTATCTTACTTTTCTCTGGACTTGTTTCGAGATGCAACCTTTCCTTCAGCCACATTTCAACGGCAAGCCTTACTCGTTCTGCATCCTTCCTGTTTCTACAAAAGATTTTAAAATCATCTGCATAACGCACTAGGTACATTTCTTTTAGTTTAGCATTTCTTCTAAGTGCCTCACATTTATCACCACTATATTTGTATGGATATCTCGTTTGGAATGTTTCCCATTGATTACTTATCCACCAATCAAGTTCATTTAGCACGACATTAGAAAGCAACGGTGATAAAATACCACCTTGCGGTGTTCCTTTTATAGGAACCCCTTCCCCCTGTATCGGTGCTTTCAGAAGCTTGCTTATGACACAAATCAACCTTTTATCATGAATACCCAGTGACCATATCTGCTTCAAAAGCTTCGCATGGTCTACATTATCAAAGAACCCTTTGATATCGATATCCACCACATATTCCAGCTTTACTGTGAAAGCTAGAAATCGAAATCGGCTAATTGCATGGTGTGTGTTACGGTTTGGTCTGAATCCATAGCTATGCTTGTGGAACTTCGCTTCGCATATTGGCTCCATCACTTGAAGAATACATTGCTGTATCAAGCGGTCTTGAATGGTTGGAATTCCTAATGGTCTTTCCTTTCCATTGTCTTTAGGAATCATGACTCTCCTTACTGGATGAGGTTTGAAGTTTGCCAATCTATGTTGGACATACGCCACTAATACGTCATTTCCTTGCTCCGCTATCTGTTCGATTGTACCCATGTTAGTTCCAGGTGTTCGGCTTCCCTTGTTACGCTTAATCCGTCTGTATGCAAGTGCGATATTCTGCGGACTAACAATCAGCGACATTAGGTCATTAAATATTGCACCTTCTTTGCTTTTAGCATATAAGCCGTCAAACACATCTTGAATTGCATAATACTCATTGCGCCTTAGTACCTTGTTTTCTCTTTTCTTTGTCGTTTGGTCAGTCATCTCCTTAAAGGAAGATTTCTTCTCTTAGTCATACTCGAACCCAAAACACTTTTTACCATATTAAGTTTTAATGAATTAACTTGACTTGGGGCTATCCCTCCACGGCTTATTATCACCGCTTCACAGGTACATTGCCCCTACTTTCACTGACATAAACTGTGTTGCCACAGACCGCCTCATTGGAATTGCACTTCCTACTCGTTGTCAGCTTCCCCCGTTCCTATTTTCCTATCTGTTCATATACCCTTAGACGCTCTCTTTGAGCCTGTAAGCTTGCTAGTGCCTGTAACACTACATGGACTTTCATAACGAATGTCTTACTCACCCACACTTACCTGACGTCACGTCATCGATGCATTTCTGCATTTCCATTCTTTAGACCCTTTTCTTCAAGAGTTCGCCAGTTGCCCTTGTATAGACAACATTCTCGTCATAGGTATTTTATAGACTTCCGGCCTATCATCCACTCGACCACCTCTGGTTCGTAGTTCCTCGCCATCACGCGTTAGGGTGGCTCTCAGCCGACTTTACCGAGCTTATAACCCCTCACAATGTGCAACTATAAGACGCTATTCGGAGTATCAAAGGAAGCATTTCATGGCGTTACCCAATCATTCTACTTCTCAGAAAATAAGTTGTTGCTACAACTAGTTAAACTAGTTGCAACCCTCGCCTTTTGTTCATTTATGCGGCGAAACGGGTCGCACCTTCGTGGATGCTGGATGGAAGGATAATTAAATCCTTTTCCACCCCGTCTGCGAAGTTTTTTAATACATCCTTATACAGGATGCAGGCAGCGCCGTTGATGCCGGAACGGTTGCTGAGTATGTAAAACGGGGCAGGAGTTTCCGGCCTTGGCCCGGTTTCCTGAACATGGGGATTCAGTTCGCGGTTCAGCTCCTCGATGATACATGCCATGCTGGAGATGACAGGAGGAAACAGCCTGGGAGAATTGGCAAGGGCTGAGTTTTTTAAATCTTCCAGGGAAATGTTCCAGATACGCAGATGACTGTTGTGAATCATGGCGGTCATGAGGCCGGTGTCATCCTCATGGATGCAGAGGTAGAATACAATCGCCAGGTCCATCCAGAGTATATGGGGGACGTCCGCCAGAATGGATTCGTTGGAGGCAGCATGTATTAGTTTGCAGGCAATATCAGAGCGTATGCCCTCATAATCGGACAGCATCTGATAATCCAGGGGAGGCGGTGTATCGTTCTGACGGTACAGAGCCAGAAGCTCTGCTGCAATATGGTCTAAAGGCCTTCCCTCACGGTACTGTTCATAGCAGGGATTCAGGTATATGGCAGGAGCGATATGGGTATTTCCCCTGGTGATGCACAGTCCATCCAGAATGAGCCCATTGTTTTTGGGGACCTTGCGCAGCTCCAGCTTATAGCTGTCTCCCAGGGCTGCTTCCATGCGTTCTTTTACAGCAGTTAAAAATTGTTCGTATACCAAATGTATACCTCCTTTGATGTTATTTATGTAAACTGAATAACAGTTCCATATCTTACTGAACTGGATAATAAGGTAAACTTCCGGTGAAATCGCCTTGGATAATGACAAGATGGATAAACTGAATATAAAAATATAAGTGAATATCAGAAATAAAATGAATTGATACCAGCTTAATCCATAAGGACATGTTTGTCAATAGATGAAAATGGGATTTTTGGGCTGCCAAGCTGCCGGAAAGCGGTTCAAGGCGGAAAATACTATATGTTATCGGGGTTTTTAAGTAGGTATTGTCGTTTTATTGACTACAGGGGGAGGGAATGGTGGGGAAATGACGGGAAAATGGCAAGAAATGAAATTGACGGATGGTCATGGGACTGATATACTCGATTATAGTTTCAGAAAGGAATGGGGACGAGTGGACGAACATCATTGGAGTGAGGACCATCTGATAGCCAGTACCGCTGTCCTGGCCGGGGAAATCATGCTGATAAGCGGAGCCGAGATTGCCAGGATAGAGGGAACCATACATTATATACTGGGGTGCTGCCATGGCAGGAATGCACAGACCATGGTATTCAGCACAGGCATATTTGTGAGCCTGGACAGCCCTGACAGGGAGGCGCTGACCCTGGTGCGAAGGGTGGAGGCGCGTTCTACCAACCTGAACCGGATATACCGTGTGAATGAGGTGTCCAGGAAGCTGTGCGGCGGCCTCATGAGTCCTAAGGAGGCATACCGGGAGCTGGAGGAAATAAAGGATAGCTGCCAGTATAAAAGGGAGTTAAAGGCCCTTAGTTATGCGTTTATCGCCGTATTCTTCGGCGTGGTCCTTGGCGGGAGTCCTGCGGACTGTCTGGGGGCTGCTGCAATCGGCGGGATTTTGGGACTGGTGGTATATGCCATATCAGGCTTGGGATTCAATGATTTCTGCGTTAACGGTCTGGGGGCATTTACCATCGGGATTGCTGCCCTGGCCATGAACCGGTGGATTCTGACCGGGGCCAGTAATGACGTGGTTATCATCAGCGCCATCATGCCCTTGCTGCCAGGTGTTATCTTTACCACAGCGGTAAGGGATACGCTGAACGGGGATTATTCCTCAGGGGCAGCCAGGATGCTGGAGGCAGTGGTGACTGCTCTTGCAGTGGCGGCCGGAGTGGGTGCAGGCATGGCACTGTTCCATCAGCTCACAGGGGGAGGCGGAATATGGTAGCTGCGATTCAGGTGGCAGGTTCGTTTATGGCGGTGCTCAGCTTCGGGCTGGTGCTGGAGATGCCCAGGAAATACCTGGGCTGGTCAGGGCTGACCGGCGGAGTGTGCTGGCTGGGG
>ULWX01006927.1_pt1 | contig 27057 bp, 28 predicted proteins | sample 1960851 | NCBI WGS metagenome assembly ULWX01 (sample SAMEA4835826, study PRJEB28245) | human gut metagenome | biome: gut microbiome; material: fecal sample | place: Denmark | collected 2008 | reverse complement strand
TATTTCTTTGTGGACCTTGACCGTTTTAAGGAAATGGTCGAGAATGATGAGCTTCTGGAGCACGCCGAGTATGTTGCCAACTCCTACGGCACACCCAGAGCCTATGTCCAGAAGAATCTTGACGCGGGCATGAATGTGCTGCTTGATATCGAGGTGCAGGGCGCGCGGCAGGTGCATGAGAAGATGCCCGAGGCCGTGATGATTTTCATTGTGCCGCCCTCCATGGAGGTTTTGAAGCAGCGCCTTGAAAACCGCGGCACGGATACCGAGCGCGCCATCGAGGCCCGCCTTATCCGCGCAAAGCAGGAATACGCCGAGGCGGATTTCTACGATTATATTATAGTCAACGACGATGCCGACAAAGCGGCCAAGGAGTTTGAGGCGATTATAACCGCCGAGGGCTGCCGCGCGGCTGACCATATGGATATCCTTAAAAATGCTTGATTAATATGCCGCATTTGCGGCGGAATGGAGATTGATTATTATGATGCTTTATCCCCCTGTTGCTGAGCTTGTCGATAAGATAGGCAGCCGTTACCAGCTCGTGAACCTTGTTGCCAAGAGAGCCCGTGTTATCTCCGAGAATGCCGAGGAGAAGCAGGAGCCGCTCGAGCGCAAGCCTGTTTCCTCCGCCATTGACGAGGTTTACACCGGAAAGCTCAGCATAAAGTAATTTTTCGGAGGGGTGCATGGCGGCAAAAATTGCCAAAATAGCGGTTTCTGCCGCAACATACAGCATAGACAAGCCCTATGATTACCTTATCCCCGCCGAGCTTTTGGAAAAAGCCGTCCCGGGGGTGCGGGTTTACGTGCCCTTTTCAAGGGGCAACCGCCGCAGCGAGGGGATAATCCTCGCCGTGGAGGAGGGCAGCAGCCTTGATAAGCTTAAGAGCATCGAGGCGGTTCTGGATGATGAGCCGGTCTTGAAGCCCTGGCAGCTCAAGCTTGCTCTGTTTATGCGCGAGCGCTTTTTCTGTACCGTGTATGACGCGGCGCGGGCCCTGCTCCCCGCCGGGCTTTGGCTCAAGGAGGACGGGAAGCGCCGTGTAAACGATAAGACTGTTGAGATGGTGCGGCTTGCCGTATCCCCGGAGGACGCAGATGTCATCGCGGAGAATAAGCGCCGCCGCTCACCGATGCAGGCGGAGCTTTTGTCCGCGCTCTGCGGCTTTGAGGCCCTGCCAAGCCAGGACCTGATGCGCCACACCGGCGCGTCCCGCCAGTCGCTGAACGCCCTGCGCAAGGCGGGGCTTGTGGAGCTGTTTTACCTTGAGGTCTACCGCAGGCCGGAGACCTCATCAGTTGAAAGCCTGCCCATGCCGGAGCTCAATGACGCTCAGCGCCGGGCCTTTGAGGGTCTGAACGCCCTCGCCATGCAGGATAAAAGCGCGGCGGCGCTGCTTTTCGGCGTCACCGGCAGCGGCAAGACCAGCGTCTATATGCACCTTATCAGCCAGCAGCTTGAGATCGGCAAAAGCGCGATTCTCCTTGTACCGGAGATTGCGCTGACCCCTCAGATGCTCAGTACCTTTGCCGCGCGTTTCGGCGATAATATCGCCGTGCAGCACAGCAGCCTCTCCGTCGGGGAGCGCTATGACGAGTATAAGCGCATAAGGGACGGTAAGGCGCGGCTTGTTATAGGCACACGCAGCGCGGTTTTCGCCCCGGCGGAAAATCTGGGCCTTATCATCATCGACGAGGAGCAGGAGGAGAGCTACCGCTCGGAAAATACCCCGCGATATAACGCGCGAGATATTGCAAAATACCGTTGCTATAAATCAAACGCCCTGCTCCTCTTAGGCTCCGCAACGCCGGATATCCAGAGCCGCTACCTTGCAAAAACCGGCAAATACGCCTATTTTTCGCTCCCGGACCGCTATAATGAGCTGAGCATGCCCAAGGTGAAAATCGCGGACATGAAGCGGGAGCTTCGCCATGGAAATGGCGGGAATATCAGCTCTTTCCTGCGGGATGAGCTGCAAAAAAATATTGAAAACGGAGAGCAGAGCATTCTGCTCATCAACCGCCGCGGCGCGAACCGCCTCATCAGCTGCGGCGAATGCGGTTATACCTTCCGCTGCCCGAGATGCAGCGTATCGCTGACCTACCACAGCAACAATAACCGCCTTATATGCCACCATTGCGGCTTCTCCCGGCGGCTGCCGGAGGAGTGCCCGGAATGCGGCGGCGCGTTCAAATTCGTCGGCGCGGGCACCCAGCTTGTGGAGCAGGAGCTTAACGAGCTTTTTCCGGGTGTACCCGTTATGCGGGTGGACACGGATACCGTCAGCCCCGCCGGCTCCCACGAGCGGCTGTTTGAAAAATTTCGCAATGAGAACATCCCCATCATGGTGGGGACGCAAATGGTCGCAAAGGGGCTCAATTTTGACAATGTGACCCTTGTTGGCGTCATTTCTGCCGACCAGAGCCTTTACGCCGGGGATTACAGGGCGGGAGAGAGAACCTTTTCCCTGATAACCCAGGTCATAGGCCGCAGCGGCAGGGCAAGCAAGGAGGGCAGAGCCGTCATCCAGACCTTTACGCCCGATAATGAGACGCTTATTCAGGCGGCAAAGCAGGATTATGAGGCCTTTTACTGCTCGGAAATTGAGCTGCGCAGGCTGCAAAATTCCCCACCGTTTACGGATGCGCTGGCTATAACCGCCTCCGGGGCGGACGAGGTGCAGGTCATCAACGCCTGCCGCTTTGCAAAGCAGCTTCTGGATAACGCCCCCGCCCGCTGCGGGATATCAACCCTTGGGCCGACGCCGCTTGCCGTAGTAAAGGTAAACAACCGATACAGGTACAGGGTCAACATCTGCTGCAAGGCTAATAACGAGGTTCGCGCCTGTGTGGCGGATGCGGTGATAAAATGCAGCAAGGACAGCCGCTTCAAAGGCGTGTCCGTCTTTGCGGACAATGACCCGGTGGATTGAAAACGAGAATTATTCCGCTTTTTTGCGGATTTGAATGGAGAATATACGATGGCGATTCGCAATATTTTGACCAAAGAGGACCCAACCCTGTATAAGCACTGCCGCCCGGTGACGGATTTTAACCCCAGGCTTCACCAGCTGCTGGACGATATGCGCGAGACCCTCAGCCGTGCTGACGGCGTGGGCCTTGCCGCTCCGCAGGTGGGCGTTCTGCGCCGTGCGGTGCTTGTTATCGAGACAAACGTTGAAGAGGGTGAAGAGGAATACTTCATCGAGCTTATAAACCCTGAGATTATCGAGACCTCAGGCACCCAGCGCGGCGCCGAGGGCTGCCTGAGTGTTCCGGGAGAGTACGGCGTTGTGGAGCGGCCCATGGATGTGAAGGTCCGCGCGCAGGACAGGAATGGTGAGTGGTTTGAGGTTGAGGGCACGGGGCTTACCGCCCGCTGCTTCTGCCACGAGATTGACCATCTGGACGGCGTCGTGTTCACCTCCCGTGCTGAGCGCATGCTCAGCGAGGAGGAGCTGCAAAACATTCAGGGCTGACAGGAGGGCGTTTATGCGCGTAGTTTTTATGGGGACGCCGGATTTCGCCGCCGCCTCCCTCAGTGAGCTTCTGGAGCAGGGCTTTGACGTGGTGGGTGTTTTCACCCAGCCGGACAAGCCCAAGGGCCGCGGCATGGAGACGGGCTTCTCCCCGGTAAAGGAGATAGCCGTTGAGCACGATATCCCCGTGTTCCAGCCCGTAAAAATGCGGGACGGGACTGCTCTTAAACAAATTGAGGAGCTCCGCCCGGACATCCTCGCGGTGGTTGCCTACGGCAGGATTCTGCCTGATGATATCCTCGCTGTGCCGAAATATGGCGCGGTGAATGTCCACGGGTCGCTGCTGCCAAAGTACAGAGGGGCTGCCCCTATCCAGTGGTCGGTCATTAACGGCGATGAGCGCACCGGTGTTTCAACGATGTTCCTTGCAAGCGAGATGGATGCCGGGGACATTATCTATACCGAGGAGACCGAAATCGGCGAATATGAGACCTCCGGTGAGCTTTTTGACAGGCTCAAGCTCATGGGCGCAAGGCTTCTTGTAAAGACCCTGCGTGATATTGACGCGGGCACCGTGCCAAGACGGACGCAGGAGCATGAAAAGGCAACCTACGCCCCGATGCTGGATAAATCCCTCTCTCCCATCGACTGGAACAGAGCGCCGAGGGTTATTTTGAAGCAGATTTACGGGCTCCAGCCATGGCCGGTAGCCACGATGGAGCTTGAGGGTGCGATTTACCGCGTTTTTGCGGCGGACTATACCGATACAAAGACCGACAAGACCCCCGGGAGCGTTGTCTCCACCGACAAGGGCGGGATAGAAATCGCCTGCGCAGGCGGCGAGACGCTGCTGATAAAAGAGCTTCAGGCCCCCGGCAAAAAGCGCATGGCGGCTGCAGATTTCCTGCGCGGCCACAAGCTGAAAATCGACTGATGGCACAGAATAACGCGAGACGCGCCGCCCTCGACGCGCTGGAGAGATGCCGACGCAGCGGGGCATGGTCTGGTGCATCGGTCGATGGCGCGATAAAAAAATACGAGCTTGACAGGCGGGACGCCGCCCTTGCCGCGCGGCTCTGTCTGGGTGTGCTGCAAAACGCTGCCTGCCTGGATTTTTACGTCTCCAACTTTTCAAGCCGCAAGCTTTCGGATATTGAGCCAAAAACGCTGGATATTCTCCGCCTCGGGGCGTATCAGCTCTCGTTTATGGACAAGATACCTCCCTCCGCCGCCGTGGACGAGAGCGTGAAGCTCTGCAATCTCTGCGGCATGAAGAGAGCGTCGGGCTTTGTAAACGCGGTTTTGCGGCGCATGGCAGAAAACAGAGATAAGCTCCCCGAGCCGCCCGGAAAGGGGAGCGCCGAGTATCTGAGCGTAAAATACAGCTACCCCGAGTGGCTGACAGAGCGGCTTATAGGTATTTGCGGCTATGATCAGGCGGAGAAGTTTTTCGAGATTTGCAACACCCCCGCGCCGCTGACGGTTCAGGTCAACACTCTGAAGCTAAGCACCGGAGAATATGAGCAGATGCTGAGTGATGCGGGGACAGATTATACTTCCGACAGCGCTCTTGAGGGCTGCATGTACATTAATGGTGGCAGTGTTACTGAGCTTCCCGGCTATGATGAGGGGCTTTTCTATGTGCAGGACAAGGCCGCCCGCCTTGCCGCAGCTATCGCCGACCCGAAGCCCGGTATGCGCGTGCTTGACTGCTGCGCCGCCCCGGGCGGGAAGTCCTTTGCATCGGCTATATTGATGCAAAATCAGGGCGAGATACTCTCCCGTGATATCCACGAAAAAAAGCTTGGCCTTATCCGCTCCGGAGCGGAGAGGCTGGGGATAGACATCATCTCCACCGCTGCGGCGGATGCCCGTGAAAGTGATGCGCAGCTTATGGGCAAGTTTGACGTGGTTATATGCGATGTGCCCTGCTCCGGCATGGGTGTTATCCGCAAAAAGCCGGAGATTCGCCAGAAATCCCCGGCAGAGCTTGAGGGCTTGCCGAAGATTCAGCGGGAGATAATCAATAACGCAGCGACCTTTGTTAAGCCCGGCGGAGCGCTGCTGTACTCAACCTGCACGATATTTCCCGAGGAAAACGAGGATATCGTCAGGGCGTTTTTGGCGGAGAATGATGAGTTTCATGCGGAAGATTTCTCTCTCTGCGGCATAGAAAGCCGCGAGGGAATGTATACATTTTTCCCGCAGATCGACGGGTCTGACGGATTTTTTACGGCGAAACTGAGAAGGAAAAGCTGATGGAGAAAGATATTCTTTCCATGCTCCCCGAGGAGCTGGAAGCCGCCCTTAAAGAGCTGGGTGAGCCAAAATACAGAGCCGGACAGATCTTCCAGTGGCTCAGCCGGGGCGTGCGGGATTTTGACGAGATGAGCAATCTCTCAAAGCCTTTGCGCGAAAAGCTGAAGGCCGAGTTTCGGCTTTATAAGCCCAAGGCCGTGTCAAAACAGATCTCCGCACTGGACGGGACGATAAAATACCTCTGGGAGCTGTTTGACGGCAACTGCGTGGAGACGGTCGTCATGAGCTATAAGCACGGCAACACCGTCTGCATTTCAAGTCAGGTCGGATGTAGGCAGGGCTGCGCCTTCTGTGCGTCCACAATCGGCGGGCTTGTGCGCTGTCTCGAGCCGTCAGAGATGCTCGACGAGGTGCTGTTTTCCGAGATAGACTCCGGCAAGCCTATTTCAAACATAGTTTTGATGGGTATAGGTGAGCCGCTTGATAATTTTGACAATGTGATGCGCTTTCTGGAGCTTGTGAACCACCCCAAGGGGCTGAACATCGGCATGAGGCACATTTCGCTCTCCACCTGCGGGATAATCGAGCGCTTTGATGAGCTTGCCGAGAGAAACATGCAGCTTACGCTGTCGGTATCTCTCCACGCGCCGGACGATGAGACGCGCTCTAAAATAATGCCCGCAAACCACGGCCGGGGTGTCGAAAAGCTCATGGACGCCTGCCGACGGTATTATGACAAAACAGGGCGACGCATATCCTTTGAATACGCCATGATTGACGGCGTGAACGATACGGAGTATCACGCGCGGCTGCTTGCCAAAGAGGCAAGGAGCGTCAGCGCCCATGTAAATCTTATACCCCTCAACCGTGTGGAGGAGCGGCAGCAGTTTCGCCCGTCCACGTCGGGGCACATGAAGGCGTTTATAAAGATACTTGAAGAGAGCGGCGTGAACGTGACTGTGCGCCGCAAGCTCGGCGGCGATGTGGACGCGTCCTGCGGCCAGCTTCGGCGCAGAAGGGAAAAGCTCAATTAAAGGGGGGGCGGGCCAGCCATGAAAAGCTTTGGCATAACCGACAAGGGCCAGTACAGAGCCGATAATCAGGACAGCTTCATAATTGAAAAGTGCGACGCGCAAAACTGCCTGATCGCCGCGCTATGTGACGGCATGGGCGGGGCAAAGGCCGGCGGCCTTGCAAGCCAGCTTTCAAACAAGGCCTTCGTCTCCTATGTTTACGCAAAGCTCACCTCCAGAGTCAAGCGCAGCATCAACCCCGAGCGCATGCTCAAGGACGCCTGCGCCGAGGCAAACGGCGTTGCCTATGAATACTCTCAGTTTGATGAGGAGTTCAGCGGCATGGGCACAACGATTGTCGGCGGTGTGATAAAGAACGACGGCAGCGGTTATATTATAAATGTCGGCGACAGCCGGGCATACAGAATATCGCGGCGCAGCGGTATCAGCCAGATAACCCGGGACCACTCACTGGTGGAGGATCTCGTCGAATTTGGCGCGATAACCCGAGAGCAGGCGCGAAACCACCCCCAAAAGAATGTCATAACCCGCGCGCTGGGCTCCGATGCCACGGTGGAGGCGGACTATTTCGAGTTCAAGCTCAGAAGCGGCGATGTGCTGCTGCTCTGCTCTGACGGGCTATCAAACATCGTTACCGATGAGGAGATGCTCGAGCAGGTCAGGGAGACAAACGAACCGGAATACCTCTGCCGGGCGCTGATGGACATGGCCCTTGAGCGGGGGGCAAGAGACAATGTCACCGTCGTGGCGGTGACGCGATAAATGGAGAAGCATATGGATACTAACGATAAATATATCGGCAAGGTACTCGACGAGAGATACCGCATACAGAGCGTTATCGGCGAGGGCGGCATGGCCATGGTCTATAAGGCCACCGACCTGCGCCTTGACCGCAGCGTCGCGGTGAAGATAATGCGCGATGAGATGGCGGATGATGAGGAGTTTCGCTCCCGCTTCTGCGCGGAGTCGCACGCTGTCGCGATGCTCTCGCACCCCAATATTGTCGCGGTATACGATGTCAGCCACAGTGACGCTATGGAATACATAGTGATGGAGCTGGTAGACGGGATAACCCTCAAGCAGTATATCGACCGCAAAGGGGCGCTTGCGTGGAAAGAGGCGCTGCATTTTGCCCGCCAGATAGCAAAGGCCCTGTCACACGCCCATGAGCGCGGCATCATCCACCGGGATATTAAGCCCCAGAACATCATGCTTTTGCGCGACGGGACCATCAAGGTCGGGGACTTTGGCATTGCCGCTCTTGAAAATGAGATACACGAGGAGAACGGCCAGGCTATCGGTTCTATTCACTATATCGCACCCGAGCAGGCGAGGGGAGAATTTCCCGACGCGAGAAGCGATATATATTCCCTCGGCGTTGTGATGTATGAAATGCTCACGGGCGAAAAGCCCTATGTGGGCGAAACTCTTGGCGAGATTGCCGTTCAGCACATGAACGCGCAGCCTGTGCCGCCGCACGAAAAAAAGGCCGACATTCCGCCCGAGCTTGAGCGCATTACCCTCAAGGCCATGAACGCGGATATTGCCGAGCGCTATCAGACCGCCGGTGAGCTGCTGGAAGACCTTGACAAGTTCGGCGCGGCCCAGCACCCGGATGAGCCGGATGAGCCGGAGCCTGTTGCACCTATAAAGACGAAGGAGCTCACAAAGAAAAAGTTCGTCCGCCGCAGAAGAAGGGCGGGGAAGGTCAGCTTTCTCACGGGCGTGTTTGCAGCGCTCGTGTCGGCGCTGCTGCTGTTCGCGTTTCTGTGGAACTTCTGGCTTGGCGATATTTTTGCCGAGGCTGAGCGGGTGGAGCTGCCGAACTTCGTTGGCATGGATTACAGCGCCATCACCTCTAATTCCGAGTACGCCTCCATGTATAATTTCAATGTGATTTTTGTGGTCGACCCCGAGGCCCAGCCCGGTGTCGTCACGGAGCAGAGCCCCAATGCCGGGCGCAGCATGATGCTCACACCGAGCGGCATCGAGGTGGAGCTGACGGTCAGCACCAATGAGTCTGTGGCTCCGGTCCCCGGCGTCAACGGTATGGATTACAGGGATGCCGTGAACACCATGTATCAGGTAGGCTTTAATGTTGAGATAGAGAACACCCTTTCCGACGAGTTTACAAGGGATACCGTTATCAGCACAAGCCCCAATCAGGGCGAGGAGATGAGCATCGGCACGGTTATATATATGACCGTCAGCAGTGGCAGCGAGATACGCCAGGTGTCCGTGCCGAACTTTATCGGCCTTGACGAGAACACCGCCGCCGCTCAGATACTGGGCGCGGGACTCGTCTATGGCGGCAGTCAGCGCGTCCAGAGCGACCTTGACGCGGGCACGGTCATTGACCAGAGCGTCGCGGCGTTTACAAGCGTGGAGGAGCGGTCAAAGGTGGTGCTCACCGTTTCCGCCGGTGCGGAGGGCTGATGGCAAGGGGCGTTATTATAAAGGCCTTGAGCGGCTTTTACTATGTGCAGACTGAGCAGGGCGTTATCGCCTGCCGCGCCAGAGGCAGATTCAGGGCCGACGGGACATCTCCCCTCGTCGGTGACAGAGTGAGCGTCCTCATTGAGGGCAGCGGAAAGGGCCGGGTAGAGAGCGTTGAGCCACGGCGCAACTGGTTCGTGCGCCCGGCGGTTGCGAATGTTGACGCGATAGTCTTTGCCGCGGCCAACACAAACCCGGTGACAGACCCGTTTTTGATTGACCGTGTGTCGGTTATCGCGGGCGCTGCCGGGTGTGAGCTTATTGTCTGCATCAACAAAACAGATATTGACGCGGCGGAGGAGCTGTATGATATCTACTCCAAAGCCGGCTTTACCGTCATCCGCACCAGCGCCGAGACCGGCGAGGGGATAGACGCGCTGCGTGAGGCTCTGCAAGGCAAGGTCAGCGCCTTCACCGGTAACTCCGGCGTTGGAAAATCCAGCCTGATCAACCGCCTGCTGCCCGATGCGGATATACCGACGGGGGAGGTCAGCGACAGGCTTGGCCGCGGCAAGCACACCACCCGCCATGTGGAGCTTTACGCGCTTAATAACGACAGCTTTGTAGCGGACACACCGGGCTTTGCTTCCTTTGATATTGAGATGATGCAGCCTATCGCCAAGGAGGAGCTTCAGCATCTTTTCATCGAGTTTGAGCCGTACATAGGCCGCTGCCGCTTTGCCGACTGCGCCCATCTGAAGGAGCCGGACTGCGCTGTGACCCGCGCGGTCGCCGCGGGGGAGATATCCGAAGTGAGGTATAAATCCTATGAGCGGCTGTATGACTTGACAGCGCGCCGCCTGCCGTGGGAGATAAAAGAAAAATAAGCTTTCAAAGCCGAAGCCAACGAGCTTCGGCTTTTGCATATAATATGGTCATTTTTTGCCGCCTGCTGCGTATAATGAATTGATTATACGGAGGGGGCGGTTATTTTGCGAAAAGGTAAGGGAGGCTTATTTGGCTGCATCGCCATTTTTGCCGGGATAATAATCATTTTGTCGCTGGTACTGCCCACATCGTTCTGGTGGTTCATACTTGCGGCGGCGCTTATCGCATTCGGAATATGGTATATTAGATGTTAGGGAGGGTTTAGGATGAAGATTTATGTGTTTCGGCTGCCCCGGTTTCTGGCGCGCATCATTGAGGGCATACGCAGAGGGTAATAACAGCGCCTTCGGGCGCATATGCTGTACAAACTGTGCAGCAAGGAGAATAGACTATGGAAATAAACTTTGAAAATAAGACGGTCGGCGCGTACAGGGAGGTTTTTCATCAGATAAAGCGCATACAGGAGAGTGCGGAGAGCGTTGTCCCCGACACAAATGACGATATCGGCAGGGTGGCCTCGGTTCAAACCTCTGTGTTGCTCAAGAGCAAGGAGCTTACCTCCCGGGGCGTCAGCGTGACAGGGGAGATCTGCGCGGCGCTTATGTACATAACTGAGGGCGAGAACGCGGTGTCCTTCGTGCGCATTAACAAGAGCTTTGAGCTTGAATATGAAATGGGCGAAATGGAGGGCGATATCAGGGCGCAGATTGCCCTGAGCGTCACAAACTGTGAGGCGAGGGTCATAAACCCGCGAAAGGTCTCCGTCACGGTGGAGCTTGCCGGGGAGCTGAGCTGCTACCGGCAGGAGACTGTCGCCGTGGAGACTCTGCTGCCCGAAGGCGGCTGCGAGGGCCTGCACGCCAAGTTTGAGACAATAGAGGCCGTGATAGCAAACGCCGTGTGTGAAAAGACCTTCGCCCTAAATGAGCAGTTCACCATCCCCCGCGAAAAACCGCTTCCGGCGCAGATAATATCCCAAAAGGCGGAGTTTTGCGTCAGCGAAACACAGCATGTCGGCACAAAGGCGGTCATAAAAGGCAGTCTTGAGCTTGAAATCTGCTACCTCGCCGCAGATGGAGCTTATCCGGTCACAACGGCGTTTTCTTCGCCGTTTTCCCAGATAATTGACACCGCCGAGGAGGAGATGGACGGCTGCACCGTGATGATAGAGCTGACCTCGGCATACTTCGAGCTTATCGACACCATAAACGGCGATAAGGCCGTCGACGCGGAGATACACGCCGTTTTGCAGCTTGTGAGCCGCCGCCGCAGGGAGGTGAGCTTCATATCGGACGCTTACAGCAATCTCATGAGCGCCGAATGTGCATCCCAGAGCAGCCAGCTTACGCTTGCCTCCGGCATGGAGACGCTGAGGCTTGGTAAGGAGGAGCGGATAAGCGTCGCAGAGGATTGCGCGGATGTGCTCTGCGTGCTGGGAACTTTGAGCCAGCAGACGGCGGGTGGCGGCAAATGCTCCGCCTCAGTCGCACTGGATATAATCTACCGCACGGAGGCGGGGAGCCTATCCGCCGTGCGCCGCGCTGTGGCTTTGGAAGGGGACTGTCAGGATACGCCTATGCGCGTAATCTCCTCACGGCTCACCGGGCTCTATCTCAGGCCCAGCGGCGGCGAGATTGACAGCCGCATAAGCGCGGAGCTGTATTGCCAGAGCAGCCGGTATGCGGATATAACACGGGTAGGCACAGTGACTCTCAGCGAGGAGGACGCGGTCGATTGGGCGGCACTCCCGGCAGTGAGTATTGTGCGCATGGAGGGCGAGAGCCTCTGGGAGCTTGCAAAGCAGTATCACTCCTGCGAGGACGCCATTGCCGCCATGAATCCCGAGGAGACAGCTCAGATGCTTTTGATTCCAAAGCAGATTTGAGAATTTTGCTCTTGTCATATTGGCGTTCCCGTGTTAAAATATTAAACTGAAATTACATTGCGTGCTAAGCGTGTTATGAATACAAAAGAGGAGATGCTTATATGTCGGGACATTCCAAATGGCACAATATACAGAAAACCAAGGGAGCGGCTGACGCGAAGCGTGCGCAGACCTTTACCAAGATCGCAAGAGAAATGATCGTTGCCGTCAAGGAAGGCGGCGGCGGTGATCCGCGCAGCAATTCCAGGCTCGCGGCCGTCATTGCCAAGGCGAAGGCTGCCAACATGCCCAACGATAATATAAAGCGCACCATTGATAAGGCTCTGGGCGCCGGAAACACCGAGAACTACGAGAAGATAGTCTATGAAGGCTACGGTCCCTGCGGCGTCGCGGTCATTGTTGAGACGATGACCGATAACCGCAACCGCACCGCCGGTGAGATGCGCCATTATTTTGATAAGTACGGCGGAAACATGGGCGCTGCCAACTGCGTGTCCTGGTCCTTTGACAAGAAGGGCGTCATCGTCATTGACAATGAGGATGAGGAGCTCGATGAGGACACCGTGATGATGGACGCTCTGGATGCCGGCGCTGCCGACTTCGAGGCTGACGGCGAGGTTATGACCGTCTACACCGGTGTTGACGATGTCGCCGCCGTGTCCGACGCGCTCACCGAGAAGGGCTATAAGCTCCTTTCCGCTCAGGTTGAGATGCTGCCCCAGAACGGCTATATCAAGCTCACCAATGAGGACGATATCAAGAACATGCAGAAGATGCTGGATATGTTCGAGGATAACGACGATGTCCAGAACGTCTGGCACAACTGGGAGGACGCTGAGTAAGCACCTTTGTAGATTTGAAAAAGCCCCGCTTGGCGGGGCTTTTTTCGGTACCGACAGAATATAAAAAAGCCTCGCAGAGTTCGCCAACCGAAGTTGGCGAATAAAGTTAAAATAAGTTTTTCCCGGGGGCGTGTACCTCGGGAAAAACACTTTGCACGGAGAGAGTGCATTTTTGCCCTCCCACAGTGGGCAAAAATGCGCGGTTCGGAGTGAAACTCATTTTTTGTAGACAAAGGCGTTGCCTTTGTCTACAAGTGAAAAAAGCCCCGCTTTGCGGGGCTTTTTCGCGTTTACAAATTATACTTTTATTCCATGATAAAATGTGGTAGAATACAGCGAAAGGATGTGAAAGCGCCGTGCCGAAGCAGCAGGGAATCAAAAAAATAGCGGACAACCGCAAGGCATTTCATGACTACTTTGTGCTTGAGCGCTTTGAGGCGGGCATCGAGCTTGCCGGGACGGAGGTTAAATCCATCCGCGCTGGGCAGGTCAATCTGAAGGACGCTTTTTGCACCGTGAAGGATGGGGAGCTTTTCGTGCGCGGCATGCACATCAGCCCCTATGAGCACGGCAACATCTTTAATAAAGACCCGGTCCGCCCGCGCAGGCTTTTGATGCACAAGCGCGAGATTTTGAAGCTCCAGGCCCGCGTCATGCAGGACGGCGTTGCCCTTATCCCGCTCTCGCTGTATTTCAAGGACAGCCGCGTGAAGGTGGAGCTCGGCCTCTGCAAGGGCAAAAAGAACTATGACAAGCGCGAGAGCGAAGCGGACAGGCAGTCCAAACGCGATATAGACAGAATAATGAAAGAGAGGAACATGTAAATGTCAAATCCCATTGTCACCATCGAGATGGAAAACGGCGATGTCATCAAGGCGGAGCTCTATCCCGAAACCGCACCTAACACCGTCAATAACTTCATCTCCCTCATCAATAAGGGCTATTATAACGGCCTTATCTTCCACAGAGTCATCCCCGGCTTCATGATTCAGGGCGGCGACCCCAAGGGCACCGGCACCGGCGGCCCCGGATACAGCATCAAGGGTGAGTTTGACGCAAACGGCGTGAAAAACCCCGTAAAACACACCCGCGGTGTGCTCTCCATGGCCCGCACCATGGCCCCCAACTCTGCCGGCAGCCAGTTTTTCATCATGCACGAGGACGCGCCCCATCTTGACGGGCAGTATGCCGCCTTTGGCAAGGTCATCGAGGGCATTGAGGCCGTCGACAACATCTGCGCCGTGCGCACGGATTATAACGACAAGCCCCGCACGCCCCAGCGCATGAAGACTGTCACCGTTGACACCTTCGGCGTTGAGTACCCCGAGCCTGTAAAGGCCTGAGCCACGGCGCCCCAACACATCAACAAACGGGTCTTTGACCCGTTTTATATGGGGATGTAACGGTTTCGACGGGGGCGCGGAGGCAGAAATAGCGGGCGGATGCGCCTACCATCCATAAAATGGGCAGCTTTTATAAATTAAAGAACGACGATAATACTGTTCTTCTCGCTGCTTAATTAGCGAGCGTCTGACCCGGGAGGACCACGGCCCGGGATCGGGCGTCGATTAGTGGTGCCCGTGAGTGCGCAAAGCTTTGAGCGCACCACGCATAATGAAGCTACCAAGCCCCGCAGCGTGACGGCCTGCGGCGGGGTGAGGGAATGTAAATGACCGTCTGCGCCCGGAGAAGTTTCTGTTAAAGTACTTTCGGACGGGGGTTCAACTCCCCCCATCTCCACCAAAACAAAAATCCGTTCTCGACAGAGAGCGGATTTTTGTTTTGTATTCTTCATTTTTCATTATTCAATATTCATCATTCATTAAAACGGATTTTCGTAATGAAGAATGAATAATGAATAATAAATAATGAAGCCGCTTCGCTGATGAATAATTATATTATCCGTCAGGATATCATTTAACTCAGCAGAATAAAAGCATTCAACTGCCACAAAGTTAACAAAGCAAAATATGCGTTTTCACTTGATGCTTGTACAGATTGCATATATAATAGAAAACAAATATCAAAAAATGAGGAGCTGCATATGAAATCCAAGTACTCAGGATATATGGGAAAAATCATGCAGGTGGACCTGAGCACCGAGACTGTCAAGGAGTACCCGTGGAGCGATGAGCAGAGAGAGCTGTTTCTTGGCGGGAAGATTATGGCCGCCAGAATACTGTATGAGCACCTGACGGGGAGAGAAGAGGCGTTTTCCGAGGAAAACTGGGTCGTTATCGCGACTGGCCCGCTCACCGGCACCGGCGCACCCAGCTCCGCGAGGTTTGACATTTCCGCCCTCTCGCCGCAGACGGGGATCCTGGCCTCCTCCAACTGCGGCGGCAGCTTTGGCTTTTACCTGAAAAAAGCGGGCTACGACGCGCTGATTTTAACCGGCAAATGCCGAAGCCGCCGCTGGCTTGAAATTAATGAGGATGAGTTTATCTTCCATGACGCCGACGAGCTTTGGGGCATGAAAACGAGCGAGTGCCAGCGAAAGCTCAATGAGCTCACCGGAAAAAAGATGCTCGGCAGGCTCTGCATTGGCCCCGCCGGAGAAAACCTGGTGAAATACGCCGGGGTAGTCAGCGACGAGCGCGCCGCCGGGCGCACAGGCATGGGCGCTGTGCTGGGCTGGAAAAACCTCAAGGCAATCACCGCGACAGGCAGCAAAACCGTCCCGATTTTTGACAAGGAGCAGACCATTGCCTGGTGCAAAAAGTGGTTTACATACCTTCAAAACCACCCGCTCACAGGCGAGCAGTTACCCAAAATGGGCACGGCGGGGCTTGTAAGCTCCATGCAGATGCACGGGCTGCTTGCGACTAAAAACTACTCCGCCGGGCAGTATGAGGATTTTGGGATGGTCAGCGGGGAGGCGCTTGCCGAGGATTATAACATCGTCAACAAGGGCTGCCTGACCTGCCCGATACGCTGCGGCAGAACCGTAAAGGTCGATGGTCAGGCCGTGAAGGGCCCGGAGCTTGAAACGCTTGGCCTGCTGGGCGGCAACATCTGCAACAATGACATGCAGAAGATTCTCGACTGGAACTACGAGCTTGACGAGCTGGGGATGGACACGATTTCCGCCGCCAACACCATTGCCTGGGCAATGGAGGCAAACGAGAAGGGCATCTGGAATAACGGCCTGCAATTTGGCAGGGTGGAGGAACTGTCGCAGATTTTTGAGGACATTGCCTACCGCCGGGGCATCGGAAATGAGCTTGCCGAGGGCAGCAAGCGCCTGTCTGAAAAATTTGGAGGCAAGGACTTTGCCATGCACTCAAAGGGACTGGAGCTTGCGGCCTATGAGCCGCGCCGCGCCGTCGGTCAGGGGCTTGGTTATGCTGTTTCAAACCGCGGCGGCTGCCACCTAAACGGCGGGTATCTTGTCATCTTTGAGGGCCTTGGCCTGAACACCGATTCCCAGACACCCAAGGCCAAAGCCGATTTAACAATGCTGTTTCAGGACCTGATGGAGACGATTTCCGCCTCCGGGCAGTGTCTGTTCACGTCATATGCGTTTTTCCCAGCCTTTCTGCTGACAAAGCCCAACGGCATCATGACCAAAATGGTCAACGCCGCCATTCCTCACATTGGCTGGGCGGTGCGGTTTATCAACAAATACCCCAGAGCCGTGGCAATAAATCTGCCAATCTTCCACCACACGAAGATGATAAGCTATGCGGTCGGCATGAAGATGAACTTTGGCAAATATATCTCCATCGGCGAGCGCGGCTATACAATGGAGCGGTATATCAACACGAAGTTCGGCATCAGTTCTGAAAATGACAAGCTGCCCAAGCGGCTGACGGATGTGCCGCAGGATCCGAAGAACCCCAAAACCAAAATACCGCTTGAAAAAATGAAGAAAACATACTACAAGGCCCGGGGCTGGGATGAAAACGGCATCCCCACGGAAAAGACCCTGCGGCGGCTGAAAATCAAATGATAAAAGTAAAGTTTATGGGGCTGCTGCGGCTTGAGTCCGGAATACGGGAGCTTGAGCTCGAAGTGGACAGTGTTAAAGCCTTATATGAGGCGCTGATGAAGCAGACGGACACTATAACCCGAAAGAAGCTGGACGGCTGCGTCATATTCATAAACGGCAGACAGGGAAGCAGACGAAGCAGATTAGCTGACGGCGACGAGGTAATTTTAATGTCGCCGGTTGCAGGCGGATGAAAGGAGATTAGAATGAATCATAAATTTGAAGTTGCGTATTGCCGCGTTTATCAGGCGGTATTGAAGGTAGGGAACTACTTCATGGGCTATCGTATGCCCGAGTATATGGAGGGCGCCGGGAAGATTCGGGAGCTTGGCGGCTTCCTTAAAGAGAAGAACATCAACGATGTTCTTGTGGTTACAGGCTCCGGCATGATGCGCCGGGGCACGGCTCAGCCCCTGCTCGACGGCTTTGATGAGGCCGGCATACGCTACACTGTCCAGTGCTTTGACCACTCCGACCCGACGAGTGACGATGTGGAGGAGGGCTTCAAGGCATATCAGGACAACGGCTGCAAGGCGCTGGTTGCTCTGGGCGGCGGCTCCCGTATCGACTGCGCCAAGGGCATTGCCGCAAAGGCGGTGCACCCGAGGAAAAAGGTCTCCCAGCTTCAGGGCCTTTTGAAGGTGCACAAGCGCATCCCGCCCTTTGTCGCCATCCCCACCACGGCGGGCGCGGGCTCTGAAACCACCGTCGCCGCGGTCATTATCGACTCAGCCACGCACAGAAAGGCCGCCATCAATGACCCCGCGCTCATTCCGAAGTACGCCGTGTTTGACCCGACGCTGACAGTCGGCCTGCCGCCCTTTACAACCGCCACCACCGGCATGGACGCGCTATGCCACGCTGTGGAGGCCTACACCAACCATACATACAACACAAGGCTTGAAAACGACCTCGCAAAGCAGGCCGTTAAGCTCATCCACGATAATATTCTCATCGCTTTTGAGGACGGCGGGAATCTTGAAGCCCGGCAGAATATGCAGCGTGCGGCTTTCTACGCGGGGCGCGCCTTCACCCGCGGCTGTGTGGGCTATGTCCACGCTGTGGGGCACACGCTCGGCGGCCTGTATGGAGTTCCCCACGGGCTTGCAATGTCGGTTATTCTGCCCCATGTTATGCGCCAGTTCGGCGCGCCCGCCCGCATGAGACTTGCGGAGCTGGCCGACGCCTGCGGTATCCTGGGCACGACACAGGCGGAAAAGGCGGCGGGCTTTATAAGCTGGATAGAGCATACCAACGCGAAGATGGGCCTGCCCTCGACCTTTGACATGATTGAGGATAAGGACATTGACCAGATGATTGCATGGGCGATGAAGGAGGCCAATCCTCTCTATCCTGTGCCTGTCGTGTGGAGCAAGGAGGATTTCAGAAAGCTCATTGAGAGCATCCGCACGAAGAAATAATTATACGGAGTCGGCGATGAACAGGCACTTTGAGATACTCGACCTTGAATATGTCTTTGGCGGAGTTGAGCAGCATTTATATCCTGCTGTACTCTTTGACGGTGATGATGCTGTATTGGTGGATTGTGGATATCCCGGCTCACTGCCGATGATAGAGGCCCAGTTGCTCTCGCGTGGTATAGCGCCAGAGCGGATAACAAAACTGGTACTTACACATCAGGACGATGACCATATGGGAGCGGCGGCAGAGCTTAAAGAGAAATACCCTGCCATTGAGATACTTGCATCCGCTGAGGAAGCACCATATATCTCGGGTCAGCAAAAGAATCTCCGCCTGCAGCAGGGGGAGGATATGCAGGATGGCCTTCCCGAAGAGGAAAAGGCTTTCGGCGAAGCGTTTTGTGAACGATACAGAGCCCTGCGCCCTGTGGAAGTGGATGTCTTTGTACATGATGGGGACCGATTTGACTGGGGCGGTGGCTGTGTCATTATGGCGACACCGGGCCATATGCCGGGGCATATCTCTATTCGCGCTCTTGACGATGAATATATCATAACAGGAGATGCGGCTACCATTGAGGGAAACGAGCTTGTGATAGCCAATCCCGGATTTTGCCTTGACGTTGAAGCTGCACAAAAATCATTGGATGCAATGCTCTCGCTTAAATGCAAAAGTTATATCTGCTATCATGGCGGAGTTTTTAAGCGGTAAAAACAAAACGAATGACACACAGCTGGGGATTGACTTTAATCCCCGGCTGTGCTATGCTCGGTTCAAATTTAAATGTAATCCTGCCACCGGGTAGGGAATGGAAGCATTCGTTGCGCATCGTTAGGTCTTTGAAGATGCGTGTACGGGTGCTTGTTTTATTGGAGGAAAAATGGGCCGAATTGCAAGAAAACTGAACTACTTCACAAAAGCAGAGCGGGCGCTTTGGTGCGTGTCTGTGGCGCTGATACTTGTGTTTTTTGTCGTTTTTGACAGGGCGGGGTATCTCACCCTCGCGGCCTCACTCATAGGGGTAACCTCGCTTATATTCAACGCCAAGGGCAATCCTTTTGGGCAGATGCTTATGCTTGTGTTCAGCCTGCTTTATGGCATTGTGTCATATACTTTCGCCTATTATGGGGAGATGATAAGCTATATCGGCATGTCCGCGCCCATGGCGGCTTTTGCGCTGGTGAGCTGGCTTAAAAACCCATATAAGGGCAACAAGGCAGAGGTGAGCGTGCATCGCCTGCGAGCGCGGGAGCTTATAATTGTGCTTGTTTTAACTGTCCCGGTAACGGTTGGGTTTTATTTTATTCTTGCGCATTTTAATACCGCAAACCTCATTCCAAGCACTGTGTCAATAACCACAAGCTTTATCGCGGTTTGCTTGACCGCGCTGCGAAGCCCGTTTTTCGCTTTGGCATACGCGGCAAATGATGTGGTATTGATAATTCTCTGGGCGCTTGCGGCGCTCAGTGACGTGTCATACCTGTCAATGCTTATCTGCTTTATTGTTTTTCTCGTAAATGACATTTACGGATATATCAATTGGTCTAAAATGCAGAAGCGGCAGGAGAAGGGAGCAAAAAAATAAAAACAAGCTCATTGCCTATGGCATATTCATGAAGTATAATGACCGCGAGGTGATTTTTGTGGCAGGAGAAGAAAAAAAGAATTTTAACGCCATGCTCCATGACAGCAAGGACATGCCGAAAATCAAAATAATCAGCGACCAAGCCAGCATAGAAAAGTATGGTGGGGAGAGAATGTATTTTGCGCCGCCGATTGACTATGACAATGCAATGAAAAAAGTGCCGGCAGGAAAACTAACTACCGTGGGCGCGCTGCGCGAGCTTTTTGCGCGGCAGTCCGGGGCGGATTTTACCGAGCCTATCACGGCCGGAATATTTGTATCCATAGCGGCATGGGCGAGTTATCAGAGAGAAAACGACAAAACGCCATATTGGCGGACGCTTAAGGCAAATGGCGAGCTTAATGACAAATACCCCGGCGGCGCTTTGGCGCAGAAGGCGCGTCTTGAGGCGGAGGGGCACAGCGTAATTCAGCGCGGGCGAAAGAACATAAAATATTATGTAAAAGACTACGAAAAAGCGCTGTTTGATTTTGGTGAATAATATGGCCTTGAAACCCACGCAAAATTTGTATATAATAAAGCGCAATGCTTAGATAGTTAAATACTAAGATGTTTCTTGCCTAACCATCTTATAAATAAAAAACAAGGAGTAATATCATGTTACGAAAAATCAAACGGGAGATCCTTGAGGTCAGGATTCTGCTGGGCAGTATACCCGCGCCGGTTGTGATGGCGTTTGCGGTGTCGGTCATTATGATGAACCTGCTTGCAAACAAGAGCATTAACCTGAGCTGGGAGTATATGGCGCTCGACTGCGGGATTTTGATTTCCTGGGTCTCGTTTTTGTCGATGGACATTATCACAAAGCATTTCGGCCCCAAGGCGGCAACTGAACTGTCGGTTGTTGTGGTGCTTGTAAATCTCATCTGCTGTGGCTTTTTCTTTATCGCCGGGAGCATACCCGGTGTGTGGGGGCAGTCCTATGTTCCGGGCAGCGAGACTGTTATAAACCACGCGCTTGACAGCACAATCCGCGGCACATGGTATGTCCTGCTGGGAAGCACGCTTGCGTTTATTGCCTCAGCGGTGATAAACAATTTTTCAAACTATTTTATCGGCAAGCTCCTGCAAAAAAACGCGGACAGCTTCGGGACTTACGCTGTGCGCAGCTATGTGTCCACCGCCATCGGGCAGTTTTGCGATAACCTCGTTTTCGCGCTGGTGGTGAGCCGGGTATTCTTCGGCTGGACGCTTATTCAGTGCTTCGCCTGCTCACTCACGGGTATGGTGGTGGAGCTGCTGCTTGAGGTGATTTTCTCGCCCATTGGTTACAGAATTTGCAAAAGCTGGCAGGCAAAAAATGTGGGCAGAGAGTATTTTGAACTGAGGGGGGAGCTGTAAAATGAATGTTCTTATAACCGGCACAAGCTGCGGCATCGGCAAGGGTATAGCAGAAAAATTCCTCACCATGGGCCACAGCGTCATCGGTATTGACAGGCTCCCCGCAACAATAGAGCACAGAGCATATCGGCACTACATCGCGGACATTTTTCATGATAAGCTGCCGGACCTTTCGCCGGTGGAGATACTCATAAACAACGCCGGAGTGCAAAACTCCGGCGAGGATATTGACATTAACCTCAAGGGCACAATCCGCATGACGGAGAAATACGCAATACATGAGGGGATAAAGAGCGTCCTGTTCATAGCCTCCGCCAGCGCGACGAGCGGGGCGGAGTTTCCCGAGTATGCCGCCAGCAAGGGCGGGATGCTTGCCTATATGAAGAGCACCGCCCTGCGCGTTGCAAAGTACGGCGCGACAGCGAACAGCCTTTCACCCGGCGGCGTGCTGACAGATTTGAACCGCCACATAATAGATGACCCGGCGCTCTGGCAGGCGGTGATGAATGAGGCGCTGCTGCCGAAATGGGCGAGCGTTGAGGAGATAGCGGACTGGGCATATTTCGTCTGCGTGGTCAACAAATCCATGACCGCGCAGGACATCATCATAGACAACGGAGAGATGGCAAAATCAAACTTTATCTGGTAAACTGCGAGGAAGATAAAATGGAAAAGAGACTTAAAATTCTGCTTGTGAATGACGACGGTATTGCTGCCGCGGGGATAGAGCGCCTTGCAGCGAATGCCGCTAAGTTTGGCGACGTGTGGGTTGTCGCCCCGGCTAGGCAGTGCAGCGCCATGTCCCAGAAGCTGACTATATTTGAAAATCTGGAGCTTAAAAAAGTCGATTTCCCGGTACCGGTCAAGGCGGCGTACAGCCTTGGCGGGACACCAGCCGACTGCGTGAAGGTGGCGGTGAAGATGCTGCTGCCGGAAAAGCCGGATATTGTGTTCTCAGGCATAAACTACGGCTATAACGCCGGGCTTGATATCGCCTATTCAGGCACAGTAGGCGCCACAATGGAGGCGGCGATAAACGGCATCCCGGCTATCGCCTTCTCAAGTCAGGACGGCAAGAACAACGACGTGACAGAAAGGTACATAGAAGAAATAACCGCGGAGCTGCTTCAGAAGCCTCTGCCGCTGGGGCAGGTCTGGAATGTGAACTTCCCGGGCTGCCCGCTTAATGAGTGCAAGGGCATACTTCGGGACAGAAAAATTGCCCAGCTCTGCTTTTATGAGAACACTTATGAGCTGAAAAAGCGGGACGACGGAGGAGAGGAGTTTATTCCGTTTTCAGACTTGAGCGGAATTGCCCGCGCTCCGGAGGGGACAGATGTACACGCGCTCGTAAACGGTTATGTATCCATCGGCAAAATCACGAGCGCGGTTGTTGAGTAAAACACTAAAAAAGCACAGGCATGAGCCTGTGCTTTTTCAATGCCTTTTTCGCCTGAGTGACAGAAAATCGGCCCGCCTGCGCTCCGGGGAAGAGGGCCGGGCGATGAGCAGCAGCTCTCCGGAGAGGCCGGGAAACACATCAATGTCCATTTTTCGCCAGACCCGCCGGTATTTTATTTTCAGACACGAAGTGACAGCTTCCCGCACTACCGAGGTCTTCTTCGAGGAAAGGATTAGCACAACACAGCGGGAAGAAATACAATATGTAACCATTGCGTTCTTCTTTCGTAATACATATTTTATATTTTTTCACTTTTTGGGTCTCCAAGAGCAAATATAATCAATTTATTTTGAATTTTCCATGCAAAAAATATGGAAATTTATATTCGACTGTGCTATACTGTGTGAGGAAATTATGTAAAGTAAATTTATTATTTCCGGCTTTTCCCCGAGAATAGGAGGCGCTGCAAATGGAATATTTGGAAAAGCGGCTTTCAGGCGAGACAAAGTATACCGGAGTCATCGTCAATGTCCGCCTTGATAAGGCTGAGCTTGTAAATGGAGACATTGTCAAGAGAGAGGTCGTTGAGCACCCGGGTGGAGTGACGATTCTGCCGGTTGACGCGGACGGCAATTGCTACATGGTCCGGCAGTTCAGATATCCCTTTGGCCGCATGATGCTCGAGGCTCCGGCGGGAAAGCTTGAAAAAGGGGAGGACCACAGGGAGTGCGCCGTGAGGGAGCTGTCTGAGGAGACGGGCCTGAGCGCTGATGAGATAATTTACATGGGCGCCTGCTGCACATCTCCCGGCTTTTCTACTGAGGTTTTACACATTTACCTCGCCCTTGGTCTGCACAGCGGTGAGAGCCACCCGGATGAGGACGAGTTTCTCGATGTTGAAAAGCACAGCCTCAAAGAGCTCAGCGAGATGGTCATGTCCGGCGAGATTGACGACGGGAAGACGATAGTTGCGGTTTTGAAGGCTGAAAAATACCTCAAAGAGCGCGGAATAATAAAATAGTTGTAAAACCCCAGGCTTTATGTTAAAATCAATAGTTGGTATGGCCATATGCCCTGCCAATAACTTGGAAGGTGCTTCTTTTGGATAAATATGTTATTAACGGCGGAATCCCCCTTCACGGTGAGGTTGAGATAAGCGGCGCAAAGAATGCCGCTGTTGCCATAATCCCGGCTGCTCTTCTGGTTGAGGGCGTTTGCCGCATTGAAAATATTCCACAGATCAGCGATACCGATATGCTTCTGACCATCCTCGCTGACCTCGGCGCGAAGGTTCGTTTTATAAACAAGTCCACTATCGAGGTGGACTGCTCCAACGCCACCTATAAGGATGCTCCTTATGATTTGATGCGTAAAATCCGCGCGTCGTATTACTTTATCGGCTCCATGCTTGGCCGCTTCGGCATCGCGAAAACCACTATGCCCGGCGGCTGCAACTTCGGCGTGCGGCCTATTGACCAGCATATAAAGGGCATGTCCGCCCTCGGCGCTGAAATTGACATTAAAAACGGCTTTGTCATCGCCAATTCACCTGACGGTAAGCTCCACGGCGCGAGGATCTATCTTGATAAGGTCTCCGTCGGCGCGACAATGAATATCATGATAGCGGCTGTGCTCGCTCAGGGGCGCACGATTATTGAAAACGCTGCCCGTGAGCCGCATATTGTTGACCTTGCAAACTTCCTCAACTCCATGGGCGCGGATGTCCGCGGCGCGGGCACTGACACCATCAAGGTAAACGGCGTTGAGAAGCTGCACGGCGGCTGCTACACCATCATTCCTGACCAGATCGAGGCCGGCACCTATATGGTCGCCGCCGCGGCTACCGGCGGTGAGGTGCTGGTGAAGAATGTTATTCCCAAGCATCTTGAGTGCATCAGCGCAAAGCTCAGAGAGACGGGCACCATCGTGCAGGAGTATGAGGATTCCATCCTTGTAAAGGGCGCGAGTACCCTGCGTAAGGCCAATGTCAAGACTCTGCCTTATCCCGGATTTCCCACGGATATGCAGCCGCTCATGGGCACGCTTCTCTGCCTTGCAAACGGCACCTCCGTCATAACCGAGGGCATTTATGATAACCGCTATAAGTACATGAACGAGCTGCGCAAGATGGGCGCGGAGGTTCAGGTCGATGGGCGTATCGCCGTTATCGAGGGCGGCAAGCAGCTCACGGGAGCACTTGTTCAGGCCTGCGATTTGCGCGCGGGCGCGGCGATGGTCGTCGCCGGTATGTGCGCAAAGGGCGTTACTGAAATTGAGGATGTGCACTATATTGAGCGCGGCTATGAAAACTTTGTCGGCAAGCTCCGGGCTCTCGGCGCGGATATCCATATAGACCACACGCCGGACGATATTGAAGGCTCTGAGAAAATAGTCGCCATTGGTTGATGAAGGTATATATATTTGCAAGCGGCTCCACGGGTAATTGCCTGCTGGTGGCCGACGGGAACACTAATATTTTGATCGACGCCGGAATTTCCGCCCGCAGAGTTACAAACGCTCTTGCGATGGCTGGGCTTACAGCGGATGATATCGGCGGAGTGCTCGTGACTCACGAGCACTCCGATCATGTTAAGGGCTTGCCGCAGCTTGTAAAAAAGCGCGGTATTCCCATTTTTGCCCCGCGCACCGTCGCGGCGCGGATGCTGGGAGCCATGCCCCAGATTGAGGATAATGTGAAAATCATCCCGGTAGGGGAGCGCTTTAAAATCGGGGAGCTTTCAATTTCAGCTTTTCACACCATGCACGATACGGATGAGAGCGTCGGCTATGTCATAAACGGCAGCGGAAGCTTCGGAATCGCGACGGATACCGGCTGTATCAGCGAAGAAATTGCATCTGCTCTTGCAGGAGTGGGTACAGTTGTGATAGAATCAAACCACGATGTGCAGATGCTCAGGGACGGGCCTTATCCCTACTACCTGAAAAAGCGCATTTTATCCGGCAGGGGCCATCTTTCAAACGAGGATTGCGCCTGCTTTGCGCGCAGCCTTGCCCAGAGCGGCACGGAGCAGATTATTCTCGGCCACTTGAGCCGGGAGAATAACCGCCCGGCCATCGCCCTTGAGACTGTGGGTGCGGCGCTTGAGGGGCTGCCTGTCAGCCTTTACAGCGCGCCGGAGCTGGGCTGTCTTGAGCTTGAGGTCAGGAGCGGTGCGGGATGCTTGGTGTAAAATTCATCTGCGTCGGCAAAATGAAAGAGCGCTTTTATATTGACGCTTTTTCCGAATATAAAAAGCGCCTCGGCGCTTACTGCGGCTTTGAGTGCGTGGAGCTCAATGAGCAGCGCCTTTCTCAGGAGCCGTCTCAAAAGGAGATCGACGCCACCTTGCAGCGCGAGGGCGAGGAGATTCTGCGCAATATCCCGCAGGACGCCTATGTTGTCGCCATGTGCGTTGAGGGCAGGCAGATGCCGAGCGAGGATATTGCCCGGCTTATAATGGACAGGGAGAGCTCCGGCAAGCCAAAGCTCTGCTTTATTATCGGCGGCTCCTTCGGCCTTGCCGACAGTGTTAAAACAAGGGCGGATCTGCGCCTTAGTATGTCAAAGATGACTTTTCCCCATCACCTTGCGCGGGTTATGCTTGCCGAGCAGGTGTACAGGGGATTTAAGATAAAAGAGGGCTCAAAATACCATAAATGAAATGAGGGGTAACATGGGGAGTAATGACCGCTCTGACTGGGGCAAGGCTATGAACAAGGCCCTGACAGAGCGCTGGCCCAAGGACGAAAACGGCGAGCTTGAAAAGCCGGAATTTCTTTGCCGGTGTATCAGCAATGACATGACGGATATGATCCGCGTCAACATGCTGGAAGCCTACGGTATACCATGCCTTACTGTCTATCCGGGGGATGGCAGCTTTGGCAAGGTCGTGCTTGGAATGAGCGGCCAGGGTGTGGACATCTATGTGCCGCAGAGTTTATATTCTGACGCTAAAGCATTATGCAAGGAGGAGAATAATGAGGAATTATAAGGAAGAGTATCAGCGCTGGCTTGACAGCCCCGCGCTGAGCGAGCAGGAATGGGCGGAGCTCAACGCTATCGCCGGGGACGAGACCGAAATAGAAAACCGCTTCTATGCGCCGCTGGAGTTCGGTACCGCCGGTCTTCGCGGCACGATGAAGGTTGGCCTGCACAACATGAACGTGCACATCATCCGCCACGCGACGCAGGCCTTTGCCGATGCTATCAACGCCGAGGGCGCAGAGACCGCGGCGAAGGGCATCGCCATTGCGCATGACTGCCGCATCAACAGCAAGCTTTTTGCCAGAGAGGCCGCCTGTGTCATGGCTGCAAACGGCATCCACGTGCGCCTGTTTGAGGATCTGCGCCCCACTCCGGAGCTGAGCTTTGCCGTCATCCATTACGGCACGGCCGCCGGCCTGAACATCACCGCAAGCCACAACCCCAA
>ULWX01009570.1_pt1 | contig 27472 bp, 24 predicted proteins | sample 1960851 | NCBI WGS metagenome assembly ULWX01 (sample SAMEA4835826, study PRJEB28245) | human gut metagenome | biome: gut microbiome; material: fecal sample | place: Denmark | collected 2008 | reverse complement strand
TAGAAGATCAGCTTTTACAGACTTTTCTTCACACACTCTTTATCGCATATTCACTTATGTTTCATACCATGAGCCGGACTAATAAAAGTCCGGCTCAGAGCAGTTTATACCATCATATTTAATTCACTGACTCATCAGATACCGTATTATCTGTACTGGTTTCTGAAGTGGTATCATCTGATTGCGGCTGAGCACCCGGCCCCAACTTCATGGTATCAACGGTTTGGGTTGTTGGATTTCCATCCCAGACACCATCTGCACCCACATGAAAACCATCTGGTGTATCATAATCCGTTCTCATATAGCCACCGATATCAAAGTAATACCACTTTCCATCCTGATCTTCTACCCATGTCGAAGCAGCATAATATCCATTTTTAAGGACATACTTCCAACCGCGTTCATTTTGCATCCAACCAGGGAGATATTTTTGTTTTGCACCACTAGCATTTACGTAGAATCCATCTGGTGTTATGGTATCAGACAACATATATCCTTCTCCATCCAGATAGTATAACTCATCATCTACATTTAACCAGCCATTGCTGACAAATGTCCCATCTGGTTTGCGATAACGGTATCTTCCATTTTCTCCTATTTCCCATCCTGAGACAGTCGTACCAGTATACGCACCAGCGTCAGATCCATCTATATTAATTAAATATTTTCTTACCTCAGGAGGCAAATCTGCTGAAGACACATTGCCCGGTAAGCTCACCACATCTATGTATCGCTCTTTAGTCGGCAACTTTCCATTATTTGTATAAAGAACAATCTGTAGTGTGGGCTGTGTACCCTCCGGAAGCAAAGGCTGATTTTCAGGAATAGCCCATAATCCATCTACATTGACTAAGTTGGGAACTTCCCCCCACGGTCTATGATACTCCATTGGATTAAAGGTATATGCATAATCATATCCCCTCTTTAAAATAACATTTCTCTCTGCAATAGAATTACCTCCAACCAAAATGGCAAAATAGTGACCATTACCGCAATCCACTGGTCTCCACTCGAAAAGATAGGCTCCACAGCTTTCCATGGTGGTTGTATCAATCCCTGTCGTTGTGTCGGCAAATGCCACTGTTGTATTCTGGATGCACAATGCCGCTGCAAGGCATATCATGGCTAGTTTTCTTTTAATCATTCGGTTGTTCCTCCTATTAAATTATAAAAAGAAAGCGTTGCGACTAGTTTAGTTTCCTAATCAGCCACAACGCTTCCCCCTTAATTATCTGTATTAACTAAATAATATTAGTTCTCAGCATAGATAGCAACAATCTTGCCATGTCCGCCTTCTTTGTTAATTACATAGTAGTAGTCATTGCCGTCTTTGTTCTTGGACTTGCTGTCAATAACCTTACCTGAAGTATTAACCAGATAGAAGTTCTTGAAATCCTTAGCAGCGGCTGTGCTACCCTTGGTGTAATCAATAATATACAGTTCTGCTAAATCTTCTGCCTTCTTATTTACACCAAACTGCTTTAACGCATCTGTCTTAGAAGTATTGCTATCAGATGCACTCATTCCTACAGCTGCAAGGAATGCCTGAACATCATCTAACTTCTTATATGTGGTAGTGCTTGCTGCATCAGCACCGGTTGCTGGGCTAGCCTGGACAACCTGGTACTTCTCGTCGGAACCAGCAGCTAACATCTTACCAGACTGATACATCTTGTCATCCTTCTCACCGGTCTTACCAGCACCCTTATGAGCGCCAGACTTCTCGAAGAAGAATGTGAACTTATCGCCATCAATAGTGATGCTGGTCTTGTTGGTTCTCATAGAACCATCATCGCCATCACCAAAGTAGTAGCATCTGTAACCATTATTTGAGTACCAGATGGAGCTTGTATTGAAGTCATCCTCGGTATCAAATGGATGAGCGGAATCATCATCTGCCTTAACATCTAAGCCATCGCCATTATCCTTGATGAACTTAAGGCCATCAACCATACGGCCGTCATTACGGAACGCATACTTTTTACCCTTGATGGTCTTGAATTCGCCAGCATACAGCTTACCACTTCCATCTGCATAGTACCAAGCATCTTCGTCATCATTGTACTTATCATAGTTCAGGTATTCAGCAGAAACAACCTTGAACCAGCCCTTGCTTACGCGGGCACCATTCTCAACATCCTGGAAGTATCTCCACTGCTGTGAGTACTTAGCAGGTACACTAACAGATGCAGAACTGCCTGCCTCACTGTGGCTTGCAAGTAAGTCGTCATTAACACCGTTAGTCTGGCTGTTGGATGCGCTCTTAACGTCTAAGGACCACTCTGCAGTCATTGCGCCGTTCTCATCGAACTCATACTTCTTACCATTGATGGTTTTGCTCTTCTGAACATCGCCACTTTCAGCCTTTACTTTCTTACCATTAGCCTTGAAGTAGAACCAACGTGTCTGATCCTCATCATCGTTGAATGCTGGAGCAACTTCATATGCCAGTGTGCTGTTTGTAACAGCATCATCATATGTGATATCCATCTGCAGCCAGCCAACAGTCATTGCACCATCGTCTTCGCCGCCGAAGTAGTAATCGCCTTCCTTAAATGCATCGCCGTCTGTATTATCAAGACGCTCTGCACTGTTCTCATCTACCCATCCGAAAAGCATCTTGCCTTCGTCATCAAAAGCATACTTCTTGCCATTGATTGTCTTCAGGGCTACCTTGGCATTATCGCCATTCTTTAAAGCCTTACCATTAGCCTGGAAATAGTACCAGTAATGGTCTGGCTCGTCATCCTGTCCTGCATCCTCGTTGTCAATGGCTACCCACTGGTTTGCTGCCATAACACCGTTGATGTCTACGTAATAGTAGTTGTCGCCATCCTCAATCAGCTGATCAATAGCCATCTCGCCATTGCTATCTAACCAATACCAGTTATTACCGGATTTTTTCCACTGATCAGTTGCTCTCTCGCCATCTCTGTTGTAATATACCCAAGTACCGTCTTCCTCAGCCCATCCTGTAGCTGCGAAAGAAGTCATGGATGCACCAATAGCGAGCAGTGCTGCTGTTGATAATACAGCAACTAACTTTGTCTGCTTTCTCATAATTAATGCACTCTCCTTTTTCTTTTTGAAATACTTTTTGAAATTCCTTTTTTGCATTACGAGTTGATTATACTTCGGATAAGGAAAATTATTGCTATATAGCATATACTACTACATAATAGGGATGACCTGGTGAAATCTCTATTCATAAAGTTGCACAAATAGGGGTAAAATGATATACTATTAAAAACCTCAAACTACACAGAAAGCGAAAGTAAGCATATGATGAAGGAAGATAAAAGTATAGATAGACAATCGGATATATTACAATCTTGGAAAAATGCAAATTCTATTCCTGCATTAATCCTGACATTGATAGTTTTTGTGGCATTGCCATTGGCATTTCATGATTTGTATTTTGACATATTGGCGATTAAATACTGGCTATATTGTGGTACAGTTATATCGATGACTATTGTGATACTGATTATTGCTGTCGTATTTATTCGTAAGGATGGTATAGAGAATGACTATGGTACAATAAAGGCATTACGGCATGGATTTACGAGAAAATCCTTAAAAGTAGCTGATTGGGCAATGATATTATTTGTAGTGTCTGCTGTGATATCAACCTTTCAGTCGGAATATTTCTATGAATCTTTCTGGGGTAATGAGGGAAGATATTCAGGTCTATTTTTGATTTTGTTATATGCTGCCAGCTATTTTATAATCACCAAATGCCTAAAGTTCAGGCGATGGTATTTTGATGCATTTGTGGTAGCTGGTATACTGACATGCCTCGTTGGTATACTTCATTATTTTAAACTGGATCCAATTGGCTTTAAACAGGACCTATCCCCAGAAGACTATAAGATATTTGTGTCCACTATTGGTAATATCAATACTTATACGTCCTATGTATCTCTGATTATGGGAGCGAGTACGCTTCTGTTTTGCGTAGAAAGAAATAAATTTAAAAAGTTATTATATGCTTTAGCAATGTCGATATCCATATTTGCAATGATTACTGGAATTAGTGACAATGCATATTTGGCCATGATAGCCCTTCTGTGTCTATTGCCCTTGTACCTTTTTAAAAACCTTCGAGGTCTTAGAGACTATGTTATAATTCTGGCGATTTTGAGTACAGAATTTCTATTTATTGATTATATCGGTCAGAATATTCCAAATCATGTTATGGAGATTAATGGCCTGTTTAATGTAATCGCTGGTTTTAGTAAACTTCCAGTTGTTGTAATGGTTCTGTGGGCAGTGGCAGTACTCATAACAATTTTGGAAACGGTTCTAATTAAAGGCAATAAGTTAATTGAGAGTAATGCCGGTAGGTGGATATGGCTGGTGATTTTAGCAGTAATGTTTTTGACAGGAGTCTATATTCTTTACGATGCTAACATTGTGGGCAATCTGGAGAAATATGGCTCACTAAAAAATTATATTATTTTTGACGATGATTGGGGAACACATAGAGGATATATATGGAGAATAGCAATTGAAATATATGGAAAGTTTCCGTTTATGCATAAACTTTTTGGATATGGACCGGATACGTTTGGAATTATTACAGTACACGGTTACTATGATGATATGATAAGCAGATATAATGAGAAATTTGATAGTGCTCACAATGAATACCTGCAATATCTCGTGACAATAGGGATGGTAGGAGTGACTGCATATGTAGGCTTTATTTGTACATCATTAGTGTACATTATCCGTAAGGCAAAAGATTGTCCTATTGTAATGGCTGTACCAATAGCAGTAGTATGTTATTGTGCGCAGGCATTTGTAAACATCAGCGTCCCTATAGTAGCGCCTATTATGTTTACTCTTATTATGGTAGGACTTGCGGCTGTACAGAATGATGGTATATAAGTTTTAAAATAGAGAATTCTTTTCAAGCTAGTATTAGGGCCTGAAAAGAATTCTTTGTGTATCTGAATTGGATAAGCTGGATATAACTGCAAATAGGGAGAATAAGTTGCACCGCAATTTAAAGAATGTTATACTTAGAGTACTTTTAGAAAAAGAATACTGTAAGGAAGTATGGTAACAACAAGTGAAAAAATACGATAAATACAAACGTCTCATTCGATTTGTTGCAAAGATGTGTTTGATAGGAATACAATCGCTAATCTTTATGTATATCTGGATTTACTGTTATAACGAACAGATGGAGATGCCGTATCAGCGTTTAGGACATTACTTTTTAGCAGCAGTATATGCACTGATTTTATATGTATTTAGTAATATGTATGGGAGCCTTCGTTTGGGCTATTTGAGGACTGGCGAACTGATTTATACACATACGCTTGCAACAATGTGTTCAAATGCAGTATCATATATTCCGATTGTATTGCTTGTCAAACACTTTCGCTCGGTTTTTCCTTTGGTATGGATGACTGCAGGTCAGTTTGTGTTGATTGCTTTATGGGGATATGTGGCTAATAGGATTTACCGAGGCTTATATCCACCCCGTAAGGTGATTATGCTGTATGGAGAAAGACCTGTAACAGCATTGATGAATAAAATATATAGTCGTGAGGATTGCTTTGAGATAGGGAAATGTGTAAAGATAGAGAACAGTTGTGACGAAGTCAAAGAGGAGATTTTGAAATATGAAGGAGTAGTAATCTGTGATTTGCCTTCTGCTATGAGAAATGATTTTCTAAAGTTCTGCTATGCCAGATCAATTCGAGTATACAGTACACCGAAGATTTCCGATATTATTATCAGAAGCGCGGAGAGTATGCATTATTTTGATACTCCTTTATTGCTGTCCAGAAATGATGGGTTGTCTATTGAACAGGCATTTATAAAACGTACCATGGATATAGGGATATCGTTGTTTATGCTGATTCTGACCTCGCCAATTCTGATGGCAACAGCACTTGCGATTAAACTTTATGATAGAGGACCAGTGTTTTTCTACCAGGAACGTTGCACAAAGGATGGAAAGATTTTCATGATATGCAAATTCCGCAGTATGATAGTAGATGCTGAGAAAGGCGGTGCTTCAATTCCTGCGACAGAGCATGATCCGCGTATAACCCCAGTAGGACGTCTTATTCGAAAAGTAAGAATTGATGAACTTCCGCAGCTTCTGAATATCTTAAAAGGTGATATGAGCTTGGTAGGACCAAGACCTGAACGAATTGAGCATGTGAATATGTACTCCGACAGTATACCGGAGTTTGCATATCGTCTGAAGGTCAAGGGAGGCTTGACTGGATATGCACAGGTCTATGGAAAGTATAATACAACGGCATATGATAAACTGAAGATGGATTTGATGTATATTCAGAACTACTCACTGCTTCTGGATATTGAAATTTTATTCAAAACAATAAAAATCCTATTTGAAAAAGAAAGTACAGAAGGATTTTCTTCCCAGGAATCAGAGGCCATGGAACATGAAACCGAGAAACAGGATGTGAAGGAGTAGCAGGGCACTATGAATATTGTGATTGTGACTAATTCGGCCAGCTATGAGCCCAGAGCAGAAAAGATAGGTCAATATTTTCAAAAATTAGGTTACAATGTATTGTGGCTGGAATCAGACTTTATTCATAGGGAAAAGAAAAAGGGAAGATTACCCAGGTCAAATCATCGTTATATTGAAACAGTTGTGTATAAAAAAAACTTATCTATCCGGCGTTTGTACTCACAGTACGACTTTGCACGGAAGGTATTTCACGTTTTGAAGAATGAGCCAGTTGATTTGCTTTATGTCATGATACCAGCCAATTCCCTTGCACGTACTGCAGTTAAATTAAAAAAGATTCTTCATACAAAGGTGGTTCTGGATATTATAGATATGTGGCCGGAGTCATTGCCTCTAAAAGGTGTAGGGACATTATGGCCGCTTCAGTGCTGGAGAAGGTTGAGAGATGATAATTTAGGACAGGCGGACTTGGTGTTTACGGAATGCGGTTTGTATAAGAGACTTATTGGGTTAAAACCAGAGGAGGCGGTAACGCTGTATTGGCCAAAGGATAAGGGGGCCAGTGAGTGGGCATTTCAGAAGGATGACAATTGTATGCATGTAGTTTATCTGGGGTCTGTAAATAATATAATTGATATGAATGCCGTTACAGAAATTTTGAGGGAGGTGAATCGAAGTAAAAAAGTAAAGCTTCATATTGTAGGAGATGGGGAGAAGCGGCAGGCATTTCTTGAAATCTTAAAGCAGAATGGGATAGAGACTGAGTATTATGGGACGGTCTATGATGAAACCAAAAAACAGGAGATTTTCGACAGGTGTAGTTATGGAATTAACATAATGAAGCCAGGTGTGTGTGTAGGTCTGACCATGAAATCCATCGATTATTTTTGTTATGGACTTCCGATAATCAATAATATTCAGGGAGACACATGGGAAATGGTAGAACAGTACGGAATAGGAATTAATTGTATAGGGAATTCCTACAAGGAATGTGCATCAGATATACTCCTAAAAACAGATGCGTTACTGCAGAAGAGAGGGCTAATTCAGAAACTGTATAATCAGTATTTTACAGTTGAGGCAATGGAAAGGGTTCTGGAGAAGAATGTACTTCCTCTTCTGGAAAAGGAGGAATAAATTATGAATATTTTGCATATTTCCCCTTACTTTCCATCTTTGGAGGCAAATCATGCTGGCGGAGTATGCATGGGAAAACAGATTGAGACATTAAGGCAGTGGAATACGGTTTATGTGCTTACATTCGAGGCTTCGGAGTATGACAGTAAATTAAGAAAACAGTTGGGGGAAGAGGGGTTCTGTAGAAGCATAAAAATAAATCGTATAAGGCGTATGGCGCATATACTGGCAGAACCATGGATGCCGAATTATTTTGCAGCCAGAAGCTCTATTCGCTTTTCAGCTGTGATGATATATATGGTTAAGAAGTATAAGATTGATGCAATACATGCCGAGTATGCTTCGATGGGACAGTATTATTGGATTAAAAAGTTGTTTCCAGAACTGAAATTTAACATGACAGAACATGATATGACTGCACAGTCCTATGAGAGGAAGATGAATGACAGTAAGGGGATTAAAAAGGTTTATATGCATTCACAGTTAAAAAAGGTTCTGAAGAAAGAAGGAAAATATTGCAAACAAGTGGACTGTCTGTTCACCTTCAATAAGAAGGATAAAAATCTTATAGAAGAGCGATATGGGAGAGGAGATTGTAAAGTACTGAATCCATATTACGGGCTGGATGATGAAACTATTAGCCAGGAACTGAATGGCGGGGAAAAAAAGCAAGGGATGATTTGTTTCCTTGGACAGATGGGACGTGATGAAAATTATCTGGCAGCGATGCGCCTAATAAAAATTGCATCCAGGGTAAAAGAACAGATTCCGCAACTTCAGGTTTATATTGTGGGAAATCAGCCGCCAGAGCAGCTGCGTCAGATGGAAAACGACTATATACATGTCACTGGATTCGTAGATGATGTTGACTCGTATTTAAAGCAGGCACAAGCTGCTGTGTTTCCTCTTACTCTAGGAGCTGGTATTAAGCTGAAGGTACTTCGCAGTCTGGCTATAGGGACACCTGTTATTACAGGTAGTATTGGAGCAGAAGGAATTGATGAAGAGGGAGAAATCGTCGTTAAGGCTGAAACGGATGAAGAGTATGAAACATGTATACTGCAGTTGCTGACAGACAGTGACAGATGCAGGAAACTATCAGTAACAGGAAGGCAGTATGTGGCAGAACGGTTTGCCTGGAAAAAGAGTGAGGAGATACTTAAGCAGGTCTATGGAAGAGGGCGGGAGTGAAATTGAAATTAAATGGATGCTTTAGCAGCAATTATACTTTTGAATTATAATGGTGAGAAGGATACAATTGAATGTCTGAATAGCTTGAAAAGACTTACTTATGATAATTATCTGGTGCTTGTAGTGGATAATCACAGTTCGAATCAGTCGGTTCAGGCGCTGAGAGACTGTCAGGCCGAGCTGGGATTTGAAATGCTGGAGGCAGATGAAAATAATGGATTCTCAGCAGGGAATAATATAGGGATACAATCTGCTCTTGAACATCATGCAGATTATATAGTGCTACTTAATAATGATACGCTTGTTGAGCCGGATTTTCTTGAAAGATTGCTGGAGCCATTTGAGGTATGCGATAGATGTGGTCTGACAACCTCCACTATATATTATGAAAATGACCGGAAAAAGGTTTGGTGCGCAGGGGGAGAATTCAATCAGAATACGTTTAAAGTTACTATGCTTGGACATGGAAATACTGAATATCATGTACCTGCTGCTATAAAAGAGGTCACTTTTTCAACTGGATGCTGTATGTGTATAAAAGCTGAATTATTACAATCAATTGGTTTTTTGGATGAACATTTTTTTTTATATGAAGAAGATACGGAGTTTTGCTATCGGGTGATTCAATCGGGATGGAAGATATACTATGCACCACAGTCGATTGTCTATCATAAGGTTAGTTCAAGTACCGGAGGGGGTGAAAAGGCCTCTCCATTGACACAGTACTATATGGTACGAAATAAAATGATATTTATAAGTGAGTATGCCAGAGGGGTGAACCGCATTAGGGCATATATGCATAGCCTTGCCATGTACGGGTATTATTGTTTGAAAGGGTATATGGATATAAGATACGTTGGATGGGGGCTGTGGGATTTCAGGGCTGGAATTAAAGGAAAGAGAGAATGAGTAAAGGATTAATGGATATAGGAGTAGTTATCGTTACATTTAATCGAGTTGAGAAATTGAAGACTGCATTGCTGGCTTTTGATATGCAGTCAATTCCTCCTGCATATGTTGTAGTGGTAGATAACGCAAGCTCGGATGAAACGCCAGTGTATTTGAGCAAATGGGAAAATGATAAAAAGAAATACATGAAAAGAGTTATCCGCATGAATCAGAACATAGGAGGGAGCGGAGGCTTTTATACAGGGCTGCAGGAAAGTCTGAAACTTAACGCGCAATGGATTTGGGTGTCAGATGACGATGCTTTTCCGGAAACAGATGCACTTGAAATAGCTCAAAAGTATCTGACAATTCATAGAAATGAATGGGAAAATATCTCAGCCATATGTGGTCAGGTTATCAATCAAGGACAGGCGGATTTAGAGCATAGAAGGAGTTTATATATTAAGGGGATAAGTATTAAAGAATGGGTACCTCCTCAGAAAATGTATGAGCAGGAAACCTTTCAAATCAATACATTTTCTTATGTAGGAACAATCATAAATCAGAAAAAGATGGTGAAAGCCGGATTGACCAGGAAAGAATATTTTATATGGTTTGATGATACAGAGCATGGACTTAGAATGGGGAAGTTGGGAAAAATAGTGTGTATCCCTAATATAAGAATACACCACGATGTAAATAAAAGCAGCAATGGGACAATAGATTGGCGCTACTACTATAGATATAGAAATATGACAGATTGTTATCGCAGAAATTTTCCTAAAAGGTGTTTTCTGTTTTTTTATATGAAAGCAATGATTAAGGTAAAATTATATTTTCTTTTTAACATGGATAAAGCAGAGAGGGAAATGTTACGGTGCGGTTTGGAAGATGCCAGGAATGGTAAATTTGGTCTGCATGAGGTGTATAGGCCTGGATGGAAATTAGGTGAATAGAGACTTATGAAAAGCGGAAAGAAGTCTATAAAGTTTAATTTGATAATGAATATGCTTCTTACAACATCGGCTTTTGTATTTCCATTGATTACATTCCCTTATATTTCCAGAGTGCTTCAGCCAGAGGGAAATGGAAAGATAGCTTTTGCCAATTCCATTATTACTTATTTTTCGATGTTTGCTTTGCTGGGAATTCCTACTTATGGAATTCGTGCTTGTGCCCAGGTAAGAGATGATAAAAAGCAGCTTTCAAAGACTGTTCAGGAAATTTGGATAATCAATGCTGTTACGACCTTAATAGCCTATCTGATTTTTTTAGTTGCACTGTTTTGTGTCCCGCGATTAAAAGAAGAACGTATCCTGATGTTAGTCTGCAGTATGTCCCTTTTTTTGAACATGATTGCAATGGAATGGTTGTATAAGGCATTAGAATGTTATTCATATATTACGATTCGCTCTTTGGCATTTAAAGTCCTGGCTGTAATACTTATGTTTCTGTTGGTCAAAAAGAAGGATGATTATGTAATATATGCTGGAATAACCGTGCTGGCTAATACAGGATATGGCATATTTAACTTTATAAATTTAAAAAGGCACATAACATTTGAACACTTTTTTTCCTATAATATAAAAAGGCATTTAAGACCTGTATTGGTTTTCTTTGCCATGTCGGTAGCAGTAACAATTTATTCCAATCTAGATATTACCATGCTGGGATTCATGAGAGATAATACAGAGGTAGGGTACTATGATGTGGCAATTAAAATCAAGGTAATACTGGTTAATGTGGTTACCTCGCTTGGGGCTGTACTGCTTCCACGGACATCTTATTATGTAGAAAAGAAAATGGAGAAAGAATTTTGGGCAGTCTCTGCAAAGGCGCTGGAGTTTGTTACCGCTTTATCCATCCCCTTGGCCATTGGTTTCATTGTCATGTCAAAACAGTGTATTCTGCTGCTCTCAGGTGAAGCATATTTGCCATCTGTTCTGCCTATGTGTATAATCATGCCGACTCTTGTCTTTATTGGGGCAAGCAATGTATTTGGCATTCAGATGTTGGTTCCGTTGGGAAAAGAGCAGGTGGTACTTTATTCTGAAGGTACGGGGGCCATCGTAGACATCATTTTAAATGCCATACTCATTCCGCAGTATGGGGCAGCGGGAGCAGCCGTTGGTACTCTTATTGCTGAATTGGTGGTGTTGGGAGTACAAATCGCCGCTTTAAAAACAGCGGCATTGATGATTATAAAGAAAGTCCAGATTGCTAAAATTGGTGTGGCTGTATTTATATCTGCCGTGTTTTTGATATTTGTGCGAGATAACATAAATTTAACATTGTTTCCGTTACTGGCCGTTTCATTCGGAGGATATTTCATCATATATGGCGGGGTATTGTTGGTATTAAAGGAAATGGTTGTGAGCGAGGTGGTTAAAACTATTTGGGGAAAGATTCTAAAAATTGTAGGTTTTCGTGATTAGTAAGAGTGGATACAAAGAAGTACTGTATGATATTAAAAGGCAGTGAGCTATCCGTATAATATAGAGTTATTTGCTAATAGGACAGAGGAGTAAATCTTTTTGGATTTATAAAAATCATTTACAGACAGCTATCGAGGAAAGGATTGGCTGCTGACCCAGGACTATCCGAGAAATCCAATTAAATATATCTTAAGTATGTGTTGAATGTGTTGAAGTTTGAAAAAGAACGTGCTATACTGAACTGGATTATGGAGATAGGAGATAAGGTATTAGAAATAGGAAGGTATGATGGGCAGTTTAATTAGTTAAGGTCAAAATAATAGCAATTATTTGGAGATGATTTATAGAATTTATGTACACATATTGCTTGTAAAGATACGGAAAATGGAGAATTTGAATATCATAATGTTCAAGGTCCTCAATTGAGAGTACCAAAAATTAGGTTCATTTAAGTAATTTATTATGATGTAATTGCTCTTGAACAGAAATAAATTGAACATCCAATATTATATATACAAGACTGCCGAATCGGGCCATTCGCCAGTTTTTTTAGCCAAAATACAGTAATTAGGTGGACAAGTATTTGTGTATTCATATGGCTAGTAATATGCTATGTGATTAAAGCAGAAAATGCCTTGTAAATATAAGGAGTTGGTAGCCGGACTAAATTTTTTAAAAGTTTCGTCTCCAATAGGTCAAAAGGGTGCTTCCTCTAAAAATTGATGAATTACAAGCGACAGAATGTCTTTTGTTTTTGAGGAAAAATATTCAGACCCCAAACCATGTCGTGTCTGAAAACATCTTTGGGAATAGAGATTTAGAAGGAATTTGGTTAAGCTTGCGTGAAGTAAACCCACTTTGTTACGGGCTATTTGTCGTACTTAAGGATAAATGATGATTTGTTTGTTGTCAATATAGAATTTGTCATCTATTGACGCTTGTATAGTGTTATTAAACACTAAAAAATACAATCTTGCGGAAATCATAACTCTTTCACACACCCCAAAGAGTATGATGAATGTTACGAGATGTCCTAACTTGCTGAGATGCAAATTTTGAAAGTCATATTGGCGCATTCAAAAGCTAACAGATAATCACCGTATATGTTCAATAATTGTGAAAGTGGGAGTTTATAAGTGATGAATCATATAGCAGATAAAAAAAAATTAAAGATTTGTTTAGTGGGCTCATCTGGAGGACATTTAACGCATCTGTATATGCTGAAACCTTTTTGGAAGAATAAAGAACATTTCTGGGTAACTTTTGATAAAGAGGATGCCAGAAGTTTGTTGGAAGGGAAGAAATTTTATACCTGCTATTATCCAACAAACCGTAGCCTTAAGGCTTTGTTAATGAATACCGTTATAGCCTGTAAGGTATTGTATAAAGAAAAGCCGGATTTAATTATCTCTTCTGGTGCCGCGGTTGCGGTTCCGTTTTTCTATATCGGTAAACTAATGGGAGCAAAGCTGATTTATATCGAAGTCTTTGATCGTATTGACAAGCCAACAATGACAGGAAAGATGGTTTATCCAATTGTAGATAAATTCATAGTTCAATGGGATGAACAGAAAAAAGTATATCCAAAAGCAATCAACCTCGGTAGTATTTTTTGATGGGAGCAGAAGATGATATTCGTGTCAGTTGGAACGCATGAACAGCCATTTAACAGGCTTGTGAAGGCAGTAGATGATTTAAAAAAGGATGGAGTAATAACCGACGAAGTTATCATACAGACCGGTTTTAGTACCTATAAACCAAAGTATTGTCAATGTAGCAAATTAATTCCATATCAACAGATGATAAAAAATGTGGCTGATGCCAAAATTGTGATTACACATGGAGGTCCTGCAAGTTTTATTATGCCATTGCAGGTTGGTAAAACACCGATAGTTGTGCCTCGGCAGCATCAGTTTGGTGAACATGTGAATAATCATCAGGTTGAGTTCGCTCGTAATGTAGCACGAAAAATGGGTACAATCATTCTGGTAGAAGAGATTGCGAATCTAGGAGAAATTATAACTAATTATAATCAGCTCATTGCTGGTATGAGACATGGAATGAACAGTAATAATGCGAAATTCTGTGAAGAATTGGAAAAGATTGTTGGTGATATGATGATTTAATTCTTATAATAGTTATAAAAGTCGGCACATTTACTATATAAATCCTAGAAAAATCGGAGTGAAATAAGTTTTAATGTATAATCGTCAGAGTATTGCCACAATACAGACATATCTACTAAAGTAATAAAAGGTATAAGTAAAATGATAAAAAATGAATTGACTAAATATATATTAACGAATACAATTTTTCGCCTTTTGTCCGTATTGAACAAGGTTATTCCCAAAGATGATAAAACTATATTACTGTATACAAATATGGGATTTAGGGATAATATAAAAGCTATTTACGATTATTTAATTGAAAATGAATATAATTCAACATATAAGATATTGATTAGTTCAAATGAGAAAATAACAGAGAGACTTCCCCTAAATGTGCACTACATAAATACTTTAAATGGCGTGATAGACTATCTTAGAGCTGGACATGTTTTTTATGCGTTTGGAAGAATACCAATTTATCCGTCAAAAAATCAATATGTTGTACAAATGTGGCATGGCACACCATTTAAGGCTCCTGATAAGCGCCAATTACAAACAGTTTCAAGAAAATCATATTACACAAGTATGCTAATCTCATCAGACTATTTTAAAGAAGTTGTGAAAAGGGCTCAAGGTGTGAAAGATGAGAACATAGTAATATGCGGACAGCCTAGAACAGATATTATGTTTAGACAATTTGAAAAATATCCAGAACTAAGTGGCTACAAAAAGGTGGTTATATGGATGCCGACTTTTAGAAAGTCAAAAACATTAGGTTATGCAGATATTAAAGAAATAGAATCTTTTACTCCAATATTTCACACATCTGATTATATTAACTTAAATGAATGGCTTAAAAAAAGTAATATATTATTAATTATTAAGTTGCATCCGATGGAGGATATTTCTGATTTTGAAAGTATGAATTTAAGTAACTTATTCTTGCTGAGTCATTCTGAATTTATTTCTAAAAAATGGAATTTGTATAAATTAATAGCACAATGTGATGCGATGATTACAGATTATTCTTCAGTGTTTTATGACTTTATGTTGTTGGATAGGCCTATTGCATTTACTGTTGATGACATTGAAGGCTATAAAGAAGGAAGGGGATTTGCTGTAGAAAATCCAGACTACCTCACAGCGGGATATAAAATAAAAAACAAATTACAGTTTTACGGTTTTTTAAAAGATCTTTTGAACAACATGGATTTATATGCAGATGTTAGAAGAAAAGTTAATATGATTGTTAACACATATAACGACGGACAACAGTGTAAACGAACTTTAAAAATTGCAAATATTTATATAGAGGAATGAACATGAAAAACATAGCTTTAATTATTGCAGGTGGGGTTGGTGCAAGGATGCATCAAGATATTCCAAAACAGTTTATTAATGTTAAAGACAAGCCAGTCATTATGTATACTTTGGAAGCTTTTCAAAAGCATCCATATATTGATGCAATCGAAGTGGTTTGTCTTGATGGTTGGCATGATATTCTGCGTGCATATTCTAAACAGTTCGGAATAACAAAACTTGAAAATATAGTATCCGGCGGTGAAACTGGCTTACAATCTATTAGGAATGGATTGAATGATATAGCTAAGAAATATACTTCCGATGATGATATTGTTTTAATTCACGATGCTATAAGGCCAATGGTAAGCCAGGATATTATATCGGATAACATTAGGGTATGTAGAGAATATGGAAATGCAATTACAGTTATTCCTTGTACCGCTGTGATGCTTAAGACAGCTGATAGTGTGACATCGAATAGCCAAATTCCGAGGGACAATCTTAAAATAACACAGACACCTCAAACGTTTTTTTTGAATGATATTCTTAAAGCGCATAAAGAGGCAATTGAAAAGGGAATTAATGATTCAATTGCTTCATGTTCGTTATATGTAGAATTGGGAAAAAAATTGTATCTTTCCATTGGTTCAGAAAAAAACATTAAACTCACAACATCTGAGGATATGGAGATTTTTTCGGCATTATTGGAAACAACTAGACCAGATTGGATGAGAAAGTAACGGTGAAAAAATGCGAGTGGTATTAGCTAGCGATAGAAACGGATTGGATTATAAACTGAGGTTAATTTCCCATCTGCAAAAAAATGGGTATGAGCCAGTAGATGTCGGCACATACAATAATGTTCCTTGCGATACACCTGTTTTTGCAGCAAAAGCGGCAAGGTTAGTTGCTTCAGGTGATTGTAAATATGGAGTATTATTATGTGCTACAGGTACTGGGATGATTATGGCTGCAAATAAAATCAAAGGAATTTTATGCGGCATGGGATATGCGGATCTTGTAACAAAATACATGAGGCAACATAATGATGCAAACATGATTGCATTTGGACAAAAACACATGGGATATGAAGATGTTGAACATCGCGTGGATATTTTTTTGACAACAGAGTTTATCGGTCAACATCATACACCTAGGGTTCAGCAAATAAGAGAGCTTGAGGAAGGAAAAGAAATTAAACAAACACCAATAATGAATCCCAATTGGAAATAAGGAGATGGAAAATGATAATTGAAAAAGTTAACGGCAAAGATGATTTGAAAAAATTATCAGTTACAGAATTAAATATTCTTTCCTCTGAAATCAGGTCTGCTTTGATAAAAAAAATGAGTAAACTTGGTGGACATATGGCCTCTAATCTGGGAATTGTAGAAATTACTATAGCCTTACATAGAGTTTTCGATTCTCCTGTGGACAAAATTATATTTGATGTTTCACATCAATCCTATGTTCATAAGATATTAACAGGTAGAAAAGATGCGTTTTTGTATGAAGATAAATACGATGATGTGTCTGGCTACAGTAACCCAGAGGAAAGTGCGCATGATTTTTTTAACATCGGTCATACATCAACTTCTATTAGTCTGGCATGCGGCATGGCGAAGGCAAGAGATTTGAAGGGTGAAAATGAAAATATAATTGCTGTAATTGGAGATGCTTCGTTAGATGGCGGAGAAGCATTTGAAGCATTAAATTATGCAAAAGAACTTCATAGTGGGCTAATTGTTGTAGTGAATGATAATAACATGTCAATTCCTGAAAACTATGGTGGCTTACATGATTCACTTAATCAATTGAGAGAGTACAACGGTGTCATAGAAAATAATTATTTCAAATCTCTAGGATTTGAATATAAATTCATTAAAAATGGACACGATATAAAAAATTTAATTGATATATTTGAAGATATTAAAGGAATAGACCATCCTGTAGTAATACATTGTTGTACAAAAAAAGGAAAAGGATATTCATTCGCAGAGCAAGATAGTGAAAAATGGCATTGGGCACGTCCCTTTGATATAGAAACAGGACAGTATATAGGAGGGATTCCTAAAGAAAATTATGGCGCAATTATAGGTGAGCATTTATTAGGAAAAATGAAAGATGATAAAGATGTGATAGTTGTTGCTGCATCAACTCCACTCTGCATAGGTTTTAATTCAGAAAGAAGACATAAAGCAGGAAAGCAATTTATCGATGTAGGTATAGCTGAACAAAATGCTATATCGATGACAGCGGCAATTGCAAAAAGAGGTGGAAAGCCAGTCTTTGCGACGAATAGCACATTTTATCAAAGAGCATATGATCAAATTGAGCAGGAAATGTGTATTTCAAAATGTCCAGCAACAATGCTTTTAACTCATGCATCAGTTTGGGGGCATACGAATGATACCCATGCTGGACTGTATGATATTGCACTACTTGCGAATATTCCGAATCTTGTATATTTGGCACCTACAAATTGTGAAGAATATATTTCAATGCTAGACTGGAGCATTAATCAGGATAAAATTCCTGTTGCAATTAGAATTCCATGGACTAAAGTTTATCATGTATACAAAGAATTTAGAAATGAATATTTTGACACAAAATATGAGGTCACTCGAAGTGGTTCTAAAGTTGCTATTATTGCATTAGGCAGCTTTTATCAGTTAGGAGAAGAAATTGTAGATATATTAGCAAACCATGGCATTAAAGCAACATTAATTAATCCAATGTTCATTTCTGGAATAGATAACGAAACATTAGATTCATTAAAGAATACACATGAACTAGTTGTGACCCTTGAAGATGGAATTTTAAATGGAGGATTTGGAGCAAAGATTGCACAATACTATGGATTATCTCATATGAAAGTAATGAATAAAGGATTTTCCATGAACATTCCAAACAGATTCGCACCGGAAAAACTTATGATAGATAATAGGTTACTTCCGAGTCAAGTGGTACAAGATATATTAGCGAATGTAAGGGGCGAAAAAGCATGAGGTACACTGATGTAGAGTATAGAGAGTTATCAAAATATATAAAAGATAACGATTTTGATAAGTTCCTATACAATAAGACAATATTAATTACCGGTTCAAAAGGATTAGTTGGAACATCGCTAGTAAAGTGGATATTAGTACAGAACGAAATTAAAGGCACCAATACGCGTATTATTGGCTCAACACGTAATCCTTTAGAAATACCAGATTACATTACAGAGGGTGATAATATTATGTATTGCCAATATGGTACAGAATTAAATTTAAAAGAACACATTGACTATATAATTCATGCTGCTTCACCTACTGGAAATCGATATCACATGCAGCATCCTGTTGAAACATTTAGAACCAATGTAGACGGGATTGAGAAAATGCTTGATTTGGCCAAGTTAAACGAAGGAGTGGAGATGATTTATTTATCCTCTGAAGAAGTTTATGGTTTACCTGCGGATAACTCCCCGGCTATGACTGAGGACATGGTTGGTGCTATTGATAGTTTGAACCTCAGAAACTGTTATCCTTTAGGTAAAAAGGCATCAGAATTTTTGTGTCACGCTTCTACTGCTGAATATGGATTAAATGTCAAAATAATCAGGCCAACAGTTATACACGGCTTGTTTCAAAGATACGATGAACCAAGAGTAGTAAATGAATTGCTACGATGTATTATTGAGGATAAGGATTTCGTGATGAAATCAGATGGTATGACAAAAAAATGTATGATATATTCTTTAGATGCGGTAACTGCAATATTTACTGTTCTATTTAAAGGCACAGCAGGAGAAGCATACAATGCATCAAATCCAGAAACTTTTATCACTATTAAAGAGTTGGCAAACCACTTATTTGAAAAATTTAATCCCAATATCAAAATAATTTTTGACCATAATAATGTTAAGAAATCAGATGGATTTTTGCCACATCGAACTTTAGTTCAGGATTGTTGCAAATTAAGAGCACTTGGATGGGAACCGAAGAAAGGTTTGGATGAGATTTATGCAATAGATATTGATAGGTTCAAAAATACGAAAAGGATTAAAAAAACAAGTTTGTGAAACGAACCTTAATCTGATAACCAAGGCCATTCTTACCTATACTTGGGGTTATGTTTCTAATATCTCAGAAGATAAAAATATATAGTAACCAAGCCGCCAGGTGCCATATACGGTAGTATAGCATTCAGTAAATGCAGCTGTCATGCATGAATATGACTGAATTAGGAACAACTCATGTGGATTATATCCTGTGTGCAAGGGTACTTGCTAATGAAGATATTGAAGAGGCATATGAGGCCAATATTGTGAAATTAATTTTTGAGCTTATAGAGGAAAAAAGGTATAATCCACTGGAAATTTCAGGAATAGCCGTAAAGAATCATGGAATATTTGCTTAATGACAGAGTCATGCCAATGCATCTATACACGCTATAGTAATGGAAAAGGTAACAGAGATGGATTTAAAGCACATTTATGTTTAACCAAAGATACGAGATAATGCTGTGCGTGCTTCATAAGTATTATCATAAGAAAACATGGCCTAATGTTTATTATGGACAGAACGGAATATAGAAATATTATGTGAGATAGGTATGAAAAGGTGAAACGAAAGCTCTTAATTGTAATTACAACAGGATTTACAAAATACGGCGGTCTTTCAGGTGTTGTGATGAATTGCCTGCGTCAAATGGATATATCAGAGTTTAAAATCAGCATTGTCTCAGGCAATATACCGGAGAATGATTTACTTGACGAATGCAAAGATAAGGGAATTGAATATATTAGGATTTGTGGTAGAAATAGATTACCAATCAAATATATGTATCAATTAAAGACTGTTTTAAAATCATATGATATTATCCACATTCATTCTAATAGTGCCACAGCTGCAATAGAATTAATTGCAGCAAAGTTGGCAGGGGTAAAATTAAGAATAGTTCAAAATCACACAGAAAAATGTAATCATTATATTGCCAGCTGTTTTTTTAAACCAATATTCAGCAAATTATATACACATGGCATAGCATGTTCTCAAAAAGCCGGAGATTGGTTATTTAATGATAAAAACTATCAGATATTAAACAATAGTATAGATACAGAAAAATATAGATTTAATGGTGAAAGCAGGAAAAGAATAAGGCATCAATATGGGATAGATAACAACTGCATTTGTATTGGTCATGTAGGAAAAATATATCAGCCTAAGAATCACAAATTTTTGATTGATATTTTTAAGGATTATCATGATTTTATACATAATTCAAAACTATTATTAGTTGGTGATGGAATAATGCGTGAAGAGATAGAACAATATGTTGAAGAACTCGGCATAAATGATGATGTTATATTTGCTGGAATGAAATCTAATGTTAATGAGTATCTTTCAGCATTTGATATGTTTGCTTTTCCATCTTTATGGGAAGGAATGCCTTTATCTGTATTAGAAGCGCAAGCTTCTGGATTACCCTGCTTTATTTCAAATACAATAGATAAAGATATTATCGTAACTGATATTGTAACCATGTTGCCACTTGATAAAGGAACAAGATTTTGGGTTGAAAAATTACCAAAAAAAATAGAAAAAAATAGAGAAAAATACTCGGACGAAAGTATATTGCAATTGAAGGCTAATAATTATGATTCAAAAGTTTGTGCTAATATACTAAAAAATTTATATTCAGAGATTACTAATAAAAGGTGAGAGTAGTTTTATGAACATTAAGAGTATATTTACGACTCAGTATGGTGAGTGGTGTGTTTTTTATAAAATAAAAGAATCAAACTGGAGAAATTTAAAAACAAAAAGAGGATATTGGTATGCAGATCCAATATTGTTCGAATACAAGGATGGTATATATCTGTTCACTGAAGCATTTCAAAAAAACAGACAAGTTGGAAGCCTAGCAGTCTCGAAACTTGTTGATGGAGAATTTACAGAACCTAAAGAAATCATCAGAAAGTCTTATCATCTTTCATATCCATGTGTTTTTCAATATGATAATGTTGTTTATATGATTCCCGAATCTTCTCAGAATCGTACCCTTGAATTATATAGAGCATTGGACGATTCGTTAGAAAAGTGGGAAATTGTAAAGGTATTATTATATGATATTGAGTGCGTTGATACAACGGTTTTTGAGTATAAATCAAGATTATATTTGCTTACATATTTTCAAAAACTCGGAGAATATATAACAAAAGTATATATACTCGATATAGATGAACTAAAAATAAGTGATGTGTATAGTATAAGTAAAAATGATAATATTTATAGGCCGGCTGGAAAAATATTTGAAAAAGATGGAACATATTTCAGGCCGGTTCAGTATAATTTAAATTCTTATGGCGAAAAAATGAGATTGCTAAAAATTGATTTAGATAAAAACGATTGGATAGGCACAGTTGTAGACGAGTATACCGTAGATTCTTTTGGATTAGATAACATGTCTAAAACACATACTTATAGTCAAATACAGGATGTGTGTACCATTGATGCATTACATGAATATAGAACATTTTTGGCTCCATATTATATCTCTAGAAGAAAGTTTCATAATTTTTATTTTAGAGTAAAAAACTTTCGTAGAAAGATAATCGATAATTAAACGGAGGCCGGTTTATATGATTCCTAAAATAATACATTACTGCTGGTTTGGAGAGAAGGAGATTCCTGGTAACTTAAAAAAATATATGGACTCCTGGAAGAAATATTGTCCAGATTATCAAATTAAGCTTTGGAATGAATCTAACTTTGACGTTTCTACACACCCGTTTATAAGAGCGGCATATGAATCAGAAGCGTGGGCATTTGTATCAGATTATGCGAGATTGAAAATAATATTTGATTACGGTGGCATATATTTAGATACTGATGTTGAGTTAATTAAATCACTGGATTCTCTTTTAACTAATGAGAGTTATATAGGAATTGAACAAAATGGAAATAGATGCAATACAGGTTTAGGATTTGGAGCAGAAAAACATAGCAATGTAGTAAAAAAGATGCTTGATGTATATGAGCACGTATTATTTGATAACGAGAAGCGAATTGATATAGAATGTCCGAAACTAAATACAGAAGCTATAAGCTCTCTGGGAGAATTTAGTTTGTGTGAGGTGTCCTTTTTGCCAGGAGTAACAGTTTATCCATCTCAATACATGGATCCTATATCGACAGGCAGGACAAAAAATTTGTTATGTGAAGAAACTATTTCAATTCATCATTATAGTGCTTCCTGGGCAGGAGGAAAAGAACGATTAAAACGACGAATTGTAGCATTAATTGGTGTACAAAGATATTTTAAGATTAAAAAAATCTTAGGAAGGACAATATAAAACAATACTCTTAAAGCGTTTAATATTATACCAGGAGCTACCGACCGGGATTTATACTTTGTAGAAGAGAGGTGAACTAGACTCCGAGGAAAGCAAGACTGAGAGGTGCCGGAAAGAAGAGGGCAAAGAACCTAATCATGGTAGCGAAGTTCAGCGTTGGAAACAAGGAAGCATCGGAGACTGCACTAATAGAGTTAAAGGAATTTGTTAATGCCATAGATGTGTATGAACTTAGGTTGGAGGTAATCTTGCAGAAGATAACCAATACACTGAAAACGGTTTTGTATCTTGATAAGATAGTGTCGAATAAGAGAATTGGTATGCTTTCAGTCAGCCGATTTGTAGCAGACATAGGTGATATCAGTCGTTAGGATAACACCAGAAAGCTGAAGAAACTGGCAGGCTATTCAATCATATCAAATATTTTGGGCAAACATAACAGTGAGGGCCGAATCAGTTATCGGAGAAGAAAGCATCTGAGATATGACACTAAAAATCCTTGAAAGACGTGGAAAAACACTTAACTAAATAAGGAGGAATATGAATGAAAGACACAGCAAATAAGTATAGATATTTATATAAAAATCCAGCCATATTTGCTGTAAGTTCATTTAGTACCAAAATTCTTTCTTTTTTATTTATACCAATATATACCGCTGTTCTAACAACGACAGAGTATGGTACTGCAGATCTTATTAATACAACGGGAATATTACTTATATATATCTTAACGGTTAATATAGCTGATTCGGTATTACGTTTTTCAATCGAAAAGGTCGAAGATAGTGAAAAGATACTTTCATTTGGCATAAAGGTGCTATTTACTGGAACTATTATATGTGCTTTACTATTAGGTTTGGCCTGTTATGTGGAACTATCTAATTGGCCTGTGATTTATTATGTTTTTATATTCTTGTTTTTTGTTTCTTCTGCTTTTTATCAAATAATGACAAATTATTTAAGAGGTATAGATAAAGTATCAGCAGTAGCGGTTTCAGGTGTGATATCTTCGGGGGTAATAATAGGAAGCAATATTTTATTCCTAGTAGTGATAAAGGTAGGAATCCTGGGCTATCTTATATCAATGGTTACGGGGCCAATTGTTGCATCAATATATTGTATTTTTGCAGCTAAGAAAACAATTCGTCAGATGTTTTTCTCTAAGTTGGAAAAGGCAACCCAGATAGGTATGTTGAAATATTGTATGCCACTAATTTTTAATAATATAGCTTTATGGATTAATGGATCATTAGATAAATATTTTGTAACAGGTATATGTGGTACTGCTGAAACTGGAATATATTCAGTTGCGGGAAAAATTCCTCATATATTAGATACATGTATAATTGTGTTTTGCCAGGCATGGAATTTATCAGCAATCAAAGAGTTTGATCCAGAAGATAAAGATGGTTTTTTCTCAAAAACATATAATGTTTATGGAGCAGTTATGGCTGTAGGATGTTCAATGATAATTATAATGAATATTCCGTTGGCACGCTTTTTATATTCAGATGATTTTTTTATTGCTTGGAGATATTCATCTATTCTTGTTATAGCAACTATGTTTAATACTTTAACAGCCTTTATTGGTAGTATTTTTTCAGCGGCTAGGTCAACACACATTATAGCAACAACAACTATATTATCTGCGGTAATAAATACCATATTGAACATTATATTAATACCAAAATTGGGACCATCAGGAGCTGCAATAGCAACTGTTATTGCTTATTTCGCTATGTGGCAAATAAGACTTTTGTATTTAAAAAAAATCATGAGATTAAACTATAATTTTTTGAAAAATATAGTAACATATGCATTGCTAGTACTGCAAGTGATATTTGAACATCATTTGAACCACTTTTATGTAGGGCAAATCATGTGTGTATGTTTTCTAATGATAATAAATCTATCAGAATTGAAAATGGTAGCTAAAAAGCTTCTAAGTGTTTAGAGGGGTTAAAAAACAGATGAACATATTGTATTACCTTAAAAAAAGGGGATTAAAAAGAACTTGCCAGGTTATTTGGCGATATAAGATTGACTTCGTAATACAACGACTATTTGCAGTGATTTTTAAAAATCAAAATTTACAAAATATTATTATTATAGAAAGTCATAATGATTTTGATTCGAACGGAGGGGCCTTTTATAATTACTTAATTAAAAACAAATATAATGACAGGTATAAAATAGTATGGCTTATTAGGAATAAAAAACCAGAGGCTCTTCCACAAAATGTGGAATGCTATGGAATATATAAACCAAGTTTAAAAAAGGACTACTATCTGTCAAATGCAAAGTATATATTAACTTGCCAAGACGCATTAGGAATCGTTAGAGATGGGCAGAAAGCATATTACCTGACGCATGGTGCAATGGCATTAAAAAATACTAAAGGCAATATATCTGTTTCTGATAGCATGACTTATATTCTAGCACCTTCTGAATACTTGAAATCAATTCAGGCTGATTTATTATCGATTCCGTATCCTAATGATAAACAAATAATATTAGGTTATCCGTGTCATGATGTGTTATACAATCTTGAATCAGGTGATTTGAGCAAGCTGACTGATTATACTTTTAATAAGGTGGTTTTATGGATGCCAACATTTAGAAAGTCAAAAATAGATAATCGCATTGATTCTTCAATCGAATATACAATGGGTATACCAATTGTAAGTGACATAGAAGAATATAAAAAACTTAATAATATACTAAATAGTTTAGATATACTATTGATAATCAAGATACATCCAATGCAGGATTTGGAACAAATCAAAATATATTCGGATACCAATATTATTGTAATAGATGGTAATAAAGTGAAAGAACTAGATATAGATAATTATAAACTAATGGTAGATGCAGATGCAATGATTAGTGATTATTCATCTTCCGGAACAGATTTCTTACATACAGGAAGACCTATTGCGTATACACTTGATGACATAAATGAATACAAACTTGGTTTTATAGTTGAAAATCCCAAAGATTTTATGCCTGGTATGAAAATATATTGTTTTGAAAATTTAATTAATTTCTTTGTATCACTAAATAATGGAGAAGATGAATATTACACTCAAAGAAAATCGGTTTTAAATAAGATGTTTACTTTTCATGATGGCAATAGTTCTAGTCGGTTGGCTGAACATCTTGGGTTATGAACGGATTTTATAAAATCTTAAGAAAATGGGTAACTTATTATGTTAGAAATAGTCTTTATCTGTGTAATTTTATTTCCAGATATAATAATAAGGTATTTGCCTAATAATGGATTTTTTAATTATTGGGATGAGCTATTATTTATAATAATATTTATAGTATTAATAATTAGGCTAACAAATAGTAGAATTAAAAAAGATGCACTAATATTTTTCTTGACACTTATTAGCATAATTATTGTAGGTCTTATGGGGAATATTATATTTGGATATCAACTATCAGCTAATGCGATAATAAGAGATATTGTTGGTTTTTTAAAATTTCCGTTAACCCTTTTCGCACTATGTGAATTAAATCTAACCCGGAAACTTGCATCTGTATTTTATAGAATTATTCCATTTCTTAAACTAATAATAGCTATAATTTTTATTTTTGGAATAATATCCATGTTTTTTAATATAGGTTTATCTCAATTAGAATATAGGCATGGAATTCATCCTTATATGTTTTTGTTTTCACATCCGACATATTTGACAACATTTGCAATGATGATACTGTTAGCATTGAATGCTGCAAAAGACTGTACTTTGATAGATGAAATTATGTTATTAGGAACTCTTGTTTTAGGTATGCGAACAAGAGGATTTATATTTGTTGCTATATATGTATTTGTAAAATATGGGAGAAGCTGGTTTAAGAGATTAAAAGTTTTGTATTGGTACATTATTTTCTGCCTCATTATGGCAGTTTCTTATAATAAGCTTATGCTATATGCTTCCTATTCAACTTCACCAAGAGAAACTTTATATATGGGCGGTCTAAAACTAATGAATATATGCATGCCAATAGGTTCTGGATTTGGCACTTTTGCATCCCATTTATCAGCCAAAATGATGTCTGGGGTATATAATACGATACATATTACAGGATTTTATAATGAAAATGGTACTGTATCTGCTGCAATTGGTGATGCAGGTTATCCATATTATATGGCACAATTTGGTATTATAGGTTTAGGATTGATTATTATTTTATTATTATTTTTAATTGGATTAACTAAAGAAGGAATTAATAACGAAAATACTTTTTCGCTTAATATGATGTGGCTTATGATAGGCATTTCGCTTATTACAGAAACAATACTTGTAAATGATGGAGTTGAGATTGCTGTATTAATGGCTATAATATGTAAATTGAGTCTTATGACACAGCAGGAACAGTATAATCATAGAAGGGTTAAGATAAAATATCGTATTAGATAAATATAGCTTCCAATATTAAAAACATAGGGGTAAACGAGTAAGAGAAAGTTTTGATTATACCAGCCTTCATTGAGCTACCGTTCGAAGTTTGAGAGCCACCTACTACCTACCATAAGAACTACCGTCCGAAATTTAGAGTGTGTGAAGAAAAGTCTGTAAAAGCTAATCTTCTATGA
>ULWX01020920.1_pt1 | contig 27532 bp, 29 predicted proteins | sample 1960851 | NCBI WGS metagenome assembly ULWX01 (sample SAMEA4835826, study PRJEB28245) | human gut metagenome | biome: gut microbiome; material: fecal sample | place: Denmark | collected 2008 | reverse complement strand
GACATATGGATTCCTTATGGCGAAGTTGTAAAACATTATAATAAGAAAAAGAGGGCCGTTCTATGCATTTTCTGTTGGTAGATAAATGCCTTTGTAACCCCTCATGAATGACGGGCAGGGGAGTTGAAGTGTCGGAGACACTTTTTTATATCGTTAATATTGAACAACAGTGATGAAGGCTTGCTGTGATTTATTTTATATATGGTATATTGACTTCCTAACGGATACTAGGCATAATGTCCCTAACGGATATTAGGAATATGAAGATTGGAGAAAACGAAATGGAAAGGATAAAAACAAAGGACAGAATACTTTTAGCGGCACTTGATTTATTTTCACAAAAGGGATATGACCAGACATCCATTGATTTAATTGCAGAAGCTGTGGGAATAAAAGGTCCATCCATATATGCGCATTATAAGGGCAAGGAAGACATTCTCGATTCTCTGATTACCATGATGGAACAAAAATATGATGAGAATTTCGGAAATAGCACTAATTTGGATAAGATACCGGAATCGCTGGATGAATTCAAGGAAGATTGTCTGAGACGAGTTGGATTCACAATGAAGGATCCTCAGATACAAAAGGTCAGAAGATTTTGTGCGAAGGAGCAGTATAGAAATGAAAAGATTGCAGCACTTACATCAAAGCACCAGCTGACCGGAAATCAGGAAATGTATGCACTGATGTTAGATAAACTGATGGAAAAGAATCTGATTCGTAGGTTTGATGCCAATCTGCTTGCTTTAGAAATTGTTGCACCGGTAACAGTGATGATAGAGATTGCAGACCGGGAGCCTGACAGGACGGACGAAATGTGGACGCAGATAGGTGTGCATCTGTCACATTTTGTTGAAATCTATGGAATGAAGTAAGTTGATAGTTCAAACCATAACTAGTGAACAGATGAATGACAGGAAATTACGGAATGTGTAAAAGTAAATATAGGCATTGTGTAGATGAAAATGAAAAGATATTATGACACCGCTTTATGCAATTTCAGCAGTATGTTTTTGGGTAACCGCACTGTAAAAAAGCAAATTCCCATTTAAGGAAGGAGATGCGTTCATGATTGGAATCTATTTCAGCGGAACTGGAAATACAAAACATTGTGTCGAAAAGTTAGTCAAACTGTTGGACGCGTCTGCTCAGAGTTTTCCGTTAGAACATACAGAGATGATTCAAATATTGACAAAGCATGACATCATTGTGCTGGGCTACCCGACGCAGTTTTCCAATGCCCCTATCATAGTGCGTGATTTTATTAAAAATCATTCTTCTCTATGGAATAGGAAAAAGGTCTTTTGCGTCAATACGATGGGGCTTTTCAGCGGTGATGGAACAGGATGTACGGCTCGAATTTTAAGAAAACGCGGGGCGACAATACTCGGCGGTTTGCAGATCAAAATGCCGGATTCCGTCTGCGACAGCAAACTGCTGAAGAAAACGCCAGAGGAAAACCGGGAGATCGTCCGTCAGGCCGACCAAAAGATAGAAGCTGCCGCACGGCAGATCAAGCAAGGAAACTACCCCCAGGACGGGCTGTCCTTCTTTTCCCACCTGAAGGGACTTTTTGGACAGCGGCTGTGGTTTTACGGCAAGACGGCGGGATACACAGACAAGCTGAAAATCAGCGAAAAATGCGTGGGCTGCGGGCTGTGCGTCTCTTTATGCCCCACGAAAAATCTCTCCCTGCGAGACGGGAAAGCCACCGCGGAAGACCGGTGTACCATGTGTTACCGCTGTATCAGCCGCTGCCCCCAAAAGGCCATCACGCTGCTCGGGGACGAGGTAATAGAGCAGTGCCGGTTTGAAAAATACGGCTCTGGGGAGTGAAAGTGCATGAGGGCGGAAAGCGGCTTATGGATAGAAAAATTGGGATGTCGATGCGTTTTCGGATGAGGGCAATGAAAAGCCGGTGTGTTTGCAATTTCAAGAGACGAGTGGCTCACCGGAGAATCAAAATTTGCGAGGATATGAAAATGGAGTATAGAACACTATCCGTGGATGAAGCAGAACAATTCTGGAGTTTGATGAACCAATTGGATTACTATATGGCAAGGGTAAGATAAATTCTCGTTTACACGACAATGACCTACGAGATAAGCAGGTACAGAATAAAATGATAAATGCGCCCCGATGGGCAAGGAAGGAGTATATGAAAATGATCGTTTCGGAAAAAGAGCTTTGTAAATCGAACGAAGCGGACTCTTCCTTCTCGAAAAGACTTGGAAAGGCGATAATCGCGCTTCTTGTTATTGCGGCTGTGCTGATTGCAGCCCTTGCGGGGGCGTGGGATATGTTCGGCACCCAGCTCACGGCGGCTATGACCATCGAGAAGCTGGATGATCATCTGTGGTCTATGGAATATAAGGGAGATTATGGCTTCGATGGATTTCTGGAGCAGGGCGGGGCAAAAAGCGACGCCGAGATGGGAGACTACATCGCCTCATTCCTCTCTCACGGCTTCTGGAAGCCGGACACCTCCACCGCCGGGGGAAACTACGGCTGCTCCACCGTCACGGTGACAAGTCCCGACGGTGCGGCCCTCTTTGGCCGGAACTTCGACTGGGAGGAATGTGACAAAATGCTGGTACATACCATCCCCCAAAATGGTTATGAGTCCATCGCCACCTGCAATTTGGACTTCTTGGGCTTTGGGGGGGACTGGAAGCCCGATGGAAGCATGGGAGATAAGTTCATGGCACTGGCTTCCGTCTACGCTATCCTGGACGGCATGAACGAAAAGGGCCTGTGCGTGGCTGATCTCATGGTGAGCCACGAGGAGGGCATCGACCAGAATACCGATAAACCGGACATCACCATTGTCTCCGGTCTGCGGCTGCTGCTGGACAAGGCGGCGAATGTAGAGGAAGCGTTGGAATTGCTTTCGCAGTATGATATGCACTTTTCCCTGGGCCGCGCCCAGCACTTCTCCCTCTCCGACGCTGCCGGGCGGAGCGTGGCGGTGGAATGGAAAAACGGCGAGATGGTAGTGACCGACACCCCGGTGGTGACCAACTTCTATCTCCACGGGGACGATTGCACCTCCGGCAGCGGCCAGTCCTATGTGCGTTTTAACACGCTCACCCAGCGGCGGGATGCGGCAAAGGGCGTGATGACCGCCTTGGAAGTCCGCACCTCGCTGGCGGCTGTGGCACAGAGCAACTTCCCCGGCGAGAACGGCGGGGAGAAGACCTGCTGGAGCTGCGTCTATGACCAGCGGGAATTGACCGCCGCCTTCTACGACACCGAGGACTGGGCGCATCCCTACACCCTCTCCCTGGGACAAAAGGATTGGTGCAAAAAGGGAGAGTGAGGAAGTATGAACGAGAAAACATATTCGACACCATTGGGCAAAATCCATTATTGGGTGCATCTGATTTCACCGGACGCAATAACGTTGGTGTTTCTGCCCGGTCTGACGGCGGATCACCGGTTGTTTGAGAAACAAATCGTGTATTTTGAGGGGAAATACAATGTCCTTGTGTGGGACGCCCCCGGCCACGCCGCCTCCTGGCCCTTTACATTTGACTTTGACCTAATGGATAAGGCGAGGTGGTTGGATGGAATTTTGGAACAGGAAGGGATTGCAAAGCCTGTCATCGTGGGACAGTCAATGGGAGGTTATGTGGGACAGGCATATTCGGAAGCTTATCCCCAAAAACTGAAGGGATTTGTTTCGATTGATTCTGCACCGCTTCAAAGACGGTATATGACGTCTATGGAAATCTGGATGTTGAAAAGAATGGAACCCATTTACCGCTATTACCCATGGAAATCCCTCTTAAAGGCGGGAACAGACGGAATTGCCGTAACGGAATACGGAAGAAATCTGATGCGTGAAATGATGTTAGTGTACGATGGTGACCAGAAAAGGTATGCGAAGGTGGCGGGGCATGGATTTAGGATACTTGCGGAAGCGATAGAGAGGAATCTGGCTTATGAAATCAAATGTCCGGCTTTATTAATCTGTGGCGAACAGGATAAGGCAGGTTCCTGTGTCAGATACAACAAGGCATGGCATAAGAGCACCGGCATTCCTTTGGAATGGATTAAAGATGCCGGACATAACTCTAACACTGACCAGCCGGAGCTTGTAAACAGCCTCATTACAAAGCTGGTTGAGGGGATGCGGTGAAAAAAAGAATTATGACAGGTGGGTGTTGGGAATGATGAACAATTTGGAACCTGGCTTGCATATCCTTTATCTGTATGTGCTGAAAAAACGATTATTGATATGAGTAACCATGTGGTGATTACTGGAAAAAAGAATTGAACTTCCCGTGAAATGAGGAATAGTAAAGTTGGTGAATTACTATGATAATTTTAACAGGAAAGAGGAGGTGCAAGCGTATGTGGAGTTACATAGCAGGGGGAGTTTTACTTGTCCTTGTAATTTATTTTATTGTTCAGGGAATACGATGCAGCATGGAGGTAAAGGAGAACAAAAGCCGTCTTGCCACCTACAATGCCCGGACAGTAACATTAAGTTATGGCAATATGACTTATGTTGATTCGGGCAAGGGTGAGGTAATTTTATCCATTCACGGAATTTTCGGCGGTTATGACCAGGCCTATGATACCTGTAAGGATTTTTGTTCCGATTATCGAATTATCGCTCCCTCACGGTTTGGATATTTGGGAAGCGATGTTTCCGACGACGGAACGCCTGCCAAACAGGCAGAGGCGTATGTGGAACTTCTGGACAAGCTTGGCATTGACAAGGTGTATCTGTTGGCGACGTCTGCCGGAGGCAGCATTGCAATCCGTTTCGCACTCGATTATCCGGAGCGCACGAGAGGCTTGATTTTATACTGCTCCGCCATGCCACTTGTGGAGAAACCGAAAAAATTTGCCGAATATGCGGGACCACCTGCGTTCCTGTGCAATAATTACGCCATGTTCCTGCTAAGTCCTATGTTTGAGCCAATCATGGGAATGGAACCGTCTACCATTTACAGTATGATGCCCGTAAATGACAGAAAAGATGGTGTTGTATTGGATGCCTCAATTACCAATCCTGATATGGCAAGGAACTTTGAGGACTACCCGATTGAGAATTTACAGATTCCTACGCTGATTTTCCATGCGAAGGACGATAAGCTGGCGAGTTACAATGATACGGAGAGGGCGCTGTCAAGATTCCCAGACTGCACATTCGTTTCCTTTGAAAATGGCGGACATTTGATGGAGGGGCATGGAGAAGAAATTAAAAAAGCTGTTTGTGATTTTGTAATGAAGCACGATTAAACACACTTAACTTATTGGAAGGAAATTAACATGAAACAACAACAATTTTTCGGTATTATCCTTGTCTTCTGCGTTCTTGTGACCCTTACCGGGTGCGCGTCTAGCTCCGCCTTTGACGGAAGCAGCGCAAAGAACGCGGATTCATACCACTTGGATGTCAAAATCATGAACGGCACGGACACCCACACCCTGGAGCTGAAGCAGGGTGATACGCTCAAAATTTTATTCAAGACGGTGAAAGGGTCGCTGGAGATGAAGATTACGTCACCTGACGGAACATCGCTCTATCAGGGGGACGGAACAGTGAAGGAATTTACCGTGGAGGCTCCTATGGACGGTGCCTATCCCATCGTCGTCGTGGGGCAGAAGGCAAAGGGCAGCATCCATATTGATGTGGAGAGAGTCCCCGAAGCTGTGGAGCCGGAGGAAACACAGGAGTCGGAGTCTGTGACTTTGACAGCGGATGATCTGGTCGGTCCATGGCATTTGGCGGAAGATGAAAAAGACAATTCCACCGCGATTGAGGCGCTTCCCGGTGCTATGGAGTTTGGCAATAGTATGGAGATTACAAGCGACGGACATATCTCATGGTATATCGGAGCGGACGGCGGAACCGGTACATATTCGCTGAGTGGCGATATTCTCTCCGCCGACATGACCAATGACTTTGACCAAAGCTCCATGAAAATGGAGTTTACAGCTGAGAAAACGGATGACGGGACTTTCCTGTACACAGAATATAAGGGGCTCTTGCTTTGCTGGTCGCAGGGCGAGGGCGAAACAGGAAAGGGTGGAGACGATGAAGCTGAGTCGGGTTATCCGGGAGCGGATGTGGTAGAGCTTGTGAATCTCCGCGGCGACACGACAACGGTATATAAATTAGCGGACGGCACTATATGGATCGCATTGAACGCCGTTTTACCTATAACGGTACGGATACCTGGACCGACGAGGACGGGGTGGAGTGGAAATTGTAAGTTTTGAAAATGTAAATATCACATATCCTGAACATACACATATTGAGCCGTGTGTGATATCAGGTGTCAGATTTTTCGAAATTATAAGCGTGAAAAGATGAGAGGAGTTGGTTGACGGATGAAAAAAGATCATGCAAAAAAGCGATATATTGGAAAGATAATCGTGGCGTTTCTATTTGGAGCTGCAATCATGGCATTCATAAGATATATATCTTATGGGGGCATGAACTCCGGAACCCAGGTAAATAATGAAGAATTTTTGGAAGTTGCAGAGGAAATCGATGATATTGCGATACCGGAAAATGTAAAGATATTCGCTCTTGGAGAGGCGACCCACGGAAATAAAGAATTTCAGGAATTAAAGCTTGATTTGTTTAGAAAAATGGTAGAGGAATATAACTGTAAGGCCTTTGCCTTAGAAGCAGATTATGGTGGATGCTTATTGGTAAATCAATATATACACGGTGAGGGGAAATTTACGGAAGATGATGCAGTGAAAGCACTTGCTTTTCATATTTACCAGACGGATGAAATGAGGGCATTGATTCGCTATATGGCAGATTATAATAAACAGGCAAAACCGGAAGAGATGTTAAGCTTTTATGGGTTTGATATGCAAAATTCCGACTTGGATCAAAAATGTGTAGATGAAGCATTTTCAGAACTTAAGATGCAGTATACCGATATGGAAGATGCTGCGGAAACTTTAAAGAATATACCGGGGATGGAAATGTATGCGCAGGCAGCGAGATGTTATCTGCAAAATCAGGAGCTTAGTAATGCGTCAAATGTAGATTATGCAAAAATAAGAGATCATTATATGGCTGAAAACATCGCCTGGATTTATGAGCATGTTCAGAAAGGAAACGAATCTGTGCTTATGATTTCGGGGCATAACGGACATGTGGCAAAGAAGAGTACATATACTACATTCATGGGTGAAGAACTGTTTGAAAAATATGGTGATGATTATTTTGTCATTGGCACAGATTTTTACAAAACAGAATGCAATTTGCCTGGAAAAAATGGAAAAAGAATTACGCGAAAATTTTATTCTGCTGATCCTTTGGCAAATACAGCGCATGCCCTTGGGATGGATATGACGTATCTTGATTTTGATAAACTGCAGAAATCAGAAAAAATCGAGGAAATTATCAATAAAAATATGCTGATGGGATCACTTGGAGAGGGTTATAGCTTTTTGAATAAGATCTTACCAAATAGCTATAGAATCAATGATGTCCCTGCAGAATTATATGACGGAATGATTATTGTGAAAAATGCGACACCAACAGATATAAAGAATTAAGGAGAAAGATTATTGATAAATAGAAAAGCTATATTGCCTGTTCTGCTTCTTGTGGCTATTCTTCCTGTACTATCCAAAATGAAAAGTCATACGAAATCATAAAATTGTTAGGTCGTGGAAAAGGGGGATATTCTTATCTGGTTACGGATGGGACGACAGTATATAAATTGGCAGATGGCACTTATATGGATCGTATTGAAAAAGGAAGGATAAGATGGCAATTTCTAAAATTCAAAATATTTCAAAGGAAGAACTTACGAGAATTGAAAAGGTGATAGGTGAATCATTTGTCACAAATGAGCTTTTTCATAATTGGGGAACGATTGAAGAACGCAGAAGTGCTGTTCTTGCGTATATGAAGATTTATGTAGACTGTGTTTATCGGGCAGGTGAACTGTATGGTAATGAGACTCTGACCGGATTTGTTGGAATTGAAGATACAAGAAGACCTGCAACAGCGGCTAAAATTAATATGTTATTCAAAATGATCTTTATGCTACCAATATCAAAAATAAAAAGCTTGATGCATTTTATTAAGCAGATTCAATCATCCAATGCTGAATATGCGAAAGAACCTCATTTAGATATTTTGCTGGTTTGCGTGGATAAGGAACATCAAGGAAAGGGGATAGCAACAGAATTGGTTGATTTTGCAAAGAAAATGTCTGACGATAAAGGGCTTCCGATACTTTTTGATACGGATATGAAGGACTATGCGGAAATATATCAGTATCTTGGTTGTAGACTGTACAATCAGGAGACAGCCGATAATAGTGTGACCAGGTACAGCCTGGTTTATCAAAAAGAACTGAATTTATAGTTACGAGTGAATTATGCATGCTATTATCTCAAAACAGAGCGTATATAAACATACCAAAACAAGGAGAAATTACGTATATATCGTAAAGCCCTTGCAGCGGAGGAACCGGACAAAGATCGACGCTATGAAAGTGGGGCTAAATGGAAGGCTGAGATTGTAAAAGCAGCAAGAGAAAATGTTGATGTGACAGCATATTGTGGATTCTCATGTAATCATTGATTTCTTGGCGAATGGTGTGGAGGATGCCGTTCTGTATTTAGCTGCTGCTCATACGGAACGCTTTATGATAAGGGTAAATGTCCAAATATAGATTGTTGTGAGAAGAAGGGACTTGATGGTTGCTATGAGTGTGAGGATTTAAAAGAGTGTACGAAGGGCTTTTATCAATCAGACAATGATGGGGCAAGTGCCTGCAAGGCTCAGGCAATGTTTACTCACAAATATGGTAAAGAAAAATTCTTTTATGTTCATGATAAGCTGCATGAAGTTCATGATTAAAAAAACGCAGGAAATACCAGGAACAGATGCAGAGGAAGGAATAAAGATATTGGAAAGATATCTGTAAATCCTGCAACTTCCCATCAATTTCATAGCAGAAATAGCTGACATGGGAATTATCTTGGATGATGTCTAAAGTAAAGCTCAGATAGAGGAGGGAATTTATTCGTATTTAAGGGTGCAAAAGGGGGTAACCGTGAATAGTAGGTGAATTGGTGGTTACGATAAAGTGATACATTTAAAATACAATGTAAACCTAAACGTTGACAAGAAATGTTTTTCTTCATATAATATGAATTAAGAAATGAGTATATACTATAGGCAAATATTTCGTATGGGAGGTGTTCAAATGGCTACAGTACCTACGCAGGTAAGAATTGATGAAAATTTAAAAAAGCAGGCTACAGAGCTTTTTTCACAGTTAGGAATGGATATGTCCGGCGCAATGAATATATTCCTCAGACAGTGTGTTATGAGAGGAGGTCTTCCATTTGATGTAGTAGTTCCACAATACAAACCAGAGGTTATTGAGGCTATGGAAGAAGCGAAAAGAATCAGCAAGGATCCGAATACTAAGAGATACAGTAGTTTTTCGGATGCCATGGAGGTCCTTGATTGATGCAGTATGAATTGATACTTACTGGCAAATTTAAGAAAAGTTTGAAATTAGCCAGGAAGAGAGGCCTTGATATAACTCTTCTGGAGAATATTGTCTCTATGCTTCAGAATAATATTCCATTAGCAGAAAATTATAGAGACCATGAAATAAAAGGAAAATATTTGGGATTTAGAGAGTGCCACATTCAGCCCGATTGGCTACTAATATATTTAAAGGAAGATGGTATTTTGACATTGACCTTGGTCGATACAGGAACACATGCAGATTTATTTAACATGTGATAACACAATACAGATAACAATTTGATAACATTAGCTCATACAGCACATGTGACTGGTGCAGATGAAACCAAATGGAGTCAAATCGTAACAGAAAACCCTAACAAAAATGTTTAAGAAAAGGATTGAGTTAGGGAGTGGGAATAATATTTTCCAGTTCATAACACATTGCTTTCAGGTGAGGTGGCTATGAAAGAGATCCCCTATACCGCGGCACCGCTGGTGGGAACAGATGGACAAAAAAGCAGCTTGCGGCAGCTTCTTTTTGGCAATCTTGCCGGGAATCAGTATTACGAAGCGCACAGCGAGGAGAGCGGCGTCTATATCCTGTGGATGGAGTTTTCCCGGTTCGGACAGCTTCGCGCCTACCCGTGCGTGCTCCACGAACAGGACCACGAGCCGCTGGTGTTCATGCCCTTTTCGGATCCGGAGTCGGACGACCGGAACCAGGCACTGCTCGAACGCTGGGAAACGCTGGTCACGCCGGAACGGTTTCCGCCTGCCTGTATTTCTGCGTTGGGAAAAGATGCGTTTCAAAAAATCTACCGTGCCTATCGGAACGGACAGGCATGACAGACACGCCGTTCCGCATAACAAAACACACCCGCTGCGGTCTTGTTTCAGGACTGCAGCGGGTGTGTTTTGTTATACAAGTACCGATGCTTACAGAGACAGCTCATCCGCGCGCAGGCACGCCACGCGGTGCTCCGGGGCAACCTCGCGCAGCGTGGGGCATTGCTGCTTGCACTGTTCGGCTGCATAGGGGCAGCGTGTATGGAACACGCAGCCGGGCGGCGGGTTGATGGGGGAGGGCAGCTCGCCTTCCAGAATGACACGCTCCCGGTGTGTGTTCGGGTCCGGCGTCGGCACGGCGCTCAGCAGCACCTGCGTATACGGATGACACGGATGCTCGAACAGCGCGTCCGTCGGCGCCTCTTCCACCAGATGTCCCAGATACATGACGCCGACCCGGTCTGCCATATAGCGCACCACGGACATGTCGTGGGAGATGAACAGATAGGTGAGCGTTTCCTCCTTCTGCAGATCGAGCAGGAGATTGATGATCTGCGAGCGGACGGAGACGTCCAGCGCGGAGACAGGCTCGTCGCAGACGATGATATCCGGGTGGAGCAGGATCGCTCTGGCAAGACCGACGCGCTGCCGCTGGCCGCCGGACAGCTCATGGGGATAGCGGTAGAAATGCTCGGCGCGCAAACCGACCTCTTCGAGGATCTGGAGTACCATGCCCATCCGGTCGTGCTTGTGCCCAATCTTCTGGATGGCGAGCGTTTCCATGAGAATATCGCCGACATGCATGCGGCCGTCCAGCGACGTATACGGGTCCTGAAAGACCATCTGCATCCGGCTGCGCATGGAGCGCAGCTCCCGTGGGCTGAGCTTTGTGATATCCGTTCCGTCTACTGTGATCGTGCCCTCAGTCGCGTCCAGAAGCCGGATCAGCGTCCGCCCGAGCGTGGACTTGCCGCATCCCGTTTCACCCACAAGTCCATAGGTTTCGCCCCGGTAGAGTTCCAGGGAGATGTCGTCTACCGCTTTGACGTTGCCGATGGTCTGACCGGCAAAGCCTTTGATCGGGAAATAGGTCTTGATATGTTCCGCTTTTAATACAACTTCTCTTTTATGTTCCATGGCATTTTCCATCCCGCTGCGTTAGATCTGACCCGCGCGGAAGCAGCGGACCTTCTGCGTACTGCTGACGGACTGCAGCTCCGGCATCGCTTTGCTGCACCCTTCCTCTGCGAAGGGACAGCGCGGGCAAAACCGGCATCCCTGTGGGATCTGGCTCAAAAGCGGGACGGAGCCCTCAATGATGAACAGCCGTTCCCGGCGCTCTCCATTCATCTTGGGGATGCTCCGGAGAAGCCCTTTTGTATATGGATGCTGCGGATTTTGAAACAGGGAGAACACATCCGCCTCTTCCACGATTTGCCCCAGATACATGACCGCCACACGGCTGCATGTCTCCGCGACGACGGACAGGTCATGGGTGATGAGGATGACGCCCATGTTCAGCTTTTGATTCAATTCCACAATAAGCTCCATGATCTGCGCCTGAATCGTCACATCCAGCGCGGTCGTCGGCTCATCGGCGATCAGAAGCTTTGGATGGCAGCTCAGCGCACAGGCAATCATCACGCGCTGGCGCATACCGCCGGACAGCTCGTGCGGATATTGATCGACCCGCGTTTCCGGACTGGGGATGCCGACGAGACGGAGCATCTCAATGGCTCGTTCCCGCGCCTCGCGCTTGGACAGCTTCTGATGGATCATCAGCGCTTCCATGATCTGATTGCCGCAGGTGAACACCGGGTTCAGCGAGCTTAAGCTGTCCTGAAAGACCATGGCGATGTCCTTGCCGCGGACAGCCTGCATCTTTTTCTCCGGTAAGGTGAGAAGATCCACGCCGTCAAACAGGATTTCGCCCTGATAGTGTGCAAGCCGCTTTTCATCATACAGCCGCATGATCGACTGGCTCGTGACGGATTTGCCGCAGCCGGATTCGCCCACGAGACCGAGAATCTCGCCCTTGTCCACGTGGAACGAAACGCCCTGTACCGCGTTCATCACGCCGCGCTCTGTTTTGAAGGAGGTGGTCAGATTTCTGACCTCAAGAATTTTTTCGCCCATCGGTGCAGCCTTTCAGTTCGTGTGCGGGTCGAGAATATCCCGCAGACCATCGCCAAAAATATTTGTTCCCATGACCGCCAGCGCCGTGGCAAGACCGGGATATACGATCATCCACCAGGCGGTATTGATGACCTCGCGTCCCTCGGAGAGGATGTTGCCCCAGCTCGGCTGCGGCGCAGGCACGCCGACGCCCAAAAAGCTCAGTGCGGCCTCGGTGATGATGGAGTTTGCAAAGTTATAGGACGCCTGCACCACAACAGCCGAGAGAATGTTCGGTGCGATATGTCCCCAGATGATGCGGAAGGAGGAAGCCCCCTGGGAACGCAGCGCTTCGATATAGGTCTGTTCCATGACGACCAGCGCCGCAGACCGGGCGACTCGCGCCATGCGCGGGACATAGACGATGCTCAGCGCCAGAATGACGTTGAACGTGCTCTGACCCAGTACCGCCATCAGCGCGATCGCAAGCAGCGTGGACGGAATGGCGCTCAGACCGTCGCAGATGCGCATGAGCACATTGTCCAGCACTTTATAGTAGCAGGCATACAGGCCAATGATCATACCCAGAATCATCGAGCTCAGGCCAACGCTCATGCCGACGAGCATGGAGACCCGCGCGCCGTAGATAATGCGGCTGAGCAGGTCGCGGCCAAGCTTGTCTGCGCCCAGAAGATATTCCGCTCCCGGCTTCGCCAGCCGGTTGGATACGGTCTGCGCCAGCGGATCGGCGGGCGCGATGACCGGCGCCAGAATCGCCACGGCAGCCATGAGCAACACGAGAAACGCGCCGACGACGGCCTGACGGCTCTGGAAAAACCGCCGGATATTGAGCTGCCTCTGCTCGCGCTGAAGCCGGTGCTTCACTTCGTTCAGCTCCCGCTTTTGGAAATTAAAAACCTTCACGTCTGTTTCCATTTGCGACCCTCCTCAGGCAAGCCGCACGCGCGGGTCGATGAGTCCGTAGATCAGATCGAGCACCAGCGTGCACAGGACGTTCAAAAGGGAGACGACCAGCACCACTGCCTGAACGACCTCGTAGTCCCGGCGCATAACGGAATTGAGCGTCAGCTTTCCGATGCCGGGGATGTTGAAGATCGTCTCGGTCACGGCTGCACCGCCGAGACAGGAGATGAAGGCCAGCCCCACGACGGTGACGATTCCGACGAGGGCGTTTTTCATGGCGTGCTTGGCGAACAGCCGGAAGCGGGACACGCCCTTTGCCTTTGCCATGCGCATGTAATCAGATCCCATGATCTCCAGCATCGAGGACCGGGTCATGCGGATGATAAGACCCAGCTCGATAAATCCCAGCGCGATGCCAGGCAGGATCATATAGCGGATGTGCGTCCACCATCCATAAGCGGAGATTTCCTTATAGCCGGAGGAGGGAAGCCAGCCCAGCTTAACGGAAAAAAGCAGAACCAGACCAAGGCCCATCAGAAAGCTCGGCATGGATACGCCGATGATGGAAAACGTGGAGATCAGCTGGTCGGCTGCCCGTCCGCGCTTGATGGCCGCCAGCATGCCAAGCGGTACGCCGACGAGCGTGGCGAACAGGATGGCGACGACCGTCTGCTGGAGCGTGGGGACCATATGCGTGCTGATGATCTCCAGCATCGTGCCGTCCATGAACAGCGACGTGCCAAGATCGCCGCGGAAGATGTCTCTGACCCAGTGAATATACTGGAGCACCAGCGGCTCATTCAGACCAAGGGTTTCGCGCAGCGCCTCAATCTGCGCCGGCGTCGCCTGCTCGCCGAGCATCATGGCGGCAGGATCACCCGGCACGAGGTGAATCAGCATGAAGATCACGATCGAGACAATGAACAGCACGGGGATCAAGCTCAGCAGCCGCTTGATTACATACTTATGCATGGGTAGGGCTCCTTTTGGAAACGAGTGTTTCATGCACCATATGCCGACGCGGCTTTCGCATCGGCATATGGCATGATCGTATCAGGTGTTGAGATCAGGCAGTGGGATGTGCGTTGACCCAGACCAGACGCTCCTTGACGAAAGCGCCGGTGATGTCGCTGGTGGACATGCCGCAAAGCTGGGTCGTGCCGAACTTCACGACGGGTACGCTCTCTTCATACATGTAGGCCTGCAGGTCGCTCCAGATCTGCTTTGCTTCGTCCAGACTGGTCTCCGCGGAGATCGCCGCGAGATCGCTCTGGATGCGCTCGTCGTTGCACCAGCCTGCCCAGGAAGCGGACAGGAACAGGTTCATGTTGGGCAGAACCTTGGGACCGAAGCTTGTGATAAAGGCATCCCACTGGTCAGGCTGATTGTTGCGCACGTCGCTGTAGGTGGAGGCGTCATAGGCGGCGAGTTCGCAGTTGATGCCAATGCCGCGCAGCTGCTCCTGAATGACCTGCGCCTGTGCATAGAAGTCGGTGGCGTTGGAGTTGACCAGGATGCGGAACACATCGCTGTCCGTCCAGCCGGCGTCTGCAAACAACTCCTTGGCGCGCTCGGGGTCATTCTGGTTGTAGCACGCAGAGCCAGCTTCGGTATACCAGTTGGCGGAGCTTTCAAACATGTACGAAGAATACAGGTTGTAGAAATCGCGGTTGCCGGTGGAGGCGTAGAGCAGGTCGTCGCAGTTGATGACGGCCTGAACGGCCTGCCGCACCAGCGGATTGGTTGACACGCCCTGCGCCTTGTTGAAGATCAGCATGGGCATTTCAGACTCGTCGCTGAAGATCAAGTAGTCGGCATTGTCCGCAAACTGCGTGTAATTGTCGCCGGTTATTCTGTCTACGAGGTCGTACTCGCCGGTCTGGATGCCGGACATGACCGTGGCGTTATCACCGGGATAGTAGAAGTAGACATTGTCATAATAAGCGGTCTTGTGACCGGCCCAGCCGGAATAATCGCCTTCCTCGCCGTACGGCTGATAGCTTTCATTCTTTGTCAGCAGGATGTACTGGTCGGGGCGCCACTCCGAGAACACATAGGGGCCGGTGCCAATATAATCTGTAACCAGCTCGCCCTCGCCCACAGCCTCGATCACGGAGGCGGGCATGATGACAGCGTGCTGCCCCAGACCGCCGATCATTTCGTTCAGATACAGGGTGCCGCTCTCCATGGTGATCTCGACCGTGTAGTCGTCGACCTTATAGAAATGCGCGCCGCCCACCAGCGTGTTTGCGTTTTCAGCGTTGTCGATCCAGCGGTTCATGGAAGCGACCACGTCGTCGGCAGTCATTTCCTCGCCGTTGTGGAACAAAACGCCCTGGCGCAGATGATAGGTGTAGACCGTGTTGTCGTCATTGACGTCGAAGCTCTCGCACAGCTCGCAGACGACCTCATTGTCGGCGTTCAGTGCGACAAGCTGCTCATAAATAGAGCCGTAAGCAACGACAGACGCGATGTCTTCGGTGCTCATGGCGATGTCCAGATTGCTGGGCTCGCCGTCGAGCGCAATGTTTAACGCAGCAGACGCTTCCTCGTTCTTTCCACCCGAGCTGGTCTTGCTGCCGCAGCCGGCAAAGCAGAACAGGCAGAGGATGCAGGCCAAGAGAAGCGAGATGGTCCTTTTCATATCCATTTCCTCCTAATCATTTTTATACTTCATCCGTCTCACGGAATCCGAACACAAAAGAAACAAAAAAATCGACAGCCCATGTGTAGAGCTGCCGCCTGCAAAACGTGTGTGCAAATCCTTCGTGGATGCATCTTCCGGAATACACCCTTCAGGGTCGCTGTGTGCTAATAGCGCTCCGCACAAATAGGTGCGACAGTCTACAGGATGTTCTCCTATAGCCCAGCAGAGCGCCGTTGCTGCGGCGATCCGCTTCGGCGCCTACGCCTTTCTCCGCTCTCTGACCAGCAAGTCATTGCGGGAGCAGATACTCATCGTGAGGCGCGCCTCTATTGTACATATCAATTTTATGGCAACATGGTACCACAAAAAAGCGCACGGCGCAATATGTATTCATCTCATTATTTTCCCCGAAATCTCACTTGATTTTGTTTGATATCCACATAATATAGCGTATCTGTGCACCAGTTTGCACAGAAGCTTTCCGCGCACCGCATCGGGTTGAACGAGAAAAAGACGGAACGGCGAATTCTTTTTTATCTAAAATGTGTATTGATTTCAAAAAGTGGCCGTGCTAGCATGAGCACAGTTTTGACCGCTATTTTTTTAAGAGAACATCGGAGGATCGCCATGAAACTACTCATCAAAAACGGGCTGCTGATCGACCCGGCAAGCTGCGTGCAGGCGAAGCTGAATCTGCTGCTGGAGGATGGAAGCGTCGCCGCCGTCACACTGACGGAGCCTGCGGCGGACCGCGTGATTGACGCGGCCGGTAAGGTTGTATGCCCGGGCTTTCTGGACATACATATGCACGAGGATCCCGTGGAAGCGGACGGGACGCTCTATGCCGACGAGGAAAAAGCCATTTTCAAGTGTATGCTGCGCATGGGCGTGACGACTGCGGTCAGCGGAAACTGCGGCGATAATGTGTGTCATCCTGCGGACTATCTGGATATCGTGGATCGGGACGGCGCGGCGGTAAATGTGGCCATGCTGGCCGGGCACACCTTTTTCCGCCAGCAGGCGGGCTGTACGGATAAATATGCGCCTGCCTCCGATGCGCAGATCGCGCAGATGGCAGGGGAGATCGGTAAGAGCCTGGCGCGTGGATGCCTCGGCGTTTCCTACGGTATTCGCTATGTGCCGGGCATGGATGCGCGGGAGCTGCGGCTGACGGCAGCGCCCTGCAAACGGGATGGACGGCTGGTTGCGGCGCATATCCGCAGCGATGCGGAGGAGGTCTTTGACGCTGCGCGGGAGTTTCTGAACGCCGGGATGGAGCTGGGCGTGCCGATGCAGCTTTCGCACATTGGCAGCATGGCCGGCTTTGGTCAGATGGAGCGCTTTTTGACGCTGGTGGATTCCTACCGCGTGCAGGGGCTGAACGTCGGCTGCGACTGCTACCCCTACGCGGCGTTTTCCACGGGAATTGGCGAGACGACCTATGACGACGGCTGGCTGGAGCGCTATGACTGCGGCTATGACGTCGTGGAGCTGGCGGAAGGAAAGTATAAAGGACAGCGGTGCACGAAGGAGATTTTTGAAGAAATGCGCCGGGATTTTCCGGCGTGCAAGACGATTTGCTACGTGATGCAGCAGGAGGATGTGGACTTGGCCTATCAGCATCCCGGCGTGATGCTGGGCAGCGACGGCACGCTGAGCGAGGGGCAGGGACATCCCCGCGCGGCAGGAACGTTTCCAAGGCTGCTGGGGCGTTACGTCCGCAGCGGCAAGCTCTCGCTCTATGACGCCGTGGCGCGCATGACGGCGCTTCCGGCGCAGCAGCTGGGGCTTTCACGCAAAGGCCGTCTTTGCGTCGGGGCGGACGCGGACGTGGTGGTCTTTGACCCGCAGACGATCGACGATTGCGCGACCTTCGCCGATCCGCTGCTCCCGCCTGTGGGCGTCGAGTACGTCATCGTCAATGGCGTTGTGGCGGCGGAAGATGGAAAGATTCTGTGCGCGGCGGCCGGCAAATCGGTGCGTGCGGAATCGGATTCCGGAGGAGGGTTCTGAAATGAATTTGTTGCAAATTATGAAAAATAGAAGAAGCGTCCGAGCCTATACGGGCGACCCGATCCCGCCGGAGAAGCTGGAGAAAATTCTGCAGGCGGGTCTGCTTGCGCCGAGCGGCAGGAATGCCCGGCCGGTGGAATTTGTCGTCGTCGAGCAGCGGGAACTGCTGGACAAGCTGTCCGAGAGCAGAAGTATGGGCGCCGGAATGCTGAAAGACGCGGCCTGCGCCGTCGTTGTGATCGCAGATGCGGAAAAAGGAGACACTTGGGTCGAGGACTGCAGTCTTGCGATGGGCTACATGCTTCTGATGGCGGAGCAGATGGACGTTGCGGCCTGCTGGGTGCATCAGCGCGGGAGAACGACGGCGCAGGGCGGGGAAGCCGGGGCATATGTGAAAGCGCTCCTTGGCGTTCCGTCACGCTACGAGGTGGAGGCGATTTTGTCGCTCGGCATTCCGGCGCAAAAGCCGGAGCCGCGCGCATGGAACGAGACCGAGACACATAAAATACACCGGGAAAGATTCTGATTTTCACAGCACAGGAAATGCAGACCACGAAAGACAGCTTGTGGTCTGCGTTTTTCTGTTTTTCGTCAAAATACCCAAAAGATGTAGGCGATTTGCGCGAAATGCGCCGGATGCTTGAATTTCCGATGCGCTGGTCGTATAATGCAAATAGTTAAGAAATTCACATGTTGTGAGAGATCTTAAAGGAGGTTGCATGTATGAAACTAACCCCGGAACAGCAGTCCGTGCTCGACGGCGGCAAGGGCGAGGTCATGGCCAAGGTCATGAAGACTCTTGTGATGTACGGCGAGGCCTTCGGCGCGGAAGAGATGGTGCCAATTACGAGTACCTATGGACATACGGTCATCAGCTTCGGCATCAACGTCATGAAACCGGTCTATGACCTGTATGATGAACTCATCCAGGGCGGCGCGCTTCCCCAGCAGAAATTCACGGCAGACCCACTGCCGCTGGATCCGAACGTCCCATCCAACCCCCTGCAGAATTTTGTATTCAATCAGCTCATGTACAAGCAGCAGACGCGCTATGAAAAGCAGTTGGACGAGATGGGCCTGCTCAACAAGGACGGCTTTACCTGCACCTGCTATCTGGACGAGGTCGGAAACAAGCCGAAGATGGGCGAGGTGCTCTCGTGGGCGGAGTCGTCCGCCGTCGTGTATGCCAACAGCGTGCTCGGCGCGCGCTGCAACCGCAACTCCGGCATTCTGGAGCTGATGGGTTCCATCGCCGGCTGCGTGCCATATTTCGGCCTGCTCACGGACGATGGCCGCCGCGCGGACTGGATCGTGGAGGTGCGCACCTCGCGCAAGCCGGAGGCGCAGCTGCTCGGCTCTGCGATCGGGATGAAGGTTATGGATAAGGTACCTTACGTCAAGGGGCTGGACAAATTCCTCGGCACGGAGCTGGACAATGACGTGATCGGCTACCTCAAGGACTTCGGCGCGGCCTCCGCCTCGAACGGCGCGGTCGGGCTGTATCATATCGAGCATCTCACGCCAGAGGCCGTCCAGCAGGGCGAAGCGCTCATCCGCGAGGGTGCGCCGGTGTACGTGATCGACGACGCGGAGCTGGAGCGTGTCCGCCAAAGCTACCCCTGCATCTGGAAGAACCCGGACGCCAAGCCAAAGCTGTGCTTCATGGGCTGCCCGCACATGACGCTCCGGCAACTGATCGACAATACCATCCGCGTGGAGCGGGGGCTGCGCCGTGCCGGCAACCGCAAGGTCTGCATCCCGACGGTATTTACTGCGGCGCCGTCCGTCATCCGCGAATTTGAAAAGACGGAGTATGCCGCGCGGCTGAAGGCCACCGGGGTGGTGCTCAGCTATATCTGCCCGCTCATGTACATGAACAATCCGCTCAGCAAGATGATGCCGGTCATTACATCCTCCAACAAGCTGCGCACCTACACCAGCGCGCGCTATTACACGGAGGATGAGATCATCACCATAATTACAAAGGGGGCGAAGAAATGAGACAGTTTCAGGGACGTGTGGTATGTCCGGGGACGTGTGAGGCGGAAGCGCTTGTGTCGCACGGCGGCTTTAATACGCTGGCCAGCTATCAGATGGCGATCATGTTCCACGATAAAGACGTCAAGTGCGGTGATCAGAACAATCCGGATCTCTACAAAAAGCCGATGATCGGCAAGGCGCTCTGCCTGCCGGAGACCATTGGCTCCACGACGGGCGGCATGGTGCTGTATGATGTCGGTGTTCTTGGCACGCAGCCTGCGTGTATGCTCTTTTCAAAGCACATTGACTCGCTGGCAGCCTCCGGTGCGATCCTCATCGCCGTGTGGACGGATGCGAAGATGCCTGTGATCGACTGCCTGGGCGATGAATTTCTTGACGCGGTGAAAACCGGCATGACGGTCCGCGTGCTGGAAAACGGCGTCGTCGAGATCGATGGCTGAACAGAGCGGCCGTACCGAAAAGATCGGATCCCCCGGCTTGGCCGGGGGATCGCTGCATATTGGCAGGAAACGTGCTTGACCTTTGGGCGGGGCTTTGTTATCATGCGGAACAGAATGACACGGCCGTATGCGCTGCGCTGCGGCCAGCCGGAAGGATGTTTTTTGTGATTCAGACTGTTCTGTTCGACTTGGACGATACCCTGCTGGATTTTCATAAGGCGGAGGCGGCCGCGCTTCGCAAGACGCTGATCGCGCTGGAGCTGGAGCCGAGCGAGGCAACCATTGTCCGCTACAGCGAGATCAACGCGGCACAGTGGCGGCTGCTGGAGGATGGGAAGCTCACGCGCGAGCAGGTGCTGACGCGGCGCTTTGCCATTTTGTTTGACGAACTGGGCGTGGAGCGCTCCAGCGTGCAGGCCAAGGAAATCTATGAGCGGCTGCTGGGCGTCGGACACTATTTCATCCCCGGCGCGCCGGAGGTGCTCGCGGCGCTGGCACCGCGCTATGACCTGTATCTGGTGTCGAACGGCACGGCGACCGTGCAGGAAAGCCGTTTGGAGAGCGCCGGCATCCAACCGTATTTCAAGGATATTTTCATTTCTCAGCAGATTGGTGCGGACAAGCCGCAGAAGGAATTCTTTGACCGCTGTTTTGCAAAGATCCCGAATGTTTTGCGCGAGCGCACGATTATCGTGGGCGACAGCCTGACCTCCGATATGCGCGGCGGCAGCAACGCGGGCATCCGCACCTGCTGGTTCAATCCGCACCGCAAGGCTCGCTGCGCGGAGATTCCCGTTGACTACGAAATTGCCGCGCTTGCCGAGCTTCCGGCGCTGCTGGCGCAAATCCAATAGAAAGATACCAAGGATAAGAAAAACCGTTGAAGGCTCAGAGTCTCTGATTCTTCAACGGTTTTTTGGATTCCTTAATCGCTGGGCGCGGTCTGGTCAAACTGAACAAATGCCATCCAGAACAGGACACCGGCCAGTGCCAGCGCGCAGCCGAGACCCGTATAAAACACCGCAATAAACGTCGCGGGCACCAAACCGGAGGCGCGCAGCCAAATGCCGCCGCCCATCATAAAAATCATGATACAGTAAGATTTAAGATCGAAAAAATGCTAGATGGGCTTTGTCTCCTGCGCATAGCCGGAAATCCGTCTTGTATGCTTTCGGGTCATCTGATAAAACATCCAGCCGAACAGGCGGAACACGACGAGCGAAAGAAGAACGTGTACCGGCCGGATCGGCGTGCAGCGCCTCCGTCATTCCCAGCCGGATGTGTGAGAAATACTGCTCCATGGTGTCTTTCGCCTTGCTTTTCCCGGTGCTTGCAAAGCTGAGAGAATGTGCCGTTAAAAAATGGGGGTATTTCTTGGCGCCCTGCTGCACGCTGTCAAAAATCCATTGGACGTATTCCGGAAACGGCAAATTGGCGTGACACGTTTGATCCATATGAAAAATATCCTGCCAGACGCGCGCAACGGTCGCGATTACGAGGTCGTCTTTGTTGGGGAAATAGTTATAGAGGGAGCCAACTGCCACATGACACGCCTGCGCGACGGAGCGCATGTTCAGCGCGGATAACCCTTGTTCCGAAACCATGCGCCGGCAGATTTCAAGGATCGCCTCTTTGGATGTCACAGCCGTGTTGATTGGACTCGCCCCCTAAATGAACAGTGTTCATGATAATGAGATTATTATGACTTGTCAATGGATTTCCGAGAAGAAGCGGCGGGAAAGGGGAGAAGAGCAAAAAAGCCGCTCTGCGGACGAAACAACGTCCGCAGCGGTGTGATCCGAGTGTCATTAAAGAATTCGGAAAATCCAGTAAACCCATGCTTTTCAAGTAGTCAGCAAGAGGTTTTTACCCTAATCAACGAGGCACTGTCATAGGCTCCAGACATGGAGCAATGCGTCTGGCTCATTTTTCGTACCATTTCTTTTCCCACCAATGCTTTACGCTCCGGCAGACGGCCTCGCAGTGATACCGGATGCCCCGGCTCAGAACCCGGAAGATGCCCCACATCCCGGACTCCACGTCCCAGCGCAGAGAGCCAGAGCGGTAGAGATAGTCTCCGGGGTACTTGGTCCGCTCCGGCTCAATGTTGAACACGTTGCCCACGCTGACGGCCCCCTGTATCGGGATGATCCGGGTGAAGGGGTCATCGGGCTGGGCCCGCCAGAGGTGGCCATGGAGGACGAAACTGATGTTCCGGGGTTTATCTGCCGGCATCAGAAAACGGATGATAACCCGCTCCCCGGTATAGGACTGGAACACCGGCGTGGCCGGGTCGCCGTAGGCCCAGGAGCTCATGGAGATGTCCTCCGCCGTATCGGCAGGATCGGCATGGTGATCCAGGGGCAGACGGTTTCGCATGGGTTCGGAGCGGTAGCTGATGGCGGTGGTGCCGCTGGAGAGACCTGTGTGGGGGTCCACTGGCTGGCCACCGTCCGCTGTGTTGATTTCCAGCTCGTCGTGGAAGAACACGGCGTATTCCCGGAAAGCGGGCTTGGCAGGATGGTAGATGTCGGCGAACAGGCCGCTGTCCATGGGCTTGCCCGTCACCGGGTCGTACCAGGTGGACCCCGCTGCCTCCACGATGATGGCCCTGAACAGGCCGTGGACGTTGGTTCCGTCCTCGCCACTGCGGGTGTCCGCCATGTCGGAAAACAGGAAGACGCCCTCTTGATCCGCCTGCCAGGTATAGCAGATGCGGCGGCTGATGGTAGAGTCCGGATTGAAGCCCACATTGGCGCCGTCGGAGGTCAGCACGTTGTAGGAAAGGCCCTGCACGTGGATGGACGCCCGGCGACCCAGCTTGTTTTCGAAGTTAATCTGAACGGTGTCACCCACGTTGGCACGGATGACCAGGGGCCGAACCTCCTCATAAGGCTGGGGGACGGGAAGTGCAAACCGCTTGCTTGCCTCCCTCTGGATGCGCTCGGAATCCTGCTTTCGATTCATTGCACAGGGCCCGGCAGAAGCCGGGAGCTGTGTAACCTATCCTATGTGCTCTCGAATAAACTGGTGTTTTCCACTCAATGGGACAGGACAGAAACCGGGGCACAGAGATCAATTCTTGTATAGTTTTATTTTGCGATAATTTTCGGCCGAAAAAGGAGAAAAGCATGTAAATGCCGAAGATAGCAGAACTATTCTTGTCAAACGTAACCGGGTCCATATTCAACAGAAAAATAAAAAACGGTCAAATTGACCGTATCTTTTACATAAAAAATCCTCCAAAATCAACGATTTTGGAGGATTTTTGGTCGGAGTGTCATTAAAGGATCTGGCAAAGAGAAAAATCGGAGTATCCCAAAGGATACTCCGATTGGTCGGAGTGGCGAGACTTGAACTCGCGGCCTCATGGTCCCGAACCATGCGCGCTACCATCTGCGCTACACCCCGAAACAGCTTTCTCATTATAATGACAAACGTCACGGTTGTCAAGAAGAAATCTTCAAATCTTTCCTAAAGTTATAAAAATCGAGTCTTGGACATATCCTGTTGCATGGGGGGATTGCATGAAGCGAGGAAAGATTTATGCCTGCGCGCTACTTTTTTTGGCGCTGACGGCGGTGAAAATGATTTCTCCGGCGGCTGCGGCGGACGTACGGGAGGTTCTGATTCCGACCATCAGCGAGGACGACGACTACCGGGCGATGCTTGCCTCCGTTCAGACGGCGCTGCGGTCGGACGGCAGCCAACCGGACGCGGACGCGGCGCCTTACACGGTCACGCCGCCGCTGGAGCAGATGCGGCAGGAACTGGAAGCGCTGCGCCCGGAGCATTTTGCGGACCTTCCGAAGACGGAACTTTCTGAACCGGAGCCGGAACCGGAACCGGAACCGGAACCCACGCCGGAGCCGGAACCGGAGCTCAGCGCCGAGATGCAGGCCGCCTTTGCTGCCAGAGATTCGTTTCTGGAGGCACAGGCGGCCTACGCCGATTATGCCGTCCCCGCCAACGTCAGCTACGACGTTCCGGAGCTGCCGTTTGCGCACAGCTCGCCGGTTGCGGGCTATACCTCATCCGGCTTTGGCTACCGGGTTCACCCGCTGCAGAATACAATCAAATTCCACTATGGAACCGACTTCGCAGCCAATTCGGGTACAGACGTCTGCGCCTTCGCCGACGGAACGGTACTGGCCGCCGGGGAGGATGCGGGCTACGGCAACTACATTAAAATTGACCACGGCAGCGGCTTTGTAACGCTGTATGGCCATTGCAGCAAGCTGCTCGTGCAGGCAGGGCAGACGGTGCAGCGAGGCGAGCGGATTGCGCTTGTCGGAGCGACGGGGCAGGCCACCGGGCCGCATTTGCATCTGGAGCTGCTGCACAACGGCGTGTACCTGAACCCGGAGTTTTATCTTACGGCATGAGATGGAGCAGACATGCTTCCGTCTCGGTCAGCGCGGGTGCGGTCTTGCTGCTGGGTGTTCTGTATTTCGTCCTGAAGCCCGCCGAGCTGGGCGCACTGCTGCTTGCGGCGGCGGTGCATGAGCTGGGACACCTTGCGGCGCTGGCGCTGCTGGGCGTGGAGATTCAAAAGATTTCTCTGGAAGCGTGCGGCCTGAATATCCGCTGCGGCGCACTGCACGGTACATTTGCAAGGTGCTTTGCAGCGTTGGCAGGGCCGGCGGCTGGCGTGGGACTGTTCTGCATTCTGCGTGGCGCCGGATGGACGCTCGCGGCGGAAATCAGCCTGTGGCTTTCTATCATCAACCTCCTGCCGGTACTGCCGCTCGACGGCGGACGCGCGCTGGAAGCGGTTCTGGAGCGCGCGTTCGGCGCATACCCGGGATACCGCGTGCTGGAGGTGCTGGGCTTTCTGCTGCCGCTGGCGCTGATGACGCTGGGCCTGGCCGCGCTGCGCGCCGGGTACGGCGCGACGCTGCTGGCATTCGGCGCCTGGATTCTGCTGCTACAGCCGGGAAACCCTTGTAAACGCCACGGAAATGATGTAAAATGTCGCTATCTCGATTGACAGGAGTTTGCTATGGATCAGCGACTGGAACGCATCCTGCCGCGTGTGCAGAAGCCTGCGCGCTACACCGGCGGAGAGTACAATCAAATCATCAAAGACAAGGCGGAGGTCAATCTGCGGATGGCCTTCTGCTTTCCGGATATTTATGAGATCGGCATGTCGAACATCGGTATGCGCATTCTGTACCATGTCATGAACCGGATGCCCGGCGTCTGGTGCGAGCGCGTGTTCGCCCCGTGGGGCGACATGGAGCAGGAGATGCGCGCGGCGGGCATCCCGCTGTACGCGCTCGAAAGCGGCGACCCGGTCTCGGAGTTCGACGTGCTCGGCTTCTCCATTGGCTACGAGATGGCATATCCGGCGGTGCTGAACATGCTCGATCTCGCGGGCATTCCGCTGCGCAGCGCCGACCGACCGGAGCTGGTTCCGCTGGTCTTTGCCGGCGGCACGAGCTGCTGCAATCCGGAGCCGATGGCGCCGTTTCTCGACCTGATGGTCATCGGCGAGGGTGAGGAAGTCAACTGCGAGCTGCTGGAGCTGTTTCGCACCGCGCGCGACGCGGGCTGGGACAAGCAGCGCTTTCTGATCGCCGCGGCGCAGATTCCGGGCATTTACGTGCCGTCGCTGTACGAGCCGCATTATCACGAAGACGGCACGCTTTCGGACATCACACCGGCGCACGGCGCACCAGCGCGCGTGACGAAGCGCATCATCGAAGATCTGGACGCTTGCGATTATCCGACTGACCCGATCGTCCCGTCCACGGAGATCGTGCACGACCGCGTGAATCTGGAGCTGTTTCGCGGCTGCATCCGCGGCTGCCGGTTCTGTCAGGCAGGGTATGTCTATCGCCCGGTGCGGCCGCGCAAGCCGGAGACGATTGTCCGGCAGGGCATCGAATCGCTCAAAAACACGGGCTATCAGGAGGCGACGCTCCTGTCCCTGTCCAGCAGCGACTACCGGCCGCTGCCGGAAATCTGCGACGGTCTGCTGGAATACTGCGAAGGGCGCAGCATCAGCCTGTCGCTGCCGTCGCTGCGCGCGGACAACTTTTCTATGGAAATCATGAGCCGCCTGCAGAAAGTGCGCAAAGGCGGCCTGACCTTCGCGCCCGAGGCCGGTACGCAGCGCCTGCGCGACGCAATCAACAAGAACGTGCGGGAGGAGGATCTGCTCCATTCCTGCCGCGTCGCGTTCGAGGGCGGGTGGAACGGTGTGAAGCTGTACTTTATGCTCGGCCTGCCGACAGAGACGGACGAGGACGTGCTCGGCATCGCGGAGCTGGCCAATCAGGTGTTGCACACGTGGCGGATGTACGCCAAAAACAAGGCGCGCGGCGTGCGTATCACGGTCAGCACGTCCTGCTTCGTGCCGAAGCCGCACAGCCCCTTCCAGTGGGAGGCGCAGGTCACGATGGACGAGTACCGCCGCCGCGTGCAGCTTCTGCGCGACAACATGAAGGCCAAGAACGTGACCTACAACTGGCACGACCCGGAGACCAGCTATATCGAAGCGGTGCTCTCACGCGGGGACCGGCGCATTGCGGACGTGATCGAGACCGTCTGGCGCACCGGCGGCGCGCTGGAGGCGTGGAGCGACTATTTCTCCTTCGAGCGGTGGATGGACGCGTTTGCCGCCTGCGGCGTGGACCCGGCGTTTTATGCCTGCCGCGAGCGGGGAAAGGACGAGTTCATGCCGTGGAACGTGATCGACATGGGCGTGACGCGCCGCCATCTCTGGCACGAGCGCGAGCAGGCCTACAAGGCGGAGCTGTCGCCCGACTGCCGGAAGCAGTGCACCGGCTGCGGCGCGCTCTCGCTCATGACGAAGGGAGGCAAGTGCGATGCCTGACAAGCTGAGGATGCGCTTTTCCAAGACCGGGAGGGCGGTCTATATCTCCCACCTCGACCTGATGCGCACGATGCAGCGCGCGTTTTTACGCGCAGGTTATCCTTTAAAGTATTCCGAGGGCTTCAATCCGCACGCGCAGATCTCCATTCTGCTGCCGCTGTCGGTCGGCTGTGCGAGTGAATGCGAGCTGATGGATTTTCAGCTCACGGAGGAGGTTGATCTGCAGGAGCTTCCGGCGCGGCTGACCGCTGTCATGCCGGAGGGCGTCACGGTGCAGGAGG
>ULWX01051476.1_pt1 | contig 27758 bp, 27 predicted proteins | sample 1960851 | NCBI WGS metagenome assembly ULWX01 (sample SAMEA4835826, study PRJEB28245) | human gut metagenome | biome: gut microbiome; material: fecal sample | place: Denmark | collected 2008 | reverse complement strand
CTACACGACAATGATGGTCTGGCCCGTGCGTATGCTCGGCAGGATGATAGCCGAGATGAGCAAGGCCGGGGTCTCCCTCGGGCGCGTGGCGTATATAATGTCCTGCCCGGAGGAGCAGCCCAGCGAAAAAGCGCTGACCCCGCCGCTTGACGGGGACATTTGCTTTGAAAACGTGTCCTTCGGCTACGATGACGGCGCGCCGATACTCAAGAATGTGAGCTTCACCATAAAATCCGGCACAACACTCGGCATCCTCGGCGGCACGGGCAGCGGCAAGAGCACCATTGCCCTGCTGCTGGACAAGCTCTATGAGCTCTCCCCAGGGCAGGGGCGCATCACCATCGGCGGGGTGGATATCCGCGACATCAGCACACCCTATCTGCGCCGGAACATCGGCATGGTTTTGCAGGAACCGTTTCTCTTCTCGCGCAGCATCGCGGAGAATATAGCTATCGCCGAGCCGGGCGCTGGGCCGGAGCGCATCCGGCAGGCGGCGGCCGCGGCCTGCCTTGACGAGACTATCGAAGGCTTTTCCAAGGGCTACGACACCTTCGTTGGTGAGCGGGGTGTGACCCTCTCCGGCGGGCAGAAGCAGCGCGTGGCTATCGCGCGGGTGCTGGTCGGCTCAAAGCCCATCATGATTTTTGACGATTCCCTTTCCGCCGTGGACACCGAGACGGACGCGAAGATACGCGCCGAGCTTGAAAAGCGCTTCGGCACGGCGAGCATCGTGCTCATCTCTCACAGGATCAGCACGCTTTCCAAGGCGGACATGATAATAGTGCTTGACAAGGGGCGCATTGCCGAGGCGGGCAGCCATGAGCAGCTCAAGGCCGCCGGCGGCATCTACGGGCAGATCTGCCGCCTCCAGTCTGGCGCGGAGGAGGGCGGCATATGAAAAATCAAGAGCACAAGAGCCTGCCCTTTTTCGGCGTGGGCAAGCTTAGGCCGTTTCTGGCAAAGTACAAGGCGGAGCTTATCATCATGGTCATCTGCGGGCTTGTCGGAAGCTGCATGGATATATTCACGCCGCTTTTCCAGCGCTACGCTCTCGACACCTTCATTGAAAGCGGCAGCCTCAGGTCCCTGCCGGTATTCATCGGCGTGTACCTGATGACGATTCTGCTAACAGCGCTCGCCAATTACCTCTGCTGTATGCGCGCGATGAAGGTGGAGGTCGGCGTCGATATGGACATGCGAAACGCCGCCTTCTCGCACTTGCAGACTCTCTCTTTTTCCTACTTCAACCAAAACAGCGTGGGCTACATCCACGCAAGGGTCATAAGCGACACCTCACGCATCGGTGCGCTTGTCTCGTGGACGCTGATGGACACCGTGTGGAACTTCAGCTTCATTATCGGCGCGGTGGTGGTCATGTTCAGCATAAACGCCTCCCTCGCCCTGCCGATAACGCTCATTATCCCACTCATTGTGGCGCTTTTCAGCCTCTTTCAGGGCAAGCTCATCCGCGTTAACCGCCAGGTGCGCGAGATAAACTCCCGCATAACCGGCAGCTTCAATCAGGGCATCACCGGGGCGAAGACCATCAAGTCTCTTGTAATTGAGGACACGGTTGAAAAAGAGTTCACCGCCGAGACGGAGCAATACCGCGGCAAGGTCGTCAAGACCGCGCATTTGCAGGGCGCCTTCGCCGCGACGATGCACCTTGCGTCGTCTCTGGCTCTCGCCATCGTTCTCTGGCGCGGCGGCATACTCGCCGAGCATCAGGTGGGCACCTTCTCCATGTTCATGTCCTACGCCATGGGCATGATGGAGCCGGTGCGCTGGGTTGTAGACGCTATATCCAGCCTCATTACAACGCAGGTCAACATCGAGCGCTATTCAAGACTGCTGGAAACTCAGTCCGACGTGACTGACACGGAGGCGGTCACCGCGATATACGGCGACTGCTTCGAGCCCAAGCGCGAGAACTGGGAGGAGCTGCGCGGCGACATTGAGTTTCGCGACGTGAGCTTCAAGTACCCCGACGGGGACGAATATATCCTGGAGCATTTCAATCTCAACATCCCCTTTGGCACGAATGTCGCCATTGTGGGCGAGACGGGGGCGGGCAAATCCACGCTTGTAAACCTCGTCTGCCGCTTCTATGAGCCAAGCTCCGGCGCGGTGCTGGTGGACGGGCGCGATCTGCGCGAGCGCTCCCAGCTCTGGCTGCACTCGGGCATCGGCTATGTGCTGCAAACGCCGCAGCTCTTCTCCGGCACGGTGCGGCAGAACCTGCTCTACGCAAATCCCGACGCCACCGACGCGGAGATTGACGCGGCGCTGGAGCTTGTCTCGGCAAAGGATGTGGTCAGCAGGCTTGAAAACGGCCTCGATACCGACGTCGGCGAGGGTGGGGACATGCTCTCCACCGGCGAAAAGCAGCTCATTTCCTTTGCAAGGGCGATACTCGCAAAGCCGAAAATCCTCGTTTTGGATGAGGCGACTGCCTCGGTGGACACGATTACCGAGCAGAAGATACAATCCGCTATTGACAAGGTCATCCGCGGGCGGACCTCCATTGTCATCGCCCACCGGCTCTCCACCGTGCGTAACGCCGATATCATCCTCGTCGTCAACGACGGCAAGATCGTCGAGCGCGGACGGCATGACGAGCTCATGTCCGCGCGCGGCGCGTACTACCGGCTCTATACCCGCCAGTTCGCGGAGGAATCGGTGCAGAGCATATTGGGATAAAACACGAAAAATCCCCGCAAAACGGGGATTTTTCGCGTTTTATGTTGCGTTTTATAAATTCATGTGCTATCCTGTCATCGGTGCATAAGCACCGGGGTACTGCACAACGGCAGGCGGTTAGCCACATCTCCGAAAAGGAGGTGAGGCATATGCCTATAACACTGACGATACATATCTTCGGATATACAATCACAGTCAGAGTTAAAAAGCAAAACCGCCACCCTGCACGGTGACGGTATGCTTGAGCTTAGACTAAGCTATCCAAACTAATCAGGGCTAACCGCTTGTCGCAGTACCCTTTTCTGTAAACATTATACTCTCTGCCCGGCGCTGTGTCAAGTGCCGGGCAGATTTGCGTCTTGGGGTTTCACCGTCTTACAAAGCCGGTTTTGCTGTTCTGGGGGTAGCCCAGCTCCCAGTCCTTTGCGCCGCACACAGGGCAGGCCTGCCCGTCCTCGTGCAGCTTTCTGACTCTCGACTCGGCCCGCATGAGATACATGTTGGTCTTATCCACATAGCCGCACTTTGGGCAGAAGCAGAGGTAGGTCGCGAAGCTATCAAACACATCCTGCTTGCGCAGGGACTTTTCCTCCTCGGTCAGGGCCCGGGGAATAATATTCGGATTAACCTGCATACTCCGCCCTCCTCAAATCAGGTGCTCCCGCTTGACGGAATCATGGTGCTTATCAAGAAACGGGAGAATGACATATCTCATCAGCTTCATATCCAGATTGAAATAGTACACCGCGAAAAGCCCGCCAACTGCGGCAGCACCTATCGCCAGAGCTTTGCCTATAACCTTCATTTGATCCTCCCTTTCTTACCAGCCCATGGTATCATCGAAGTCGATGAGCGTGGGGTCGACCGGCTCCTCATGCAGCACATTGAACATGTACTCGTTGACGGCCTTGCGCGCCTCGGCATTGGGCACGATGCGCGGGTCCATCAGGGAGTGCGGCATCCAGATGATGTTGAAGCGGTCGCGGTGCTTGTTCATCTCCTCCTCAATAAGGCCCTGAGCACCGGCCATGCCCTTGCAGCCCACATCGTCATACATGATGATGGTGTCGCAGTTAAACTTCTCCGCGGTCTCCCACATCTGCATCAGGTGGCGGTTGCCGCCAACAGTGTGGGTGCGCATGGGTGTATGGGAATACCAGTCGGCAATATCCTCGAGCATGGTCTCCTTATCGTCAAGGTCGATAAGGTTGTGCCCGGTGAGCGAGTCCATATTGTTGACGCAGAGTATGCCCCACGCGTTATACAGCCAGAGGCTTGCGTAGCAGTAGTATGTAGAGCCGCAGCTCCAGGCGATTGCCCTGTGGCGGGCCTTGGGGAAGGTGTTGAGCTTGCGCTCGACAGCCTCGTAAAAGAGCTTGTTGACCTTCTCGGAGGTCTCGGCGAAATACTTCGTCGCGCCCTGCTGGTAGAAATATATCCTCCACATCGCCATGCAGACGGGGTTGAGAACGCCGCTGTTTGTGGTGGCGTAGATATCCCAGCGCTCTATCTCCTCCTGATTGAACTTGTTGGTCGCGGCGAGGTGCTTTTTGAGGGCGTCCCAGTCCAGCTTCTGGCCGAACTGCTCCTCCATGAAGCTTATGGCCTCCTCTATCTCGTGCACACCCAGCTCCTTGGTGGTGGGGTCATCGTACATCAGAGGCGTGGTCAGCGGGTGAACAGCCTTTTTGCCGTTGGCGCTCAGCTCGCGGTACATGGCGTTGTTGTCCATCATGTTCGCGTCGCAGGGGTTGTTGGTGGTCATCCAGAAGTTGCCGATATCGGGATATTCCTTATCCATGGCGACGCCGGTCTCCACCAGAGGCAGGGTGCACATATCGCCGGGTATGCCCACGCTGACAGCCTGGTCAACATAGTATGAGCCCAGCTCCTTGCGCATAAGCGGCACCATGAAGGCGGCGTGCTGCTGCATGTTGATGGCGTATTTGCCGGGGAAGCCGAAGATAAGATGCTTCGGCAGGGTATAGTCAAAGGCGACGGTATCGTCAGACCATTTTGTCTCGCCAAGCTTGCGGTCAGCTCTCAGCGACTCCCACAGGGTCTGCACGGAGTCGGAGATCATGCAGTCGACAACCATAAGGTCGGCCTTGAGGGTTATGCCCCTGTCACCCTCTATCCATCTGTCGATCATGGCCGGGGAGACGAGATACGCGCTGAGCCAGCGGTAGTTCCAGAAGGCCTTGAGTATGCGCACGGGGTCACGCGCGACGAGGCTGCCCATCTTGACCCAGGTCATCAGCCAGTGGCCGAAGGCGACGCCGGTGTCCTTGACGCCGCGCCACTCACGGCGGGCAAGGATATTGGTGCCCTCTATATAGCGCTGGCCGATATAGTGGCAGGGTTCATCGCCCTTGAGAAAATGCTTGAGCGAGCCATACTGCTGCTTGAGGCCGATTTTTCTTTTCCACATATCCTTCACCTCACCTTTCCGCCTGAATGCGCTTTATCTCAAGCGATTCCACAAAAGCCTGAAATCTGGTGCGGAGCTGGCCGGTGGCGGCGTTGGAGTAGTCCTTTTCTATCTGGCAGACGGGTATCGTCCCGGGCAGGGAAAACCCGTCGGTCAGCCACTGGGCGGCCTGTGCCCGCTCATAGCCCCAATACTCGCAGAATTTCATGCTCTCGATAATAACGCCCTCGGCCTTATAGTCTTTGGCAATGTCGTAAATAAAGCGCTTGCGCTCCTTGATGGCGTCGCTGCCCATGGAGCGGGGGCACTGGTTTGCCTCATGGTAATACTCGGCGATGGCCTCCAGCGCGCTCTGGCCCTCTTTTATAATAATCTCCTGTCTGCCGGGCAGGGAGCCGAAGCAGTATCTGTCCGCGACGACGAGCGCGCCGCAGCTCTCCAGCAGCTTTGTAAACTCCGGGTCGTCGACCTCGGAGCCGGCTATCATGACGCGGGCGCGGTATGTGGGCTTCTCCTCCGGCTCGCGGGTGCGCAGCTCCTCCAGCGTCTCGCGCAGGTAGGGCAGGATGAGCGCCTTCGGGCACACAAGGGACACAAGCTGAACAACATGGAACTCGTACCCGGTGATGGGCGGGTTATCAAGCTTGCGGAAATTGCCGATTTCGGTAATGATACGGCAGATTTCATTGTGCCGCTCGAGCGCGGCGCGAATCTTCTCCTCGGAAAAATCCACCCCATAGGTCTTTTCCAGCGGCTCGATTATCTTTTTCTGAATCTGGCGGAGAAAATACCCGTCGTACCACTCGCCCTTTTTGAGGGGCATATCCATATACGACACGAAGAACTTCTCCTTGGGGATGAGCTTGCAGTATTCAAAATACTGCTCGGTGCGGTTCATGGTGGTGCAGCACTCCTGGCCTAAAAGCGCGTCAATGAAATTATACCCGCCTTCAAAGGCGCGCTCGAGGATGCTCTTGGAGTACGGGCATGAGCGGTTGGTCATGTAATAGGTCGCCATGTCCGGGTTTGTGCACTGGGGCGCCCGCAGCCGCAGCGCGAAGCAGCCCTCCACATCGAGCAGCGGCTCAGGTATGTACGAGCAGTTGTACGCCAGCGCCAGCTGCCCCTGCTCGCATGCCTGCCGCACGAGGGCGTTGTTCGCCTCCTGCAACAGCTGCTCAAAGAAAATCAGATGCTTCAGATCTCTCATTGCTTCCCTTCTTTCCTTGAATTTTTGTGTTTGCTTCCTGTATTTCATTATGCGCCAGTGGGAAAAAATTGTCAATGTCAAATATCATTGAAGACGCTTAAATTTCACTACATTATTCTGCTTTTGTAAAGACACTGACGGGAAAGTCCATCAGGTGTCAAAAAACGCATCGTGCAGAGCAAAAGCCGCCGTCTGCCGCTCTGTGTCCAGCCATGCCGCACTTTTTTATACACGCCGCCGGGAGGCTCAGCACAGGCCTCCGGGTGGGTTAAGCCCCCGGTAAAACTGCCCTGTTTTACCCCGTCCGGTGGGGCTTTAGGTGGGGAATGGAGCACGTTTTTCGGGAAATATTCATTTTTAGCCCTCGTCAAATTCACCAAAAACGCTCAAAGATTTTCTAAATGAGGGCGCGAATAAAGGGTCAAAACAGATGAATAACGGGAATTTTGACGCCAAAGTGGGGAATTTCTGCCAAAAATCGCCCAAAATGCGGGGCTTTACGTGGTGCAAGACTTGACGAAAAGCCAAATAAAGTGTATTATCTATGAGTAGTTTAATACCCATTTTCTATTCACTTTGGAATGGAGGAACTTGTATGAGCATGATTCCTGAAGTCAAGTGCCGCCGCTGCGGGGAAGTTTATTCCTCTATGCGCAGCCGCTGCCCCAATTGCGGGACGCGGAGAGTCACGCAGAGCGGGCGCACTCCCGCCCCCACCGCAAGCACGGTCAAGGGCACGGCTTCATATGAACGCGCCGAAACCAACACCAAATGGCAGATGATTTTCGGCTTGATACTGGTTGTTGCGGTTATCCTCGCGGTTATCGTCATGGTGTCCACCAGCCTTAACGGCGCGGACGGGCCTTCCAATAACTCGAAGGTAACTCCGCCCCCCGCAACGGAAGATGTTATGCCGAGCATTGATCTCGCACCGACGCCGACGCCCACGCCGACGCCCACCATTGAGAGAGTTGACTGCTATTACATCACCAGAAAGCTGGGCTTTGAGGACAATAAGGACTACTCGCCCACGCTGAAGCTGAGCGATCCCGACATGGTGAAGATGCAGGTCACAGCGGCAACTTATCCCGTTGGCCTTGCCCAGCCCAGTGATTATGTCTGGAGCTGCGACGATGAATCCCTGCTCAAGCTTGAGCCTCAGGACGATGGCTCCTGCATAATTGAGATCATCGCCGGCAAGGATTCCGGCGGCTGCACCGTCACCTGTGAGGTCTTCGGTGTAAAGACTCAGTTCTTCGTCTACTGCCGCAACTGATTATGACGCGAGAAAAAATGAACCCTCAACCGAGGGTTCATTTTTTTCTTTTTGCTTCTTTGCAAATATTGAAAAAACATCTTGACAAATTGCGCAACTTGGAGTAATATAGCTAACGCTGATGGACGATTGGCGCAGCTGGTAGCGCATCCGCTTGACGTGCGGGAGGTCACAAGTTCGAGTCTTGTATCGTCCACCATGAAAAAAGCACGCTTAGGCGTGCTTTTTTCAATGAAATAAATCCCTAACGGGATTTGTGATATATTTGCTCCGCAAATATGAGATAGCTTGCGCTATGATATACGCTGCGGCGTATGAGGGGATTTATTTTATTTCACATTCGGCGTAGCCGAATATATCATATCCGTCAGGATATATCATATTGCCTCAGCAATATATCATTTCATTTGTCCGAGCAAGCATTGCGCTTGCTCCGAATTTTATCAGAAGGTGTCTACTGTGATTTGTTCCCGGGAATTTGATTATTATACCAGCAGGACGGGCCTTAGCGCTCTGTTCCAGATTTTTCAGGATATCTCCGCCGTGCACTGTGAGGAGCTGGGCAGGAGCCCTGAGCGCTTGTGGAAGGATAATCTTATATGGGTCGTCGTGCGCCACTTCGCGAAGATAAACCGCCTGCCGGCCCCCGGCGAGCGCGTAATAGTCAGCACCTGGATCGGCGACACCAAGCACGGGATGTTCCCCCGCTACTACAAGCTTTTCTCCACCGGCGGCGAGGAGCTTGCCTGCGGCGGCGCGCTGTGGGCGATGGTCGATATGGACACGCGCAGGATGGTAAACCCCGACCAATTCGGGCTTTCCATGCAGGGCGACCCCAACGACCCCGAGCTTCAGATGTCCTCCCTCGTTAAGAAGCTGCCCGTAAGCGGAAAATGCGGCTTTGAGGTGCCGGAGGAGTTTGTTGACGAAAACGGCCATCTCAACAACACCCACTACTACGACGCGGCGGAAAACAGCATCGCCAAGGAGACGGCGGGCCTTAAGCCCGTGGAGGTGCGCACGTCGTTTATTGCGGAGCTGCCGCGCGGCGCGGCGATGGAGCTTCACTGGGGGCACGATAACGGCCTGTGGTACATATCCGGCGAAAGCGACCACCCGATTTTTAAAATGAATATAAGGTATGAGTAAGAAAACAGTTAACGGAACGTGTCAGTATCGACACGTTCCGTTTTTTATACCTCTACGCAAACATTCTTGGCTCTCCCTCAGGGAGAGCTGTCACCGAAGGTGACTGAGAGGGCTTTGCAGGCGCTTTTGAATGGTAAGGTCGATTTGCGTACACACACTTTGAAATTCTCTGTCAATCTCCCGATTGGAAAACCGCAAAACCTTCAAGCCGAGCGTCTCCAAAAATTTGGAGCGCTCAGAATCATAATCCATTCCCTGCGGCTCAAAATGCTGCGAGCCATCCACTTCAATGACCAGTCGGGCAGATGCACAATAAAAGTCTGCGATATATCTGCCGATGATTCGCTGTTTATAAATTTTTACCGGATATTTGCGGAGAAAAAGATACCATAGCTTTCGCTCATGGGGCGTCATTTCCCGGCGAAGCTGTCGGGCATTCTCTAATTGACTATTATCTTTTGGTATGGTCATGTTTTTTGCCCTCTCAGGCGCTTCGCGCCAGCTCTCCCAGAGGGAGAGCCAAGATTTAAGTATAATTTCCAACTTCATACGAATATGTTATTGCCGTTTTGCAACTATAAAAATATCCCTCAGCGTTGGCTGAAGGATATTTTTATATATCACACGCTCTCGAACTCAGCCACGATCTCCTCATCGGGGGCCTTGGTGCAGAGGCTCACAATGACGATGGCGAGGCTGCCGACGATGAAGGCGGGGAGCAGCTCATAGATATTCCACGCGCCGCCGAGAGGACGGACAAGATACTTCCAGATAAAGACCATTGCGCCGCCGCAGATGAGGCCGGAGATGGCACCCGCGCGGTTAGTGCGCTTCCAGAACAGGGAGAAGAGCATCAGCGGGCCGAAGGAGGCGCCGAAGCCCGCCCAGGCGAAGGACACGATGCCGAACACCGAGCTGTTCGGGTCGCGGGCGAGGACAAGACCCATCGCGGCGACAATCAGCACGGTGATGCGCGCGATAAGCATCTCCTGCTTGTTCGTGAGCTTGAGATGGAACACGCCGCGCAGGATATTGTGTGAAATGCTGGAGGCGGCGGCGAGCAGCTGCGCGTCTGCGGTGGACATGGTGGAGGCGAGGATACCCGCCAGCACAAGACCTGCCAGCAGTGCGGGCAGAACGCCGTTCTGGCTCAGGAGAGCGGCAATGCTCACGAGGATAGCCTCGGCGGAGGAATTGCTCTCAAAGGTGCCGATGGCGCCGGTTTTGCTCACGGCAAAGCCAACGATGCCGGCGGTGATGGCAAATGCCATGGACACGACGACCCAGGTGGTGCCCACGCGGCGGGAGGTAGTGAGCTTCTCGCCGTCCTTAATGGCCATGAAGTGGTTGAGGATATGGGGCATGCCGCAGTAGCCAAGGCCCCAGGCGAGCGTTGAAACTATGGACAAAAAGCCATATTTCCCCGGCTCGGTGGCAAAAATATTGGTGCTTGCTGTGAGGCTCAGATATCCGGGCACGGAGCGGGCGTTTTCCACAACGGCGCTCCAGCCGCCGGCGGTGTTTATGCCGAAGATGAGGATAATGACCAGCGCGACGGTCATTACCATGCTCTGAATGAAGCTTGTGACGGAGGCCGCCATGAAGCCGCCCATGACGCAGTAGGCCACGATGACAGCGGCGCTTATAACCATGGCGGTTATATAATTCATGTCAAAAAGATTGGTGAAGAGCTTGCCGCAGGCGGCAAAGCCGGAGGCGGTGTAGGGCACGAAGAAAACAATGATGATTATAGCGGCGATGCCCTCGATAAAGCCGCTGTTGTCGCGGTAGCGGTGGGCGAAGAAATCGGGTATGGTTATGGCGTCGACCACAGCGGAATACTTGCGCAGGCGCTTTGCAACGATGAGCCAGTTGAGATAAGTGCCCACGGCAAGGCCGATGACCGTCCATGTCGCGTCGGCAAGGCCGCAGAAGTAGGCAAGGCCGGGAACACCCATCAAAAGCCACCCGCTCATGTCCGAGGCCTCCGTGCTCAGCGCCACCACAAAGGGGCCGAGCTTCCTGCCGCCGAGATAGAAATCGGTGGAGCTCTCGTTGCGCTTGGAGTAGAAGAAGCCGACGGCCAGCATACCGGCAAGGTAGAGCACAATGGCTATGACGATAAAAACAGTTCCGCTTGACATGGTTTTGTCCTCTTTTCATTTACTTTTGCTTTGATGTTTGGATTATAGCGCAGAAAAAATTTCCCCGCAAAGGGCAGAGCAGGGATTTTTACTTGAAAAATAAATTTTTCCCGCTATAATATAAACAGCTATAATTTTACTCATGTCAAGATGAATTATTTTCATAAAGGAGCATACTATGGCTCAGAACAGCTTTTCAAAATATCAGGTGCTCTCCTGCGTTATCGAGCAGGGCAGCCTTACACGGGCGGCGCAGCGGCTCGGCTGCACCCAGTCCGCCGTGACGCACAGCATTGACGCATTGGAAGCGGAGCTTGGCTTCGCGGTTATAAAGCGCGGCAGGGCCGGTGTTAGCCTCACCGCCGAGGGGGAGCGGCTGCTCCCCGCCGTGCGAGACCTGCTCTCCGGCATGGAGCGGCTCAACCAGACCGCCGCCGCCATCCGCGGGCTTGACTGCGGCATGGTGCGGCTGGGAGCCTTCACCTCCGTCGCCGTGCACTGGCTGCCCGCTGTGCTCAAGGAATTTCAGGGGGACTATCCCAACGTGGAGTTCAGCCTCTTCAATGGCGACTATCACGATGTTGAGCAGTGGCTCTCCGACGGGAGCATCGACCTCGGCTTTGTGAACCTCCCCTGTGAGCTGGATATAGAGTGCATCCCGCTGATGGAGGACAGGCTGCTGGCCATTTTGCCGGAGGACAGCCGCTTTAAGAGCTACCCGAAGTTCCCGCTTGTCGAGTGCGAGACGGAGCCGTTTATAAGCCTGCTGCAAAGCTCCGACCATGACGCGAAGCGCGCCCTTGACATGGCCGGGGTCAAGCCCAACGTGCGCTTTTACACCAAGGACGACTATGCCATTATCGCCATGGTGGAGCAGGGCCTCGGCATGAGCATCATGCCGGAGCTGCTGCTGCGCGGCAGGAATGACCGGCTTTTGAAGCTCCCGCTCATTCCGGAGGCCAAGCGCGTTATCGGCATGGCCATCCCCGCCGGGCAGAAGGCCGGCCCCGCCGTGCGCCGCTTTGCCGATTACGTTCAGCGCTATGTTGAGCAGCAAAAAAATTGATTCTGGACAAACGATGGACAAATCACCTGAAGCACCGCCGGAACACAAATTCTCTCGCAATCTACTCTCGCCGATTTGTTCATCGCTTGCCCTTTTTGTTGAATACCTTTTTTGTTGAATATCGGAAAATGCTGTGGTAAAATAGCGCTGGTTTTATAGAAAAGAGGTTGTGGATATGACTTTAGATGAGCTGAGCCTGGGGCAGAGCGGGACCATCACCGTTGTCGGCGGTGCGGGCCCTCTGCGGTGCAGGCTTTTGGATATGGGGCTTATCCCCCACACGAGGGTGACTCTGCGCAAGATCGCGCCCATGGGCGACCCTATACAGATAAGCGTCCGCGGCTATGAGCTGACCCTCCGGGTGGAGGACGCAAAGCAGATTCAGGTGGAAGCGGAGGTACAGGGCAAATGATTTTTGCATTGGCCGGAAACCAGAACTGCGGCAAAACCACGCTCTTCAACGCCCTCACCGGCTCCAACCAGCACGTCGGCAATTTCCCGGGTGTGACGGTCGACCAGAAGATCGGCGAGATGCTGGGAAGAAAGGACTGCTCGGTGGTCGACCTGCCGGGGATATATTCCCTGCGCCCCTACACGCAGGAGGAGATAGTCTCCCGCGATTTTATACTCAACAACAAGCCCGACGGCATCATCAACATTGCCGACGCAACGAATATCGAGCGAAACCTCTATCTGACCTTGCAGCTTCTTGAGCTGCGCATACCGACGGTGCTCGCGCTCAATATGATGGACGAGATGCACGCAAACGGCGGCTCTGTTGACGTGCAGAAGCTCAGCGCGGCGATGGGTGTGCCCGTCGTGCCGATAAGCGCCGTCAAGGGCGAGGGTGTGTCCGAGCTTGCGGACAAGGCCGTGGAGGTCGCCCGCAGCAAGACGCTCCCAAAGGTGACGGACTTTTGCGAGGACAGCTCCCCTGTCCATCGCTGCATCCACGCAGTAATACATCTTATCCAGGACCACGCCGAGCGCGCGGGCCTGCCCTCCCGCTTCTGCACCCTCAAGCTCATTGAGGGCGATGAGGAGCTTGAAAAGCTGCTGGAGCTTGATCAGAACGAAAAGGAGCTGCTGGAGCACTGCATCGTGCAAATGGAGAGTGAATCCGGGCTTGACCGCAACGCCGCCATCGCCGATATGCGCTACCGCTTTATTGAGGGCGTCGTCGCCCAGTCGGTGGTAAAGCCGCATGAGAGCCGCGAGCACGCCCGCTCCGTCACGATGGACAAGCTCCTCACCGGCAAGTACACGGCGATCCCCGTGTTTCTCGCGATAATGCTGCTGGTGTTCTACCTTACATTTAATGTAATAGGCCAGGGGCTGTCTGACCTACTCAGCCTTGGGATAGACAAGCTCGCGCTGATTGTTGACGCGGGGCTGACGGCATACGGGATAAACCCGGTGGTGCACAGTCTTATAATAGACGGCATCTTCGCCGGGGTGGGGAGTGTCCTGTCCTTCCTGCCCATAATCGTGACGCTGTTTTTCTTCCTCTCCATCCTTGAGGACACGGGGTACATGGCGCGCGTCGCCTTCGTTATGGACAGGCTTTTGAGAAAAATCGGCCTCTCCGGGCGGAGCTTTGTGCCGATGCTCATTGGCTTTGGCTGCTCTGTCCCCGCAATTATGGCGACGAGGACCGTCTCCTCCGACCGTGACCGGAAGATGACCATCCTGCTCACGCCGTACATGAGCTGCTCTGCCAAGATACCCATCTACGCGGTGTTCTCCGCCGCGTTTTTCCCTGAGCACAGCGCTCTTGCCATGATTGCCCTCTATGTGACGGGTATGGTCGTGGGCATAATCGTCGCGCTTATCCTCAAGGGCACCGCCTTTCGCGGGCAGCCTGTCCCCTTCGTAATGGAGCTTCCGAACTACCGCATGCCGTCCGCTAAAAGTGTGGGCCTGCTGCTGTGGGATAAGGCGAAGGATTTTATCGAGCGCGCGTTCACCGTTATATTCGTCGCGACCATTATTATCTGGTTCTTGCAGACCTTTGACACACGCCTCAATGTCGTCACCGACAGCGCGGACAGCCTCCTCGCTCTGGTGGGGCAGTTTATTGCGCCCATCTTCGCGCCCCTCGGCTTTGGTGACTGGCGCATGGTCACAGCGCTCATCTCCGGCTTCACCGCGAAGGAGGCCGTTGTCTCCACGCTCGCGGTGCTGCTCGGAACGAGCATGGCGGAGCTTGGCGGCGCGCTGCACACGGTGTTCACGCCCCTGAGCGCGGTGAGCTTTCTGGTGTTCACGCTGCTGTACACTCCCTGCGTCGCCGCGGTGGCGACAATTAAGCGGGAGCTTGGAAGCAGGATAAAAACCATCGGCGTTGTTATAATGCAGTGCGGCGTGGCGTGGATTTGCGCGTTCATCGCCTATCACATAGGAGCGCTGCTGTGAGCTGGGCGGATATTCTTCTCATCGCCATAATCGCCGCCGCGGCGGTGCTGGCCATCATCCGCATCCGCAAGAGCGGTGGGAGCTGCTCCGGCTGCTCCGGCGACTGCGCCGGCTGTAAACAAAGCTGCACCAAACGTGATAAAAATAACGGCGATAAGGTTTGACATTGCTCTCCAGCTAATGTACAATGAAGCTTGATGAAACGCAAAATACATTATATGAGGTGTTTTAATGTACAAAGTTGTTAAAAAGCAGTTCTTGAACGAGGCAAAGACCATCTGCCTGTTTGAGATCGAGGCCCCGCTGGTCGCGCGCCACGCGCAGGCCGGTCAGTTTGTCATCTTCCGCCTTGACGAGCAGGGCGAGCGCGTCCCCGTCTCCGTCGCGGGCTGGGACAGAGAAAAGGGCACCGTCACCGTTATGGTGCAGGCCGCCGGGCGCACCACCAGAATGCTGCACACTGTTGACGAGGGCGACTATATAAGCGATTTTGTCGGCCCCCTCGGCAAAGCCACCGAGATGGACGGGCTCAAGAAGGTCTGCGTTGTCGGCGGCGGCGTCGGCTGCGCGATTGCCTACCCCATCGCAAAGGAGATGCACAAGAAGGGCATTGAGGTCACCTTTATCGCGGGCTTCAGAAGCAAGGATATCGTCATCCTGCCTGAGGAGCTGAAGGCCGCCTCCGACAAGCTCATCATCTGCACTGACGATGGCAGCTATGGCGAGCAGGGCTTTACCACCAAGTACCTCCAGCAGGAGATTGACGCCAACATCGCCGAGGGTAAGCCCCAGTTTGACCGCGTTATTGCCATCGGGCCTGACATTATGATGAAGTTCCTCGCGGACGTTACCCGCCCCTACGGGATAAAGACCATCATCTCCCTCGACCCCATTATGGTCGACGGCACCGGCATGTGCGGCGGCTGCCGCGTCATCGTTGGCGGGGAGACGAAATTTGCCTGCGTTGACGGGCCGGACTTTGACGCTCACGAGGTTGATTTTGATTCTCTCATCAAGCGCGCCGCGTTTTATAAGGACGAGCAGGACGCTGCCGCGCAGCATATCTGCAAAATGACGGGAGGTAAGCGCAATGGCTAATATGAAAATGCAGAAAAACCCCATGCCCGAGCAGGACCCCATAGTCCGCGCCGGCAATTTTGACGAGGTCGCTCTGGGCTACACCCCGGAGATGGCGATGGACGAGGCAAAGCGCTGCCTCAACTGCAAAAACTCCCTCTGCCGCACCGGCTGCCCCGTCTCCGTGCGTATTCCTGAGTTTATCGCCAAGGTCGCCGAGGGTGATTTTGACGCGGCCTACGATATCATCACCTCCACAAACTCCCTGCCCGCCGTCTGCGGCCGCGTCTGCCCGCAGGAGAAGCAGTGCGAGAGCAAGTGCGTGCGCGGCATCAAGGGCGAGAGCGTCGGCATTGGCCGCCTTGAGCGCTTTGTGGCCGACTACCACAACGCCAAGGAGAATAAGCCCGACCCCGAAGTCCCCGCATCCAACGGGCATAAGATTGCCGTTATCGGCTCCGGCCCCTCCGGCCTGACCTGCGCGGGTGACCTGCGCAAGATGGGCTATGACGTGACCATTTTTGAAGCCTTCCACAAGTCCGGCGGCGTGCTGGTCTATGGTATTCCGCAGTTTCGTCTGCCGAAGGAGATTGTCGCCGTTGAGATTGAAAATCTCCAGAAGATGGGCGTCAAGATCGTCAACAACGCCGTTATCGGCAAGGCCATGACCGTTGATGAGCTGTTTGAGGACGGGTTTGAGGCCGTGTACATTGGCTCCGGCGCGGGTCTGCCCCAGTTCCTGCACATTCCCGGCGAGAACCTGCTGGGTGTCTACTCCGCCAATGAGATCCTTACCCGCACGAACCTCATGAAGGCGTATAGGGACGATTATGACACGCCCATAAAGAAGCTGCACAATGTGGCGGTCGTCGGCGGCGGCAATGTCGCGATGGACGCTTCCCGTGTCGCAAAGCGCCTGGGCGCTGAGCATGTGTACATCACCTATCGCCGCGGCAAGGACGAGCTCCCCGCCCGTCTGGAGGAGGTCGAGCATGCCGAGGCCGAGGGTATCGAGTTCATGCTGCTCAACAACCCCGCCTCCATCGTGGGCGACGAGGAAGGCCATGTCACCGGGATTGAGCTTATAAAGCAGGAGCTTGGCGAGCCGGACGCCAGAGGCCGCCGCAGCCCCGTGCCCGTGGAGGGCAGCAACTGGGTCCTGCCTGTGGACGCTGTCATTATCGCCATCGGCACAAGCCCCAACCCGCTGATTCGCTCCACCACGCCGAACCTCAACATAACCCGCAAGGGCGGCATTGAGACCGACGAGAACGGCTGCACCTCCCGCGAGGGCGTGTTCTGCGGCGGCGACGCTGCCACAGGCGCCGCGACCGTTATCCTCGCCATGGGCGCAGGCAAAACCGGCGCAAAGAGCATCGACAAGTACATCAAGAGCAAAAAATAAAGCATATAATAATCTCCCTCGGCTTCGCCGAGGGAGATTATTATATGCTCACATCGTCTTCTTGTAATACAGCTTTAGGATGTTCGTCATCACGGCCAAAAACAGCACCGAGCCAAGCAGGGAGAAAAACACCGTCACGCTGAAATAGCCGCCGATGACGGTGATGGGCAGCATGGCCAGCAGAAAGATATTCGCGGCGGTGCTGCGGGCTTTGTCACAGATGGCTTTTGTGCGCTCATCGTTCCATTTGATATACAGCTTTTTAAGCCGCTGCTCGTTTTTGATGGCGCGGGCATCAATTATTATGCCAACAATCAAAAGCGCCATTATGCCAAAGCCAAGCCCGGCTATGAAGCCGTTCCAAAAATTCTGGAAGCGCTCCCCGGCGGCGACGGGCTGTATAATGCCCAACCACGCCAGAACCTGCACCGTCAAAAGCAGCGCGGCGCCAATGGCATTGATTGTTATCTCTTTTTTCAGTTTTTCCCTGTATTCCTGCATTTTTTGTCCTCCATTATTCGACATCCGAAAAGTCGAACACTTCCTCGATGCTAAGCCCGAAATACCGCGCAATTTTATACGCAAGGGGCAGAGAGGCCGTGTATTTGCCCACCTCGATGGAGGTTATGGTCTGGCGGGTCGTGCCCACGGCGTCGGCCAGCTCCTCCTGAGAGAGCTTATTCGCTTTCCGCAGCTCTTTTATTTTTGTTTTCATAGATGTACTCCCATTTTGCTAAGTCGACTTTGCATTTTTAGTATAGTACGCTTTGCATATTTTGTCAAGCATGCTTTGCAAAAATGTTGAAAATTTTTTTGTGCGGGTCTTTCGACCCGCACTTTGTGTTTTTATTCCATTATTCCGATATGCTCCGCGAGGGTGAAATCCGCCTCGGTGCAGGCGCGGATGTCCTCCACAGTGTAGCCGGGGGCAAGCTCCATGAGAACAAGGCCCTTATCCTTTACCTTGAAATAGCAGCGCTCGGTGACAATGTCGGTCACGCAGTGAGCCCCCGTGAGCGGCAGAGTGCAGCGCTTGAGAATTTTTGACCGCCCTGTCTTATCGCAGTGCTCGGTCGCGACGATTATTTTCTTCACGCCCGCGCAGAGATCCATAGCTCCGCCCATGCCTGGGGCGAGCTTGCCGGGGATTATCCAGTTTGCGAGGTTGCCCTCCGCGTCAACCTGAAGCGCACCCAGCACGGTGCAGCCGATGTGCCCGCCCCGGATAAGGCCGAAGGACTTGTCATGCGGCACAACGCAGCCGCCCGGCAGAATAACCGCGGGCTTTGCCCCGGCATCCGCCACGTCAATGTCCCACTCGTCAGGGCTTTCGGCGCTGCGGTAGCCGATGGTGCCTATCTCGGCCTGCAAGAAAATGTCCACCCCCTCGGGGATGTGCTTTGCGCAAAGCAGCGGGATGCCGATGCCGAGGTTAATAAGCGCCCCGTCCTCAAAAAACTTTGCGCAGCGGGAGGCTATAAGCTCTCTTCCGGTGTACGCCATCAGCCCTCGCCCCCTTCCTGCTCGGCCTTGAGCCTTTGCCACGAGAGCGGCAGCGGGCGCTTCTCCCCCTGGCGGAGGTATAGCATATCCACCAGCGCCCCGGGGACGTCAATCTCGTCCGGGTCGAGCGCGCCAATCTCCACAAGCTCTTCAACCTCGACTATCACCAGATCCGCCGCCATGGCCATATAGTCCTGACAGCAGATGCTTGTGCGCCGAAACTGGAGGTTGCCCGCCCTGTCGGCGCGGGTGGCCTTCAAGAGGGCGATATCCCCATGGATGGGCTTTTCGAGCAGGAAGTCCTGCCCGTCAACATTTATAACCGGCTTCCCCTCGGCAAAGGATGTGCCCAGCCCTGTCTTTGTCAGCACGCCGCCAAGCCCGTATCCCCCGGCGCGTACCCGCTCGGCAAAGGTCCCCTGCGGGACAAATTCCACCTCAAGCTCACCGGAGAGCATCTGCTCCCGGCTATACGGGTTGAGCCCGATATGGGAGGTCAGTATGCGGCTTATCTGCCGGTTTTCAACCAGCTTGCCTATGCCCATTTGTGGCTGCCCGGAGTCGAGCGCAATGGCCGTGATGTTCTTCACGCCCTTTTGAACCAGCCCGTCAATTATCTCCTGCGCGGTCATCGCGCCCTGCATATCGCCAAAGAAGATGCACTGCCCATCGTGAAATTCAGAGAGCACCTCATCCATGGAAAACAGCTTGTTTTTCACTCTTTTCACCGCCGAAAATTGGTTTTTTACCAGTATATCACAGCGGAAAGTCCTTTGTAAAGCCGGTGGTAGGTATGATTTAGCTTTCGCGTTGAAAGCATTTGAGTGAATCCGGCGGGTGCGATAAAGTCAATGCGATAAATGGGGAGTTGTCTAACTATTTGCTCTGCGTCAAGGCTCCCCTTGTCAGGGGAGCTGTCAGCAATCTAAAACAAAATTGAAGCCCAGTGTAGCGGGTTCAATTTTGAGAGGAAGAACAGGGAAATATAGCGGCAGCTTTTCGCGCCAGCGGGAAGCAGAGCGGCATGAGCCTGTTCTGACGAGACTGAGTGGTAGTATTCTCTCCCTCCGTCTTCGCCTTACGGCGAATCCACCTCCCTCGTCAGAGGGAGGCAAGGAAGTTAGCAGAGACTTACAACTTCCAATTTCTCGGGCACTAACTCACTCTCCCCCATCCTCCGCGCGGCAGAAATATGTATAGCCCAGCACCTTGTCGACAAAGGTGTTGTAAATCTCGCCCTGCGGCTCAGGGCCATAGTAGGTTACGCTCTCGTCCAGCATCCGCTCGCCCAGCAGCAGGCGCAGCGCCGCCGAAACGCAGTCCCGGCTGGGGACAATCTCCTTAAAATGCAGGTTGTGACAGCAGTTAAACTCTCCCCGCTGGAAAATGACTCGCCTCAGGCTGCTGGGATAAGCCTGGGACTGGACGCGGTTTAGCGCCACCTCGCCCACGCAAAGGCGCATCTCATCGCTGAGCCAGTCACTGCCTGCCTCGGCGCTGATAAACTGGGCGAGAAGATACAAATCGTCAAAACAAATCTTCGTCTCACCGGTCTGGTGCTCGTCGATATAGGCGTTGCGCTCCCGCGCGGCGGCGCGCCCGGCGTCAAGGTCCCCCTCGCGGGCGGCCATGGTCATTGCGGCAAGATAGTCCGGCGGCGGGGCATCCTCGGCATATGTAAATGAGCTTATCACAAGGGCGCCCCCGAGCAGGAAAGCCGTTATTATCAGGTTTTTCAAGAGCTTTTTCAGGAATTTCTTCAAAAAAAACACCCCCTTGACATGAGTCAAGTATACTCATGTCAGGGGGGGAAATTTTGTCAAAAGCCGCCGGGAAAAGCAAGAAAAATCAAATAGCGCGCCATTTTAGCATATTGCCATCGAAGCTCGGGGAAATCTTCCCGCTGTCATAGAGCCACGAGAGGTAAGAGCGCAGGGTGCTGCCCACCAGCACATACTGCTCAAAATTCATCACGAGCTGATACTCGTCAAAGAGCGCCTTCAAAAGCTCCTCCGGGTTCATGGGCGTTTTGAGCAGCTCAAGAATCTTATCCGCGATGGAGAGCACCGTCTCCCTGTTGAGGCGGACAAGTTCCTTTATGTCCTTCGCCGCCTCGGCATGGGCGGGGACGAACAGCTCCGCCTCCATATTCTCAACCCGGTCGAGCGTCTCAAGATAGGCGGGGACATCGTAAATAAAGCCAATCTTGTACTTGTCAAGAGTTGCCGCGCTGCTTATGCAGTCGGCCAGAAACACAACATTGTCCGCCGTGCGCAGGCCAATCATGTGGAAAAAGTGCCCGCGCAGTGGGATGACCTCCAGCCCCTTGGGAAAATCCGTGGAAGTGATATCCTCCGCCGCGCTCTCCTGCGCGAGCAGGAACTTGTGCCGCAGGTCCTTGCTGGGATAGCCGCCATAGAGAAAGGACGGCTCGAGCATCGGGTAGCGGGTAAAGGCAGTCTCTATCCCGTCGGCAAAGATGCGGCAGCCGGTATTCTGCTGGAGATATTTGTTGCCGCCGATATGGTCGGCATTTGAGTGGGTGTTGACGATGCAGCCGAGCTTCCAGCCCTGCTCGTCGAGAATCTTGCGCACGCGGCGGCCGGCGTCCTTGTCGTTGCCGCTGTCAATAAGGCAGACCTCATTATCCGTCAGCTTGAAAACGCCTATCTTCGCCGGGCAGTTGATATAATAGCTTCTATCGGTTATCTGATTGAGTTCGTACATTATTCTTCCTCCGGCTCCTCGATATAGACCCATGAGCTGTTATCGGCAGGCAGGTAGTTGACCACGACCGGGACCAGCCTGTCATACACCGAGCCCACGGGCACACTGTTTTCCATATCCTGCACATTGAAGGGATAGGTGTACCTGTCGGTCGGGAAATACACCCTGTCGTATATCTTCATGAACAGTGCCGCATCCTGCCCGTTGGCAGTGTCGGCCTTGGCAAGGGCGGTGCGGGAGTTGCAGTAAATAGACAGCAGCTTATCCCCCCTGTCGGCAAGCTCCTGCGCGACATAGACCGCGAAGCCGCAGACTGCGTTTACAGGGGTGGGGTCGGTGGACATCTGCCGGGTGTACATCATTTCCGGCGCCTGCTCGCCCTCCTTCAGCTCAAACACCGGGTGCATCACGTCGGCCAGAATAACCTCGTCAAAGCCAATGTCATAGAGCTCATTGGCAAGGTCAATCACATAGCTGCGCACATTGGGGTTGTACGGGTCAAGCCAGGTGCCCTCCTTGTCGGTATAGTTCCAGCCGCTCACATGGCAGAGAGCGACCCCCGTGCTGCGGGTGGCATATGCCTCGTCCAGGCAGCAGCTTATCTGTGCGGCAAGGTATATCCCCCGCTCCTTAAGCTCCGAAACGATGCGCGGTATGGCGTTGACCACGTCCGAATCCGCGCGCAGGGCATAGTTGAGGGCGGCCGTTGTGCTCGAGTTCCACATCAGAAGGCCGTTTCTGGGCTTCATCTCCAGAAGCAGGGCGTTGCCGCTTGAAAGCCTGTCCGCCGCGGCGTTGATGTTCTCCTCGCTCAAGTCCTCCGCCGCAAGGTAGATTGCCCTTATAGGCTGGGAATTTTCCCCGGCGCTGACCTCAACGCGGGAATAGTCCGGCGGGTCAAACACCACATCCAGCTCAACCGGCGCAAACTCCTGCACAACGCTGCCGTCAGTATCCAGCGGCCCGGCATCCTCCTCCCCGTCAATGGGAAGCCTTACCGTCACGCCGTCGTCAGATATGACCGCGTATTTCTGTGTGCCGTAAAAGGCGACGACTACAAGCGTCACCAATATCAGCAGTATCGCAAAGGGCACCAGCGCGTAGTTGCGTTTTTTGCGCCGGCCCTTGTAAAATTCACTGTTTCTTGCCAATGTTTTCTCCTTTTAAGCGGGCTGACGGATACCTCAGCCCTCTATCTTGGCTATGCGCCGCACATGGCGCTCATCGTTTGAAAATGGCGTGTCCAAAAAAGTGTCCACTATCTTGAGGGCAAGCCCCTCGCCCACGACACGCGCGCCCAGGGCCAGGACATTCGCGTCGTTATGCTCTCTCGTAGCCTCGGCGGAAAAGCAGTCCCCGCACAATGCCGCGCGGATGCCGGGAACCTTGTTGGCGGCGATGGATATGCCTATCCCCGTGCCGCAGATGGCAATGCCCCGCTCACACTCGCCGGAGGCCACCGCGAGGGCCACCGCCCTGCCGTACTCGGGATAGTCGCAGCTCTCCTCGGAATATGTGCCGAAATCCTTATATTCAAGGCCCCTGTCGCTCAGATGCTTCATAACCGCCTGTTTAAGGGCGAATCCGCCGTGGTCAGAACCTATCGCAATCATTTTCGCTGTCCTCCTGCCTATTTTTTCAATTTATTTTATCACTATATCCAAAAAGGTTCAAGCATAATCATTGAAACTTGTCGACACCTGTGATATACTGTCCTTGATTTACATAAAACAGTTGACAGGGGTGTTGGAATATGCCTTCATTTGTGCTTGTTATCCTGATAATACTGGCGGCCGCCCTGCTGCTCGCCATTGACGCTTTTGTGGCCATGGAGTTTTTCAAGGCCGCCTCCGCCAAGGGCTGGGGGCAGAAAAAGTATTTCTGGCTGGCCTTTCTGCTGACCTTCGCGGGGTATATTCTCATCGCCTCCCTGCCCGACAGAGGCGGCCAGCAGATGTCCGTTTTGATAAGCGACGAGCTGCCGGAGCTCTGAATATTCGGAGGGGGATAAACTATGGCAGAGAGATTTAAGCGGCTGTTTTCCGCTGAGCGCAACCTGTACACAAAGGGCGCTCCCCTGCTGATTTTGGCGGGGGCCCTGCTTCAGGACAGCTACGGCGGCAATCTGCTTGCGCAGATAAAATACCGCAGCATAAGCGAAAAGGCCATAAGCGCCGTCACCGTGACGGTGACGATGCTTGACGCCGCCGGGAAGGCCCTCGGCCAGCCTGTGAAATATACATACCAGAACCTCAACATCACGCGGGATGGGGAGTTTGGCCGCAATGCTGCCATTGTCCTTCCGGACGCCGCCGCCCGCGCCTTCAGCGTCGCGGTGGGTGAGGTTTTATTTGCCGATGACAGCGTCTGGACCTGCGAGGGCGAATGGGCACCAATAAAGGAGCTCAAGACCCTTGAGGAGGACTATGGCGACGCGGAGCTTGCCAATCAGTACCGCGTGCGCTATGGGGCGGACTGCAAGTATGCTCCGCTCAGCCTTGGGGAGATCTGGTTTTGCAACTGCGGCGCGGTGAACTACGCGGGTGAGGCCAAGTGCCACCAGTGCCGCCGCTCGCTCAAGGCACAGCAGAGCATCAATCTGGCCTCCCTGCGCACGGAATGCGCCGAGAGAGTGAAGCTCGAGCAGGAGCAGGCGGAGATCGAGGCCGCCGAGGCCAAGGCGAAAAAGAAAAAGCGCGCCATAACCGCGGCGATTCTTCTGCCCATTATCGCGCTTATAGTCGCGGCCGCGCTGACCGTGCCCAAGGCGCTGGAATTAAGCCGGAGCTACCAGAGCGCCGTCGCCCTCATGAACTCGCACGATTTTGAGGGGGCAAAGGAGGCCTTTATCGCGCTGGGGGACTATCGGGACAGCGCCCAGCAGGCGGAGAAAAACGTGCCCTACATGGAGGCGGTATACATCATGGAAAGCGCCGCCGCGGAGGATGCGTCCGCGCTGACCGCCGCCGGGATAAGCCGCTCCGCCGCTGAGGAGACGCCGGTGCTGCTGCTTTTGTATAACGCCGCGATTGACCGCTTCACAGCCCTTGAGGGCTACAAGGACAGCGCCGAGCGCATAGAGATGTGCAAAAGCGCGATTTCCGACTACATTCAGGCCCAGTCGCAGGAGTTTTATGACAGCGCCGCCGCCCTTCTGGACAGCGGCAGCTACCTGCGCGCAAGGGATGCCTTCCATGAGCTGGGGGACTTTTCCGACAGCGCCGAGATGGAGCAGGAGGCCCTGTACCGCAAGGCAGTGGCCCTGTATAACTTTATCGGCAGGTACGATATCCGCAATATAAGCGCCGTTATCAGCACCGAGACTGACAGCCCCACTCTTTTCTACATCTCCAAGGAGGCCGCGCTCAAGCTGGGCGCTGAGGTGATAGCTGACCTCAACGCCGCCTGCGGTCAGGACGCGGCGGATGTCTGCCTTGATGTGGCCCCGCCTGACGACGCGCTGCCCCTCTCTGACGCTTTGACTGAGCTTTTCGAGAGCCTCGGCAATTATAAGGACGCGGCGGAATACCCCGAGAAGATAGCCTATGCCATTGACTACACGCGCGAGTTTTTTGAGCTCTGCCGCGATGGCAGACTCTACGCCGCCTATGACTGGCTCACCGCCTATGAGGAGGACTTCCCCGACCGGGAGCACTGGATGGAGCTGCTGGATAAATACAAGCCCTATTGCGACAGCTGGGTGCTCCATTCCGGTGACGCGACGGTTCTGCCCATGACCGTAGGCAGCAACGAGGCCTGCAAGAGCTTTGAAAGCGCCATTATTCTCGACGGGGACAGCATTATCCTGCGCCTGAGCGGCACGGGGACGGAGTCCTTTACCGTGGACCTGCCCGTGGGTGAGGACGGCACAAGCTTTATCTATAATGACGGGACCTACACCTACTATGCCGCCATATCCGTTGTTGACCATATCGCCTACCTCAAGTACGACAGCACCGGCAACATCCGCAGCAGCTGCGAATACGAGAGAGTAAAGTAATTTGAAAGCTTTTGCGGCAGCCTCAAATATTTCAAATCATCCCGCAGGGACACCTTAACCGCCCCCTAAGGGGGCGATATCACCCGCTGTAAACGTATATCATTTGGCCGCAGGTTAAATATCATCAGGCGCGCTGCAAAGCTTGATTTTGCAGCGCGCCTAAGTTAAGTAACTGTAAATTATTCGCCGCCGGACTTGACATATTCATTTTCGCTTCCTAAAATCGTATACAGACGGACAAGGGGGCATTAAGGTGAACAAAGGTAAAGGGTTTTTCGCCGGCAGGCAGGGTATGGACGAGTTTTCCAAATACCTGTTCTGGTACGGGGCGTCGTTTATTCTCATGGCGCTGCTGCTGCGCTTTTTCAGCGGCGCGCTTGTGGCGGTGCTCTCCTCGATTGCGCTGTGGATAGGTGCGGCGCTGCTGATATACAGCTTTGTGCGGGCTTTCTCCCGCAGGCTTGACCGGCGCGAGGCGGAAAATCTGGCCTTTGCAAGGCTCTGCGCCCAGCGCAGGCAGAAGCGGCTCGACGCGAGGGAGCGCTGGCGTCAGCGCAAGAGCTATAAGTTTTATAAATGCCCCGGCTGCGGCACGATGATCCGCGTCCCCAAGGGCAAAGGCAAGATACACATCAAATGCAAATGCGGTTACACTCTGTATAGAAAGACGTAATTAAAAACTCCCTGCCGGCAGGCAGGGAGTTTTGCTGTTCATTTTTGCTTTTTCGGTTTGCTGTCGATGGTCTTGCCAAAGACGAAGAAGCGCTGATATAAAAACTCCGTGGAGAAATTGAGCACCATGTTTATGCCCGTCACCAGATATTCGTTCCAGCCCAGCACGTCAGCCAGATAGTGCCCCAGCAGAGTCGTCGCGGGGGTGAACACCGCGTAATAGGCCAGCACCTTCATCATCGCCACCGGAACATTGGCGGCCGAGCGGAAGGTAAACCTCCGGTTTAGGGTAAAGTTCCACAGCACAGAGAGCAGCAGCGCCGTGAGATAACAGGGCCAATAGCTCAGCGGCGTCAGCTCGTTCATGAGCGCGAAAACCGCCATTTCTATAAGCCCGGCGCTGATTGAAAAGAGCATGAATTTCAAAAAGCGCACTATTTCTTTGCCTTTCATTTTTTCACCTTCAGGAAAATTTCTTTTGAAAGAGTATAACGCAAAAGAGCTTAAAGGTAAAGATATATTACAAAAATTTAAAGCATTTTTAAGATTTTCGCCTTTTGCTTATTATTTGACATTGTTTTTTCCCGGAATATGTTGTATCATCAATAAAAACCATGCAAGGAGTAGGATATTTTGAAAAGAGCTTTGCTGATAATCGTTGCCCTCTGCCTGACGCTCGGCTGTCTCTCCGGCTGCGGCGGCAGGGAGGCGGAGCCTGTCTCCATCATTTTCGCCACCGACAACCATTATCTCTCCCCGGAGCTTACAGACGGCGGGCCGCTCTTCAAAGAGGCCGTCGCCCAGGGAGACGGGAAGTGCATCGAATATTCCGAGGAAATAAACGAGGCCTTTTTCGCCGAGGTCATTGAAAAGCAGCCCGACCTGCTGGTCTTGGGCGGGGACATGACGCTCAACGGCGCCGTGCAGAGCCACAGGGATTTTATTGAGAAGCTTGAGCGCGTGCAGGAGGCCGGGATTCAGGTCCTTGTCATCCCCGGCAACCACGATGCGGGGCGGGAGTTTGCCATAAAATATGTCGGCGAGGATTATGAGCTGGTGGACGCACTCACTTCCCAGCAGTTTTTTGAGCTGTACAGCCCCTTTGGGCGGGACCAGGCCGAGAGCCGGGACGAGAGCTCCTTCAGCTATATCTACCGCGCGAGCGATGATTTGAAGATTTTGATGCTCGACGCTAACTGCGGCGGCAGCGGCTTTTTGAAGGACGGGACGCTCGACTGGATAAAAGCCGAGCTCAAGACCGCCAAAAGGCAGGGCGCGGATGTTATAGCGGTCTGCCACCAGAATCTCTTTGCGCACAATCCCCTGCTCAGCTTCGGCTATCAGCTGTTAAACGCCGATAAGCTCCAGGCGCTGATGGAAAAATACAAGGTCAGGCTCATTCTCAGCGGGCATATACATATCCAGAGCGTAAAAGCCGAAAACGGTATCACTGAGATCGTAACCTCCTCCCTCGAGATGCCGCCGATTCAGTACGGGGAGCTTACATATGACGGCACGGGCGTCGATTACGCCGTGCGGCAGGTCGATGTGTCGGGCTGGCTCCGGGCAAACGGACAGCTGACGGCGGAGCTTGAGGATTTCGCCGCCTATGCGACGGAGTATTACGAATACACCTCGCGCCTCAAGGCAGACAGCCGCCTTGAGGACGCTCCCCTCTCCGCCGACGAAAAAGCGCTCATTGCCGACGCTTTTGCCAAGGCAAACACCCTCTATTTTGCCGGGGAGAGCTTCGACCCCGCGCAGTTTGACAAAGCGATGGAGCTTATCAACAACTCCGATGTACCGTTTTTTGGCCAGTATCTCACCTCAATTCTCGATACCACCGGAGTTGAAAAACGTGTGCTGCGGGTGACAATGTAACAAAAACATGCGGGCCGAAAACGGTTCGCATGTTTTGTTTTATAAAAATGTCCCCACGGAAGTGAACCGAACCAGTAAAAACGGACAATAGACAAAAAGCCC
>ULWX01004057.1_pt1 | contig 28157 bp, 22 predicted proteins | sample 1960851 | NCBI WGS metagenome assembly ULWX01 (sample SAMEA4835826, study PRJEB28245) | human gut metagenome | biome: gut microbiome; material: fecal sample | place: Denmark | collected 2008 | reverse complement strand
TAGTATATCATACTGTCTAACAAATGGGGTGCAGTTCAATTTGCGCGGGGGATTTTTGTACATATTTGGTCAGCTTGCGATGTTTTCACAGAAGCGCATAAGGATGGTGGCGAGCTGTGAACGGGTCGCGTTGCCCTTCGGATCCAGGCAGGTCACATCGTTCACCACATTGCCGGTGATGAGTCCGGCGCCGTTCGCCCAAACCATGGCCTCCATGGCATATTCGAGCACTTGATTCCGGTCCGGGAAGACCGAGAGGTCGCCCGCGGCGGATAAGTCAAACTTTGCGAACTTCGCATAGCGGTAGAACATCGTCGCCAGCTCCTGCCGGGTGACCGCTTTGTTCGGGTCAAAGGTTCCGTCGGGGTAGCCGGTAACGATACCGGCGTCCGCCGCCCAAGCGATGGCTTTGCCGTACCATTCGCCGGGATTCACGTCCGGGAACGCGCTTGCGTTTTGCACGTCGGGACTGCCTGCCTGCCGGTAGAGGACGGTGGCGAGCATGGCACGGGTCACCGTGCCGTCCGGATTGAACTTACCGCCGCCTACTCCGTTCATCAGGCCGTGTTCCACACAGTAGTCGATGGAAGAGTGCCCCCAGTGTGTTTTCACGTCGGAGAGACCCCGGCTCGGGCAGGCGGCGCCGCCGTCACACAGGCCAGTGGCGGGGATGACTTCCGTCTTGGTCGCTTTGCACACGGTGCAGGTGTAGGTTTTGATGCCGTCAGCTGTGGCGGTCGGCGCGGTGGTCACAACGCCGTCGTCCCAATTGTGGCCGAGGGCGGGGATGACCGTACCAGCGTTGACAGTTACGCCGCAGACCGTGCAGACTTCGTCTCCGGTGTAGCCGGGCTTGGTGCAGGAGGCGGCTTTTGCGTTTTGCAGCTCCGTCTTGTGGCCGAGGGCGGGGATTATGCGGGTCTCAGTCGTGCCGCAGCGGCTGCAAGTTCTGGATTCCTTGCCGGCTTCGGTGCAGGTCGCTTTTTTGCTCACCGTCCACGCGCCAAAGCTGTGGCCGAGGGCGGTGGTGTAGTTGTCTCTGTAGCTGTAACCGCAGGCGCATGTATATGTGGTGTAGCCCTGCTCCGTGCAGGTCGGCTCGGTGACTTCGGCCGTATAGCTGTGCGTATGCTCGAGCTTTGGAATGGATTCGGTTTTGGTTTCCTCACAGCGGGTGCAGGTGTAGGTTTTGACGCCGGCCTCCGTTTCGGTCGCGGGCGTCGTGATCACGCCGCTGTCCCAATCGTGACCGAGCGCGGCGAGCTGCTTCCATTTTGAAGTGCGGTATGTCCGGATTCCAACGGTTACGGAGGCGGTGATCTGCTCGGAACCGCGTTCCGTGCATGTGGCAGGCTCAACCGTGCGCGTCACGGTGCACGGGCGCGTCTGCACGATGCCGCAGATGGAGCAGGTGAATGCCGCCGAACAGGCGCTGTTATCGGCGCTCCAGATAAAGGTTGGCGAGCCGAATTCATGCGTATGCGTCGGATCGTTGATCTCAAACGAAACCCGCTTCACGCCGCTGTATTGGCCGATGCCTGTGATGACGACGGATGCGATGCCCTGCTCGACATTGTCCTCATAGGTCACGGTATAGTCCACACCCTGCGTCAGCTTGGTCTCATCGCTGCAGACGATGACGAGCGGCTCTTTTGCCGTGCCGTCATAGGCGCACGTCAGGCCCTCGGAGACCCAATCCGTGCCGTCGGCGGACAGATAGACGCTGCAGGAGGGAATGTCCTGCCCGGCGGAGCCGATCCCAATGTCGAAAAACACCACGCGGTAGGAGAGCGTTTCGGCGTTTCCGGATCGGTCCTGCAGCCCGGCGACGGTGACGGTATATGCGCCCAGACCGTATTGGGTGCTGCCGAAATCATCGCTGGCCGGCCGGAAGATGATCGCGGCGCCTTCGCCATATCCCCTCGTATCAATCGTGAAATAGGAGCCGTCCTCAGCGGGCGTTTCGGGACAGGTGTCGCTGGTGAAAACGCAGCTTTTGCCATCCACTACGCGCGTGAGCGTGACGGTGAGATCCTCCAGCGCAGGCGTGGCATATTTCGTTGGGTTCAGGGAGACCGACCAGGGGTCCCCAATCGCGAATTCCTGCACCGGCATATAGCCGGACGCCGGCCATGCGACGAAATCGTAATCCACCGCGCTGCCGCTGCGGTCAAATACGGGAACGTCCACATAGGTTCTGTAAAACGTGCCGTCAAATTCCGCATCCGCACAGCCGAAGCCCGTATACAGCAGCCTTGGACTGAGCAGCCACCGCCGGTGTCCCAAGGCCGAAAGATTGTTGGAGCCGCTGTCCGACATCTGACCGGCTATGGCAGACTGCAGCACATCCAGCTGCAAGTTGCCGGCGCTGCTGGTCCCGCGCATGGAGAGGTTGCTGGTGGAGGTCGCAGCGTATCCGGCTTGGTAAAACGCGTCATCCATGTCCTCCGGCTGCGTCGGGAAATGCGCCAGTTCATTGTTCGCCGCCATCACCACCGCGCCGTACTGCGCGGCGGTGTTCTTTTCCTCTGACAGCTCCACGGCGGGCAGACCTGCCAGATAGCGGATGTAGTTGAAATACGTCAGGCCGCTGTCCAGAAACGACGGACTCAGCTCGCCCAGCGCATAGGGCGACGTGACCGACGGCTCGGCATCGAAGCGCGTCTCCGCCGTCGTGACGGTGGCGTATTTTGCCTGAATGTCCGCAATGGACGGCTTTTCTGCGGCAAGATCGCCGCTTTGCATTTCGGTCGGCGCTGTGTCCGCCGCCTGCGCCGGCAGCAGGCTGGTCAACAGCACCAGAGCCAGCAGCAGGGACAGCATGGATTTCCGTCGGTGGTTCATGTGTAAATTCCTCCCGTCAGGTTTGGATTCTTTTATACGCTTTCGTGTGTCTCCATCAGAGCGAGGGTCGCGGCTTCGCGGTTCGGGCAGTTGCGCATACGGAAAATATCGGCGGCGCGGCGGAAGCAGCCGTTGGCCTTTTCGGCGTCGCCCATGGCACGGTAGATCATGCCGCGCCACTCCAGATTGTTGCCGATGTCCACGTGGGTCTCACCGAGCTGCGGCAGCAGAATGCCGTATGCGCGGCTGCTGAGCTCCAGCGCCTCGTCGAATTTGCCGTGCTGCATGGCGATCTGCCCCAGCAGGTCATAGGAGAAGCTTTTGGCCCACTCGTCGTTGATCTCATCGAACAGGTCGATGGCGTGCAGGAACAGCGCCTCGCTCTCGTCGTATTCGCCCTTCATATACAGCGAGCGCGCCAGATGATACTCCGTCCAGCCCCGGTTTTCCTGCGGGGTGGTGCGGTAAAAGCGCTCGCAGGTCTCCAGAGCCTTGCGCCCCCAGGCGATGGAGGTGTCGTAGTCGCCCATGTTCCGGGTGGATTCACAGAGACGCTTTATGAGCTGATCCCGGCGGTAGCCCACATCCGGGTCAATCTCGTCGTCCGGGATATCCTTGACGAGCGCATAGCCCTCCAGCGCGGTTTGATAGCAGCTTTCCGCGTTCCCGCTCAGCGCCTGCGAGTGGGAGATCTTTTCATAGGCGTAGATGCGGCCGAAGAGGTCGGTGCTCTGCTCCATCAGCTCCCGATAGAGCGGGATGCACACGCTGTACAGCGACATGTCCATGTTGAGATCGGCTTTGCAGCGCAGCGCCGCCCAGCTCAGCGGATGCCCGGCAGGCAGGCGGTCGTAAACGCTGGTGGCGTAATCGAACAACTGCTGCTTGCGCTCGAATGTGGTTCCGATGACGTTGCAGCATGCTTCGGCCAGGTGCCCGATCAGACTGCTGCAGCATTCGACGTCGGCGGCCAACGCCTCGCACATCAGGTCGGCGACAAGCGGGTGCAGATGCACCTCGTCCGTGACTGGGTTGTGGATGACCCAGCTTTTTTGAATCAGGCCGTCGATCACGTCGAAATCGTCCAGCCCGCACCAGTCGAACAGCGTTTCCACCGCGATGCCGCGCAGGGAAATGAGCGACAGGTTTTTCAGCAGATATTGTTCGGCTACGCTGAGCGTGGAGAGCCGGAATACCTGCCGCAGCCGACCGAAGATCAGGTCGGCTGCCTTGGCGTTCTGCGCCGCCATGCCCTGCTCGCCCTCCCGCAGCAGGGCAGCCATTTTTTCCGGGGAAATGCGGCGGCTCTGCATGGCGGAGGCGACGAGCCGGATAGACAGCGTATGGCCGCCCAGCAGCCGGAAAATGCCGCGCACGAAGCCGAGTGCGGTTTCGTCCAGAGGACGGTGGTATTCCGCACAAAACAGCGCCAGCAGCTCGTCCTCGTTTTTCATCTCCTCCACGGTAACGGCGGGCAGACTCCCGCCGTCGGGCTGACAGCGTGTGGTGAACAGCACGCTGTACGCGCCGCTGCAAAAGTCCGTCAGGTCAGGGTCGTCCGGGACGTCGAAGTTGTCCATCACAAGGAGCACCCGGCGGCCGGCAATCTCTTTGAGCACGCGCAGCTTGCGGAGAAAATAGTCGCGGTCGCTGTCCTCCGGGTAGTCCGTGCGCTCCAGACCCTGAATGGGAAAGGCGTAGTCGCTGATGATGGTCTGCTGCAGCGAACGGTCGAAAGAGACCCAGAGCACAACGTCGTAGTCCGCCGCATGCCGCTTGCAGTACATTTTTGCGATCTCGCTCTTGCCGATGCCGCCCATGCCGACGAGGAGCAGCTTATTTTCCGCGCCGGAAAGCTGTGCGTGGATGTCCGCCAGCTCCCGCTCGCGGCCGACGAAGCAGTTGTCGGGATACACCATGGAGCTGAGCAGGCGGTAGGTCTTCACGCCGGTGGAGGTACGCACACAGGCGGTCGCCATCTGCGTGTGCGGCTGCCCCAGCAGCATGGAGATACGGTCGACCAGCTCCTGAATGCGCTGCACCTCCGGCGGGACTGCGCCGTCCATGATGCGGATGCGGCCGAGGTAGTAATATACATCGTCGCTGAGCGTGCAGTGATCGACGCGGAAAGGCAAAAGCGTGATGTCCTCGTGGTTGCGGAAGCGGTCAAAGGCGCAGTTGATCTCGTTGAGAATGTGCGCGGAGAGGTTCGACTGTTCGTTTAGAATGAGCAGATACACCCGGCAGGCGCGGATGGCCTCCACGATGGAACCCGCGTAGTTTGCGCCGCAGTCGCGCGGGGCGTACCAGCAGGAGATACCCGCGCCCTCCAGCGCCGCCGCGATCTTGCGTACCTGACCGCCCGCGCTGTCCGTGTGATAGCTGATAAATACGTCTCTTGGTTCGCTCATGCGCGTACCTCGCTTCCTCTGGAAAAGGACTCGCGTTTTTCCCGAATTTGCCGCACCTGCGGATTGTCGGAACCGAAGTCCCGCTCCAGCTCCAGTTCGAGCTGAACGTACAGTCTGTGCGCCTTCTCCAGATCCCCTTTGCGGCGGCAATTGTCGGCAATGGCCTCGCGCGTGCGCACGGTCTGCACGCTGGCCGCGCCGTTGAGGCGGATGTTAAGGTCCAGCGCCCGCTGGAGATATTCCTCGGCCTCCTCGTAGCGGCCGAGGGCGCTGCAGCAGATGCCCATGTCCACTAGGGAATATTCGCTGTTGGTGACCTCGCAGTTGTTGTGTGCGTAGAAAATGTCGTAGCTCTCCTGGCAGTATCGCAGCGCGGTCTCATAGTCGCCCTGCTCCATGTACAGGCGCTCGATCTCGACCACGGTGTCGCCGGAGTGCCACCGGGCATTTTCGCGCCCTGCGTCGTCCGCGGCGGCGTCGTACAGGCGCTGGAACACGCCCATGGCCTTGTCCAGATAGTCCCGCGCAGCGTCAAAATCATGCTTCAGATAGGCGCAGCGGCCGAGCTTGCTGTAGCTGACGCCGACCTCCTTATCGTCCGGCCCGACGGAGGCCAGACGGTGCTCCAGACCGAGCTTGTAATACGGTTCGGCGGAGTCGTTGTCGCCGCTGTTGTGATACGCTCCGGCCAGCCACGTGGCGGCAAAGCCCGCCTGCTCGCTGTCCGGCCCGAATTCCCGCAGCGACATTTCGTAAAACTTGTGGCCGCTCTGGATGGACAGCGCAAAGTTGCTGCAGATCCACGCCACGTTCACAAAGTCGCCGTACTGCTTCCACAGGGAGCGCACCGGCTCTGGATACGTGCGCTGGATGTGCGCGACATAGGGCGCGAGCGCGTCGCGCTTTTCCGCCGGCCACCACCAGCAGTTTTTCATGTCGTTCCAGAGACCCATAATATAGTCCGGGCAGGTCTCCGGCGTGGGATCCAACTCCGCTTTCACCACGTCGCAGATGACAGGATGGAGCATGAGCGTGTCCGTGTCCCCGTCGAGGATCAGCCAGCTTTTGGCGAGCAGGCTGTTGATCTCATCGTAGCTTTCCAGCCCGCAGTACTGCGCAAAGAGACTGATATCCATGCCGGTGTACGGCAGCATGGTCATGCAGCAGAGGACGTGCGTTTCCGCCTCCGACAGGCCGGATAGCTGGAACATCTGCCGGATGTAGTCAAAGGACGACAGCCCGGTGCCCGCGCCCTCGCGTTTCACCTTTTCGCGCAGCTTGGTGTTTGTGCCCGTGCTTTTGAGCAGCGCGAGCATGTCCGGTGCCTTGCGGCGGCTGGCTTTCATCTGCTTTGCGATCAGCTCTACCGTGATGGTGTGGCAGTTCACAAGCCGCAGAATCTCGTCCACAACGGCCATGTCCGCGTCGGGGAGCTTTTTGCCGTAGTTCGTCGTGAAGATTTGGCGCACCTTTGCAAAGTCGCCGATTGGCCCGATGGGCAGGGTGGGGTAGTCCTCGTGCTCATTGCGGGTCGTGATGAGCAGGTGGTACGGGCCGCTGATGAGCTCGTCCAGATGCGCGTCATAATCCGTGTCGAAGTTGTCCACGATCAGCAGTGTCCGTTCGCTCGACAGCTCCTTGAGCACCTGCAGCTTGCGGTGAAAATAGGCTTCGGGCGTTTCGCCGTCCGCCCGGCGCAGGTTTTCGATGGGGAGTTCCTCGCCGGTGACCAGATCGAGCAGATCGGTCGTGTAGCCGGTGAAAACAATGGTGTCGTACCGGTCGCGGTAGGCCTTGGCATAGCCCTTGGCGATCTCGCTCTTGCCGATGCCTCCCATGCCCTGCAAAAACAATACATGTTCTTCTTCCAGCATGCTGGCGATGGTCTCAATCTCCGCTTCCCGCCCCACGAACAGGCCGTGCGGCCATAGGATGCGCTCGGTGAGCCGCCAGCGCTTGGCGTTGAAATAGACCGCGTCCTCATCCGAAAGATGCAGGATGCGCTGCAGAAGCTCGTCGATGCGCTGCTCCAGCGGCGGTGTGACGGCGTCCAGCCAGTGGCAGGGGCCGAGGTGGTACTGCAGCCGGTCGGAGAGCATCTCGTCGTCCACCTTGAACGGCAGAATGTAGCGGCAGGTGTGCGTGGCCTCCGTGGCCTCCTTGGTCACCTCCGGCGATTCGATGGAATTGCGGCTGATGACCACAACGTACACCTCGCTGCGGCGCAGCCCATCCATGATGGAGCCGGCCCAGTCGCTGTTTGTGATGTCGCGCGGGGCGATCCAGCAGCGGACGCCCGCCTCCTCCAAACGGTGGCAGATCGCGTCGGCGATCGCCTTGTCCGCGGTGCTGTGACTGATAAATACCGTGCGTTCCATACAGAATTCCTCACTTCGGTGCAGCGAGCAGCTGCACCACGTTTTCATAGTCGTATCGTTTCAAAAGACCGGGCGACGCCTGCGGCAGCGCGTCTAGTGCGTCCCAGTCCACGAGACAGGTGTGGCGCTTTTCCGCCGGACGCTTTGTTGCGCAGCGCGCGCGCTCGTCCGCCGACAGTTCCGCTGCGGGCAGCGGCGACCAGCCGCGGGTGAAGTGGAACATGTTCCAGCGCCGGTGCTCATACTGCGCCAGCCGCCAGTATACGGCTTCGCGCTGCGCGTCATCCAGCGCTTCCATCCCGCCCGCGAGCGCCAGTTTGTTCGGAATGTCCCACACGACCGCGCGGTTCGAGGCCTGTGTGAACGTCCCGAGCTTTTGCCACGTCTCCGTGTGCAGGTTTCCCGCGCGGTAGCGCTGGTGCAGCGCCTCCGACTGCCGCTCCGCCGCGCGCTCGATCAGCTCGCTGTAAGTAAACTGCGTGCGGTTGACGCGCTGAAAAAAGACGTCCTTTTCTCCGGCCAGCAGCGCGACGGTGCCCTCCGCGTCGTCGTACAGCGCCACGACGAGCTGCGGGTGCCGCTCGTCCATGCCGAGCCTGCGAAACAGACGCAGCAGGCGCATCGCGGTGCGGACGTTTGCGTCCGTGTCCCCGGTGTCGATGACGATTTGATGCTGCGCCGTGCCGCGCGCCGCCACCGCGTCGAATAGCGCGTCCTCCTCCGGCGCAGCGGAGAGCCACGTCAGACCGGGCTCATCCGCCATGTGCGGATAGTCCCGCAGAAAGGCGGCCCGCTGCCGGTCGGAATCGGGCGCGGCAATGAGCGCGTCCAGTCCGTGCCGGTCGGCGGCGGCAGTCTCAAAGGCTGTGTTCTCAAAGGTTTCGAGCAAAAACTCGCGGCTCAGCGCGCCAAAGCCGATCACGCACAGGGAAAACGGTGCGTCCGGTACGTAAATGCCGTCGCGCACTGCGCCGAGTCCGTGCGCTTGCAGGTAGCGAATCGGCAGATTCTCCGTCAAAAACGCGCGCACCAAAAGCTGCTCGCGCGAGACGAGATAGGCGTCCAAATGGTCGAAGTGCAGATTCTCCAGCCGCAGCAGGTCATTGTCCAGAAACGCGGTCACGTGCAGGTTCAGCAGCCGCTCGCCGCGCGCGTCCAGCTCCTTCAGACGCTGGTAGTTGTTGTGCCATGCGTCCGGCAGCAGCACGACGTGGCAGTCCTGCGCGGGGCGGAGCGCATCCCAAACGGTATCGTCCGCCGTGAGCGCGCCCGGGATGACTGCGCCGGCGTCCTCCGCTGCGGGCAGATAGACGACAGCCGGCTTTTTTGTGTGCGCGTGAATATCCGCAATGAGCGCCTGCGCGTCCGCCTGCACGCCGCAGACGACGTAGACGGTGTCTGCGCGGCGTACCCGCCGCTTTTGCACCATCCGGTCGAGTGCGCGCTGAAACAGCAGTACCGCCACGGTCTGCACCGTGCACAGGGAGGCGATCAGAAAAATGCAGGATACCTGCAAGGAATCCCCCGGAGACACGTCTCCCTGAAAGGTGATGGCGCATACAGCCTGATACAGGCTGGAGACCAGCGTTTGCAGGATGCCGGTACCGGCGGGAAGCTGCCGGAAAAACAGCAGCAGGGAAACAAAAACATAGTTGTAGCTCACGGTCAGCAGGCTGCGCGTCCGCTCGCGCCCTTTGCGCATGCAGACGGTCAGCAACACCAGACCCAAAAGATATCCCAGCAGCACCAAAATGGCGGCCCCCTTTGCCGAATCTACGATAAAAGTTGCATTTTTTGTAGCTTATGAAACATTATATAGGAGCAAAAAAGCCATGGCAACAAAAAAGTGACGGCACGGCTGAAAAAATGGACGAAAAGCGGCTGCCGTGCTACAATCATCCAACAGGGGGGATCCTATGAACTATGTGATGAGCGATCTTCACGGCTGCCTGAAGGAGTACCGGCAGGCGCTGCGCGCCATCCGCTTTTCCGATGCGGACACGCTCTACGTCCTCGGTGATGTGATCGACCGCGGGCCGGACTCCGTCGGGCTGCTGCGGGACATGATGCTCCGGCCGAACGTCATCCCACTGATCTGAAACCACGAATATATGGCGCTGCGCGTACTGCGGCGGCTGTGCGTGGAGATCACGGCGGAAACTGCCGAACGCTACCTGCGGCCGGACGACCTTACTGCCTATGCGCACTGGTGCGCCGACGGCGGGGACAAGACCGCCGCACAGTTTCGGGCGCTGGCGCGAAAGGAGCAGGAGGAACTGCTGGACTATCTGGAGGAGTTTTCCCTGTATGAGACGGTGCGCGCCGGGGGAAGGGACTATGTGCTCGTCCACGCCGGGCTGGAGCCGTTTGATCCGGACCAGCCGCTGGAGGACTACCATCTGGCGGAGATGATCTTCCGCTCGCCGGATTATGACCGCGTATATTTCCCGAACCGCGTTCTCGTCACCGGGCACACGCCGACCGCGGCGCTCGGCGCGGCGCATCGGGGCAAAATCGTGCAGCAGAATAACCACATTGCCATCGACTGCGGTTGCGTGTTCGGCATGGCGCTCGGCGTGTACTGCCTCGACACGGGCGAAACGTGGTATATTCCGGCGCAGACGGCGGAGAAATGATTTTTGGTTGCACTTGAGCAGAGAATCGGGTATAATAGCCCAGTTTGAAGATCAAAACTTGTTTGGGTGAATGTACTATGGATATGAAACAGGAAATCGAGCGCCGCCGGACGTTTGCAATCATCTCGCACCCGGACGCCGGCAAGACCACGCTGACGGAGAAGTTCCTGCTCTACGGCGGGGCGATCCAGCTTGCAGGCTCGGTCAAAGGTAAGGCGACGGCGCGGCACGCGGTGTCGGACTGGATGGAGCTTGAAAAGCAGCGCGGCATTTCGATCACGTCGTCGGTCATGCAGTTCGAGTATGAGGGCTACTGCATCAACATCCTCGACACGCCGGGCCATCAGGACTTTTCGGAGGATACCTACCGCACGCTCATGGCGGCGGACAGCGCGGTCATGGTCATCGACGGCGCGAAGGGCATCGAGCCGCAGACGCGCAAGCTCTTCAAAATCTGCGCCATGCGCCATATCCCGATCTTTACCTTTATCAACAAGCTCGACCGCGAGGCGCGCGACCCATTCGAACTGATGGAGGAGCTGGAAAACGAGTTCGGCATCGGCACGTACCCGGTGAATTGGCCGATCGGCTGCGGGCACGACTTCAAGGGCGTGTTCGACCGCGACCGCCGCGAGATTCTGGCTTTTCAGGAGTTCCATCGCGGGCAGAACAAGATTCACGCCATCGAGTGCGAACTGACCGACACCGAGCGGCTGGACGAGCTGATCGGCCCGCGTATGCGCGAAAAGCTCGTCGAGGACATTGAGCTGCTCGACGGCGCGAGCTACGAGTTCGATCTCGATGCGGTGCGTGCCGGTCGGTTAAGCCCCGTGTTCTTCGGCTCGGCGCTGACGAACTTCGGCGTGGAGCCGTTTTTGGAGAACTTCCTCAAGATGACCACGCCGCCGCTCCCGCGTGAGACGGCGGACGATATGGTTGATCCCTTCTCGCCGGAGTTTTCCGCGTTCGTGTTCAAAATTCAGGCGAACATGAATAAGGCGCACCGCGACCGCATCGCGTTCATGCGCATCTGCTCCGGCAAGTTTGAGCGCGACCGGGAATATTTCCACGTGCAGGGCGGCAAGACGCTCAAGCTCGCGCAGCCCCAGCAGATGATGGCGCAGGAGCGCGCGATCATCAACGAAGCTTACGCGGGCGACATCATCGGCGTGTTCGACCCGGGCATCTTTTCCATCGGCGACACGGTCTGCGACCCGAAACGGAAGGTACAGTTTGAGGGCATCCCGACTTTCGCGCCGGAGCACTTCTCCGTCATTTCGCAGGTGGACACCATGAAGCGCAAGCAGTTTGTCAAGGGCATCACGCAGATCGCGCAGGAGGGCGCCATTCAGATGTTCCACGAACCGAACAGCGGCATGGAGGAGGTCATTGTCGGCGCGGTCGGCGTGCTGCAGTTCGAGGTGCTGGAGTACCGCCTCAGGAACGAGTACAACATCGACATCCGCCGCCGCGACCTGTCATATTCCTTCATCCGCTGGATCACGAGCAAGGTCGAAGACCCCAGCGCGCTGAATCTCGCGTCGGACACCAAGTGGGTGCAGGATTTCCACGGCAAGAACCTGCTGCTGTTCAACAACGAATGGAGCATCCGCTGGGCGGAGCAGAAAAATCCCGGACTGGAGCTGGCTGAGTTCAGCCGGAACTGGTGAAGACCGTACAGCGCCGCACGTGAAATACGTGCGGCGCTGTTTTCTATAGATTTCCGTAAGCAATCGCCTGATTGATATCGGCATAGCTGGGCGGAATGATCTCGACGTGTTCCGGGCAGAAGGAGAGAAATTCGCGATATTCCTCCTCATGGTAGGGAAGCAGCAGCGCGCCCTCCGGCGGCTTGGAGACATAGCCGTCGTGAAAGTTCTTGACAGCCGGCCATCTGCTGCAGGCGATGACCGGGCGGCGATGCCAGTCGTTTTTCCAGCCATTTCTCAAACGTTGAAAGGAATAACATTCGATCACGATTACGCTGACATAGCGGAATTCTGACCAGAACTGCTTTTTCCCGAGAGAACCGTCGCCTCGATGCGGTGCAATTCCTTCCGCATCAACGATGTATGCGTCTGGATCGCGTTTATAGGTGCACGCGACCCAGATGTGGCTGCCTACGATAATAAACAGGAACGCTGCAAATATATACAAGTAACTTCGATTATTGGTATAGTGATAAATCAGAATGCCCACAATGGAATAGAGCGCTTCAAGGAAAGGTAATCCGGATCGAAGTGCAACCTTTGCATTCTCCACCATTTTCGGATAATCGTCTTCCCGAATCCGCATCAGACAGCCTCCCAACGATCACAATTTTTTCCATGATATCACATCCATACGTCAATTTCAATTCTTTCCCACATCACAAACCGACAGGTTTCTTCCGTATCCTTGTGTATACTGGTGTCAAACGAGACCAGAGGAGGAAGAAATCATGAAGCAGATCCGGATGTTTGTGCTGACGGTACTGGCGATGCTGCTGCTGTCCTCCGGCGTACATGCGGCGGGGGAGACAGTGACCGAAACACTGTGCCATGTGGAGCTTGCCGCCGCAGTCCTGTGTGAATCCTAAAAAAATGCCTCCCGGCGGTTCGGGAGGCATTTCAAGTATGTATATCGGCTTAGAACAGGTCTTCGACCACTTTCTCCGGCGGGACTTCGAGCAGCTCGGGATTGTGCAGATACTTTTTAAAGTACTTGAATGACGTGGCGTAATAATACCCGTCGCAGATGCGCTCGTCGGTATTGGCCTTGAAGTCGATGTACTTGCGCTGCACGAGGTTGCCATTCATGTCCAGCTCCATCGCCTTGCGCTTGGCGCCGAAGGCGATGAACAGCGGCAGGTTGCCGAAGTTATAGATGTGGTGATAAATCGGCGCGATGCCGAGCGAGCCGAGGTCGGTGATGATCATGGAACCGTGGAAGGGGCTTGCGTCCAGCAGCGACTGCGGGATGACGCCGAAATAATCCATCACCCGGAGCACGCCGATGGCAAAGCGCAACAGGAAGCGCGGGAGCTTGATGAGTGCGCCGGCGACCTCCTCGGTGTTGTTATCCTGATCGCCGAACTTGATTTCGTTGATTTTTTCCGTCATTTTGTGGTACACGTCGAAAATCGTGTCGTACGGATCGAAAACGACCTTGATGGTCGTCTCGGTCGAGTCCGTGGACATGCCGCGACGGACCGTCAGCACGACCTCAATGTTGTTGCGCGCATAGATGCGCCGGCCGGAGATGAAGCGGTTGATGCCGGGCCGCTGCGACACCATGCGGACGTAGGCAGCAATGAACAGGTGCAGATAGCCAAGCCCCTTGTAGCCCTCCAAACGCTTCTGGCGCAGCCAACGGTCAGTCTCCGAAATCTCCACGCAGTCCGCAAACTGGTTGCAGGCGTCGCTTCTGACGGGCATGATGTAGGGCATAAATTTATAGAACGGAGCCAGCGAGTGAATCAGGCGGCCTTCCTTCCGGTCGCCAATTCTTTTTTTGTTCGCCACAAAAATCCCCCCAAAAGAAATTCAAACTTTTAAACAAATATATTATAAGACAAGTTTCAGTTTCTGACAAGGGCGAGATTCTTAATTTTACGATCCTTTTTGTAAAACAACGGCTAAGAGAGGACAATATAGGATCACATGGGAAATGTAGGAAATCTGCATTTGGTCGAAATGACGAAACATCTTCCAGTATATTGTTATTTTTGTGACGATAACGCGAAAAACCTAACAATATCAATACTTTTTTAACACAAATAAGTTTGAAAAATGTCAAGAGGAAATTGGCAAAATTGACTTGATAAACCGCAGAAAATAGTTTACTATATGCACAATGTGTAGGAAATGCCGGTGAAACACGGGCATTATGCATAGATTTATCGTCGGGAGGTGTGTGAATGTCATTCGAAGCGATAACAACGATCCGTGAAGCGGAGGAGCGCGCCAAGCAAATCAAAGCGGAGGCGACCGCCGCGGCCGGCGCTGCGGTGGAAGCGGCGCAGGCTGAGGGCAAAGCGGCCGTGGATGCTGCGCTGCGCAAAGCGCAGGATGAGCTGCAGGTGCTCCGAACCAAGTCCGATGAGAAGGCGCGCGAGGACGCCGAGGCGTTAGCGTCCAGCACCAAAAACAAGGAGGCTGCGATGCGTACCCGCGCGAAGACCAGATTGGACAAGGCTGCATCACTCATCGTGGAAAGGATTGTGAACGGCTGATGGCCATCGTAAAAATGAAAAAGCTGCAGCTCATGGTCGTTCGCCAGCAGAAGGATGAGCTGCTCCGGGACCTGACGCTTCTGGGCTGCGTCGAGGTGACCGATCCGGATGCGTTTTTCGAGGACGAGGAAGCCGCCTCGTGCCTGCATCACGAATCCGGAAATCTGGTCGAAGCCCGCTCCGATCAGACCCGACTGGTCAACGGACTCAAATTGCTGGACAAATATGCCCCGGTTAAATCCAAGCTGCTCAGTTCCCGCCCGGAAGTGACGGAGGCGGATTTTCTGGACGACGCTGCGCTGCAGGAAGAGCTTGCGGCCGCAAAGGCGCTGGAAGAGCTGGAAGCGCAGGTCCGCCGTCTCAGCGGCGAGGAGAGCAAGCTGCGTGCCGCCATTGAGGCGCTGCGCCCGTGGACGGCGCTGGAGCTGCCGCTCGAAACGGCGGGCACGGCGCGCACGGTGATTCTGCTCGGCATGCTTCCGGCAGCGGCGGACTTGCAGGAAGCTCGGAAAGCGCTGGAAGACGCGGCACCGGAGTCGGAGCTGTTTGAGGTATCTGCGGACAAGGAGCAGCACTATGTGGTGCTGGTCTGCCTGAAGGAAGCGCAGACAGAGGCGCTCGCTGCGCTGCGTACGTTTGGCTATGCGTTTTCAAACGTCGGCGGTATGACCGGTACGGCGAAGGAGAACATCGACGCCTGCACGGCGGAGATCGCCTCCATTACCAAGCAGCGCGTCGCGGTCGAGGCGGAAATCGCGGCCTACGGGACGCACCGCGACGCTTTCAAGCTCAGCATTGACCGTATGACGGTGAAGATCGCCAGAGCAGAGGCGGAGGACCGCCTCGTCGGAACGGACCGCGTCGTGTGCATGCGCGGCTGGCTGACCGCGCCAGAGGAGGAAAAACTCGCGCAGACGCTCGCCAAGTATGACTGCTCGTGGGAGCTGCAGGACCCCGTCGAGGATGAATATCCGGACGTTCCAGTCAAGCTGAAAAACAACAAGGTGACCGAAGCGCTGAACATGGTCACAAACATGTACAGCCTGCCGGCCTACGGCACGGTGGACCCGAACCCGCTAATGACGCCGTTTTTCGTATTATTCTATGGTATCATGATGGCGGATATGGGCTACGGCCTGCTGATGGTCATCGCGGCGCTCGTGGCGCTCAAGGTGATGCGGCCGAAGCGGGGAACGAAGTATTTCTGCAAGCTGCTGCTGGAATGCGGCATCTCGACCTTTGTTCTCGGCATCGTGACAGGCGGTTTCTTCGGCAACGCCATCCCGACGCTGGCGAACATGTTCACCGGCCACGATGTGCCGCTCGGTATCCTGAGCAAACCGCTGCTGGATCCGCTTACGCAGACGACGACGATCCTCGTCGGCGCCATGGCGCTCGGCTTCATCCAGCTTGTCACCGGCATGGTCGTCAGCTTCGTGGAGAAGGCGAAAGCAGGAAACCTCGCGGACGGCATTTTCGAGGAGGGTACCTGGTGGGTCATCTTCATCGGTCTTGCGCTGTTCCTGCTGAAGATCGGCAACATCGGGGGTGTCCCGGTTGTGCTGTGCATCGGCGGCTTGATGCTGCTGTACGGCTCCGGGCGGCACGCCAAGGGCTTCGGTAAGGTCACGGCTGTGTTCGGCGAGATCTACAACGGACTCACCGGCTGGTTCGGCGACATTCTGTCCTATTCCCGTCTGATGGCGCTGATGCTGGCGGGCAGCGTAATTGCGCAGGTGTTCAACACCCTCGCGGCGATGCCGTCTCAGGGCGGCGTCACCGTGGTGTCCATTCTGGTGTTCCTTGTGATCTTCCTGGTTGGCCATGCGCTGAACTTCGGCCTCAACCTGCTGGGGTGCTTCGTGCACGACCTTCGTCTGCAGTGCCTGGAGTTCTTCGGCAAGTTCTATGTGGACGGCGGAAAGCCCTTCCGCCCGCTGGAGATCAACACCAAGTACGTAGACGTGGAAAACCACGATTTTTAATTCATCCGAATATGCAAAATTAAAAGTGAGATAAATTAAGGAGGAAATTCAAAATGTCATTTATGGAATCCATCGGCGGTCTCGCAATCGGCCTGCTCGGCGCCGCCCTCGCAGCACTTCTCGCATGCATTGGCTCTGCAAAGGGCACCGGCATCGCCGGCGAAGCGGGCGCTGGTCTCGTCTCCGAAGATCCTTCCAAGTTTGGTAAAGCGATGATCATGCAGGTCATCCCCGGCACGCAGGGTCTGTACGGCTTCGTTATCTGGTTTCTCGCGCAGTCCCAGATCTTCAGCGCCTACCATGCGGCGGGCGATGTGATGACGGTTGCGCAGGGCATGCAGTACCTCGGCGCCTGCCTGCCGATCGCACTCGGCGGCCTGCTGTCCGCCATCGCACAGGGCAAGGTTGCCGCTGCTTCCATCAACATCCTCGCCAAGAAGCCGGACGACTGGTCCAAGGGCATGATTTTCTGCATCACTGTCGAGTTCTACGCCATCCTGTGCCTGCTTGCATCCTTCCTGATGCTCAACGGCCTGAAGTAAGCGAAAACCCTCTTCAAACAGAAGGGAACGATTCTATGACTGGTATTGAAAAAATCACCGGACGCATCGAAGCGGACGCGAGAGCGGAGGCGGCGGCCATCACGGCGGAAGCCAATGCCAAGTGCGCGGAGATCCGTGCGGAATACGACAAAAAGGCGCAGGACGAGTACTGGACGCGCGTCCGCGCCGGCGTGAAAGAGTGCGAAGACCGCGCGCAGCGCATGGGCAGAATGGCGGAAATGGAGGCCAGAAAAAGCACGCTGAGCCTCAAGCAGACCATGGTCAGCGAAGCGTTTGACCGCGCTGTTGAAATGATCTGTACCATGCCGAAGGACGAGTACGTCGCGGTCATGGCCAAGCTCGCTGCGAAGGCGGCGGTCACCGGCAATGAGGCGGTCGTGTTCAACGGCAAGGATCAGCAGGTTTGCGGCGCGGAGATCGTCGCGGCGGCCAATGCGATCCTTGCGAAGAACGGCGGCGCCGCCAACCTCACCATGAGCGGCGAGACCCGCGATATCTGCGCCGGGTTTGTGCTGCAGGAGGGCGATGTGGAGATCAACTGCGCCGTGGAGGTTCTTGCAGAGCTCTGCCGCAGCGATCTGGCCGCACAGGTTGCCGAGGTCATGTTCGGCTGACAGGCCTGATCCCCGCCGTGCGCGGGGCAGGTAACACATCCTATATGGGGCATCCGCTGCGGATGCCGCATGAGGGAGGAACGGAATTGTCTAAAGTAAAAGATACAAGTTACCTTGCAATCACGGCAATGCTGGCAGCCCGCGAGACCAGGATGCTTTCCGCCGAGCGCATGGAGCGCATGATCGACGCGCCCACGAACGACGAGGCGGCCAAAACGCTGGAGGAATGCGGCTACGGCGATCTGTCCGGCCTGAGCGCGAAGGAAGTCAACGCAGCGCTGGAAGCACGCATCGCGGCGGTGTTCACGGAGCTGGAAAACATGGTTCCGGAGCGCGAGCTGGTGCAGCTCTTCCGCCTGAAGTACGATTACCACAACGCAAAAACGCTCATGAAGGCGCAGGCCGCCGGCGTCGATGGCAGCGCCCTCCTCTCGCAGCGGGGCAACGTGCCCGTTGCCGTGATGAAGAACGCTTTCGTAAACGAGGATTACAGCGACGTGCCGCCCATGCTGGCGGAGGCCATGCAGGAAGCGGCGGGCATCCTGTCGCGCACCGCGAACCCGCAGCTCGCGGACTTCGCAATGGATCGGGCGTACTTTGCGCAGATGCTGTCGCTGGCGGAAGCGATTAACGACGGCGGCTTCACGGTCGGCTACGTCCGCCTGCAGATCGACAGCGCCAATCTCCGCGCCGCGGTGCGCACGCACCGCATGGGGAAGGACAACGACTTCCTCAAGACGGCGCTCATCTCCGGCGGCATGATCGGCACGGACCGCGTTGCGGCGGCGTCCGATTCCGCCGAGACGCTCGCGGGGCTGTACAACATGACGTGGCTGTCTCAGGCGGCGGCGTCCGGCGCGGCTGCGATGAACGGCGGCTCGCTCACGGAGTTTGAGCTGCTGTGCGACAATGCGCTGCTGGACTATGTCCGCGAGGCGAAGCGGAAGAGTTTCGGCGCCGCGCACGTGTGCGCCTATCTCGCCGCGATGGAAAGCGAGATCACGGCCGCCAGAATGATCCTGACGGGCAGACTTTCGGGACTTGAGCCCGGAGTCATCCGGGAAAGGCTGCGTGAAACCTATGCTTAAAATTGCAGTTGTCGGCGGCGCAGAGACCGTTATGGGCTTCAAAGCACTGGGACTGGAAGCGTGTCCGGTCGCCAACGCCGAGGAAGCGCGCAGGACGCTCCACCGTCTGACCAGAGAATCCGAGGACTACGCCATCATCTACATCGAAGAGAATCTGGCGCAGGAACTCGAACGCGAAATCGACAAATACAAAGATGTCCCCAAGCCCGCGATCATTTTGATCCCCGGCAGGGAAGGCCCCCTCGGCCTTGGCCAGTCCGCGCTGAAGGCGGCGGTCGAGCGAGCGGTCGGCTCCGATATCCTTTAAGGAAAGGAAGAATGTACATTGAGCGGAACAATTACCAAAGTTTCCGGCCCGCTGGTCGTCGCGGAAGGTCTGGCTGATGCGAACGTCTCCGACGTTGTCCGCGTCGGCGAGCAGCGACTCATTGGCGAGATTCTGAATATGACGGGCGACAGCGCGTCGATTCAGGTTTATGAAGAAACCTCCGGCCTTGGCCCCGGCGCGCACGTCGAGACCACCGGAATGCCCCTGTCCGTCGAGCTTGGCCCCGGCATGCTGGAGAACATCTACGACGGCATCCAGCGTCCGCTTCCGGAGATCCGCGATCTGACCGGCTCCAACATCACCCGCGGCATCGAGGTGCCCGCGCTCAACCGCGAGCGCAGATGGCAGTTCGTCCCGACGGTCGAGGTCGGCGCGATGGTGACCGGCGGCGACGTGATCGGCACCGTGCAGGAGACCAGCGCGATCCTGCACAAGATCATGGTTCCCCCGCGCATGAAGGGCACCATCAAGGCCATCACCGGCGGCGAGTTCACCGTGGACGAGACCGTCGCAGTGCTCACTGACGAGCAGGGCAACGACCACGAACTGAACATGATCCAGCGCTGGCCGGTGCGTATCGCGCGCCCCTATGCGCAGAAGTTTGCGCCCAACAAGCCCATGAACAGCGGCCAGCGTATCATTGATACCCTGTTCCCGATCGCCAAGGGCGGCACGGCGGCCGTCCCCGGCCCGTTCGGCAGCGGCAAGACCGTTGTGCAGCACCAGCTTGCAAAGTGGTCGGACGTGGACATCGTCGTCTACATCGGCTGCGGCGAGCGCGGCAACGAGATGACCGACGTTCTGATGGAGTTCCCGGAGCTGACCGACCCGCGCAATGGCGAGCCGCTCATGAAGCGTACTGTTCTGATCGCCAATACCTCCGATATGCCCGTTGCGGCGCGTGAGGCTTCCATTTACACCGGCATCACCATCGCGGAGTACTTCCGCGACATGGGCTATGACGTCGCCGTTCTGGCCGACTCCACCTCCCGCTGGGCGGAAGCGCTGCGTGAGATGTCCGGCCGTCTGGAGGAGATGCCCGGCGAAGAAGGCTACCCGGCCTACCTCGCCTCCCGTATCGCACAGTTCTACGAAAGAGCCGGCTGCGTCCGCTGCATGGGCTCCGACGACCGCCGCGGCTCCGTCACCGCCATCGGCGCTGTCTCGCCTCCGGGCGGCGACATTTCCGAGCCGGTCTCGCAGGCGACCATGCGTATCGTCAAGGTCTTCTGGGCGCTCGATTCCAGCCTTGCCTATGCGCGTCATTTCCCGGCCATCAACTGGCTGACGTCCTATTCGCTGTACGTCGATTCCCTCAAGCCGTGGTACGAAGAGACCTTCGGCCCGGAGTATATGAAAAACCGCGATAAGGCCATGAGCATTCTGCAGCAGGAATCCGAGCTGCAGGAGATCGTCCGCCTCGTCGGTCAGGACGCGCTCTCCCCGGAGGACCGCCTGACGATGGAGACGGCCAAGATGATCCGCGAGGACTTCCTCCAGCAGAACGCGTTCGTCGATATCGACAGCTATTCCGAGTACAAGCGCCAGTTCATGCTGCTGCACCTGATTTTGCAGTATGACGTCGAGTGCCGTGAGGCGCTGGCGAAGGGCGCGCCGATGAACAAGCTCTTTGCCATCCCCGCCCGCGTCGATATCGGCCGCGCGAAGAACGTGCCGAGCGAGGAGTACGAGGCTGTCTACACCAAGATCGGCACGGATATGACCGCGCAGATCAAGGAGATTGTTGCCGGAGGTGAGGAGCAGTGATTAAAGAATATAAGACCATTCGGGAGATCGCCAGCCCTCTGATGCTGGTGCAGCAGGTCGAAGGCGTCACCTACGACGAGCTGGCCGAGATCGAGCTGCCCAACGGCGAAGTCCGCCGCTGCAAGGTGCTTGAGGTCGAAGGCGATTCGGCGGTCGTGCAGCTGTTTGAAAGCGCGCAGGGCATCAACCTCGCGCAGACCAAGGTCCGCTTCCTTGGCCACCCGCTGCAGCTCGGCGTTTCCGAGGATATGCTCGGCCGCGTCTTCAACGGCATGGGCGAGCCGATCGACGGCGGCCCGGAGATCCTGGCGGAAAAGCATCTCGATATCAACGGCCTGCCGATGAACCCGGCGGCACGCGCCTACCCGGCAGAGTTCATCCAGACCGGCGTCTCTACCATTGACGGTCTGAACACCCTCGTCCGCGGCCAGAAGCTGCCGATCTTCTCCGCGTCCGGCCTGCCGCATGCGGCGCTGGCCGCGCAGATCGCGCGTCAGGCAAGAGTGCTGGGCGACGGTGAAAACTTCGCGGTTGTCTTTGCTGCAATCGGCATCACCTTCGAGGAATCCGAGTACTTCATTCAGGAGTTCCGCCGCACCGGCGCCATCGACCGTACGGTCGTGTTCTCGAACCTCGCCAACGACCCGGCCGTCGAGCGTATTGCAACGCCGCGTATGGCGCTGACCGCAGCCGAGTATCTGGCCTTCGAGAAGGATATGCAGGTGCTTGTCATCCTGACCGATATTACGAACTACGCTGAGGCGCTGCGCGAGGTCTCCGCTGCGAAGAAGGAAGTCCCCGGCCGCCGCGGCTACCCCGGTTACCTCTACACCGACCTTGCAACGCTGTATGAACGCGCCGGCCGCCGTCTCGGCAAGAAGGGCTCGATCACGATGATCCCGATCCTGACCATGCCGGAAGACGACAAGACGCACCCGATCCCTGACCTGACCGGCTACATCACCGAGGGGCAGATCATTCTTTCCCGTGACCTGCACCGCAAGGGCATCGTCCCGCCGGTCGACGTTCTGCCGAGCCTGTCGCGTCTGAAGGACAAGGGCATTGGCGAGGGCAAGACCCGCGAAGACCACTCCGGCACCATGAACCAGCTCTTCGCCGCATACTCCCGCGGCAAGGACGCTAAGGAACTCATGACCATTCTGGGCGAGGCGGCCCTGTCGGACGACGACAAGCAGTTTGCGAAGTTTGCAGACGCTTTCGAGCAGGAGTACGTCAACCAGGGCAACGAGACCAACCGCTCCATCGAGGAGACGCTGGATCTCGGCTGGAAGCTGCTGAGCCTGCTGCCGCGCACCGAACTCAAGCGCATCAAGCCCGAAATGATCGAGAAATACATGCCTGAGGCATGACCATCGGCAGTCCGCAACAACCAAGTGAGGTGATTTGATGGCAAGTACCACAATTACCCCGACCAGAATGGTGCTCAACCAGCTCAAAGGCCGGCTGAAAACCGCTCGACGGGGTCATAAGCTCCTCAAGGATAAGCGTGACGAGCTGATGCGTCAGTTTCTCGACATCGTGCGGCTGAACAAGCAGCTTCGTGCAAAGGTCGAGCAGGGATTGACGGAGGCGTTCGGCTCTCTGTCGGTCGCGTCGGCGATCATGTCCCCGGAAATGCTGGAGCAGGCGCTGCTGTACCCGCGCCAGAGCGTCGAATTGGGCATGAGCTACAAAAACATCATGAGCGTGAACGTTCCTGTGTATGACTTCAAGACCAAGAACAGCGACCCGTCCGAGATCTTTCCGTACGGCTTTGCGCAGACCTCCGGCGAGCTGGACGATGCGCTGGAAAAGCTGGCGCAGGTGTTCGAGGATATGCTGGAGCTGGCGCAGGTCGAGAAGACCATGCAGATGCTGGCGCAGGAGATCGAAAAGACCCGCCGCCGCGTCAACGCTCTGGAGTATGTCATGATTCCTGAACTGGAGCAGAACATCCGCTACATCTCGATGAAGCTGGATGAAAACGAAAGCTCTACCAAGGTGCGTCTGATGAAGGTCAAGGAAATGGTCCTTGAGGACGCGCACCACTATAAGCAATAACCAGGTAAAAACCACCCTGCCGCCGGCAGGGTGGTTTTTACGTTCTGCGGTTTTGCTCCATCAGTTCCAGCAGCCGGGCGGTGCTGTCGGCGGCTTCTGCAGTTTCCGCTTCCACGCGCACTTCGCTTGCGTCTGCCGCCGGGTGAACGTGCACGTCCCAGCTCCCGTCGCGGAACGACAGACCGTCGGTGAAGTCCGCGCCGAACTCCATGAGCGCCTCGGACGCAGTGCGCATGAGCCGGGCGCGGTCCCGGCAGGGGACTGCGCGGTATGATTTGTCCGATTCTTGGGCTGTCTGCGTCTGCGAGGTGTCTTGCGTTGCCTCCGCTGCAACGCCCAGCTTGCCGTCGAGCACGTCCAGACTGCACTGGTAATAGGCTCGCGGCGTGCCGATGTCGCACCAGTAGCCGTCCATCGGTACGCCGAGAATGCGTTCGCCGCATTCGAGCAGCAGCGGGAACAAGTCCTTGGCGAAGTCGAACTTCTCGCCCTCCGGCACATAGGCCATGGCGCGCGGCGACAGAACGTAGATGCCGGTGTTCACCATGTCGGTTACGACGTGCTCCCAGTCCGGCTTTTCGATGAAGTGGCGCACGAAGCCCTGCTTGTCCTGCAGCACAAGCCCATATTGCAGCGGCTCGGCGTTTGGGAAAAGCGCCATGGTCACGGCGGCGTCTGCCTGCCGGTGCCGCTCCATCAGACCGCGCAGGTCAAAGTCACAGGCGGCGTCGCCGCTGATGATGAGAAAATCCTCGTCCTGATAAAAATCCCGGCAGGCCAGCACGCTGCCGGCGGTGCCGCGCGGCTCGGTTTCCAGCCGGTATTCCAATTGCACGCCGAAGGCGGAGCCGTCGCCAAAGTGCGCCATGATCGGCTCCGGGTGATAGCACAGCGCGGCGCAGATCTCCCAAAAGCCCTGCGCGCGCAGCAGCTCGATGATGCGCTCCATCACGGGCTTTCCCGCGAGCGGGACCATCGGTTTCGGCAGGTCGCCGGTCACGCTGCGCAGCCGCGTGCCCTCGCCGCCGGCCAGAATCACTGCTTTCATTGCAGATGCCTCCTTTTTGTTTCTTATTCTTTGCGGTCCGGCGCTTTTTTTGTGTTGTAAAGATTTCTTGTCTTTGTTATAATAACCTGATACCATAGATGCAATTTTCGCGTATCCCATTTTCCTGCGTGAGGAGGAGTGATTATGAGCGATCAGAAGCCGAAAGCGCCGAACTATTCCAAAATTCAGCGCGCGCTGATGCCGAATTCCCGGATGTTCCTGCTGTTTCTGGTTGTGTTTGCTGTTGCGACCTTCTTTTTCTCGGATCAGCTCTGGCTGTCCATCGCAGAGGGCGTCATCATTCTGATTTTGATCGTCTATTCGCTGATTATGCAGCGCACGAAGCGCAAGGCGCTCATGCGGTACATCGAATCCGTCACGTATGATGCGGAGTCGGCCAAAAACAATACGCTGCAAAACTTCCCGCTGCCGATGGCGGTGTTCCGTCCGGCAGATTCCAAGCTCATTTGGGCAAACCAGAATTTTTTTGATCTCTGCAACATCCGCAAGCCATCGGTCGAGATGTGCATTGTCGATGTGATCCCGGCCTTTTCTGCGCGCTGGCTCATGGAGGGCAACACCCAGTGCCCGGAGCTGCTGGAGCACAACGGCCGCAAGTACCAGATCCACGGCAACCTCGTGCGCACGAATCCGAGCGGTGAGTCCGGCAATTATATGGGCATTACCTACTGGGTGGATGTGACGGATTATGAAGCCATCCGAGAGGAGTATTACAATTCCCGGCCCATGATCGGCCTGTTTGTCATCGACAATTACGACGAGATGATCCGCGGCCTGTCCGACCGCAAGCGCAACGAGCTGCGCGACGCGATTGAGGATAAGCTCCTGCAGTGGTGCGACGGGAAGAACGGCTTCTTCCGCCGCTATGACCGCGACCGATATCTGTTCGTGTTCGAGGAGCGGTATTTGGAGAAGATGCGGGAGGATCAGTTTTCGTCGCTGCTGGACAGTGTGCACAGCGTCGTCAGCCCGACGGGGATTCACGCCACCGTCAGCGTCGGCATGGGGCGCGACGGGAGCGGACTGGAGGAAAACTACAACTTCGCCGTGCTCGGCGTGGAAATGGCGCTCTCGCGCGGCGGCGATCAGGCCGTGGTGAAAAACCGGGTCACGTTCGAATTCTTCGGCGGCCGCGGCAGCGAGATCGAAACGCGCACCAAGGTGAAATCGCGTGTCATGGCGAACGCACTCAGCCAGCTCATCGGCGACTCCTCCAAGGTCTACGTCATGGGACACAAATACTCGGACCTTGACTCGGTCGGCGCGGCGGTCGGCATCTGCTGCATCGCACGCAAGCTGAATACCCCGTGCCGCATCGTGATCGACCAGTCCAAAACGGCGGCGCACCCGCTGCTGGAGAAGATTTCGAAGCTACCGGAGTACAGCAAGGCGTTCCTCTCTCCGCAGGACGCGATCCTGCACGCGGACAGCCATACGCTGCTCGTCGTGGTGGACACGAACCGCCCGGACCAGGTGGAAAATCAGGCGCTGCTGGAGTCCTGCACCCGCGTGGCGGTCATTGACCATCACCGGCGCGCCGCGGAGTATATCGCCAACGCGACCATGAGCTTCCACGAGCCGTACGCCTCCTCGGCGGGCGAGCTGGTGGCAGAGCTGCTGGAGGAGATCGTGGAACAGCCGGACATTCTGCGCGCCGAAGCGGAGGCGCTGCTGGCCGGCATGATGCTCGATACCAAGAATTTCACCATTCGCACCGGGGAGCGCACGTTCGAGGCGGCGGCCTTCCTGCGCCGCGCCGGGGCGGATACCTCGGAGGTCAAAAAACTGCTGCAGAGCGATATGGCGCACACGGTCGCCAAGTACCGCATTTTGCAGAATGCGAAAATCTACCGCAACGGCATCGCCATCGCCGTGCAGGAGCAGCCGCAGGATCGCGTCGTGGCGGCGCAGGCGGCGGATGAGCTGCTGAATGTCGCAGGTGTGGATACGTCCATCGTCATCTACCCCGCAGAGGACGGCGTGTTCATGTCGGCCCGGTCCATCGGCGATGTGAATGTGCAGATTTTGATGGAAAAGCTCGGCGGCGGCGGCAACCGCGCAGCCGCGGCAGTGCAGCTCAGCCATATGGAGCTGCCGGAGGCGGTGCGGCAATTGCGCGCCGCGATCGACGATTATTTTGAAAAATAAGCAAAGGAGAGATTGCTGCTATGAAAGTGATTTTTAACGTTGACGTGAAGGGACAGGGCAAAAAGGGCGAAATGAAGGAAGTTTCCGACGGCTATGCCCGCAACTATCTGCTGCCGCGTAAGCTCGCCATGGAGGCGAATGCGGACAATCTCAACGCCTACAAGCTCAAGGAAAAGGCCAAGGCCGCGCAGATCGCAAAGGAAAAGGCCGCCGCACAGGAGACCGCTTCGAAGCTCTCCGGCATTCAGGTGAAAATTGCCGCGAAGGCCGGCAGCGCGGGCAAGCTCTTCGGCTCCGTGACCTCCAGAGAGATCAGCGAGGCGCTGCGCGAGCAGTTCGGCATCGAAATCGAAAAGCAGAAGATCGTGCAGGCCGAGCCGATCAAGAGCTTCGGCACGTTCGAAGTCAAGTGCAAGCTTGGCTATGAGATCACCGGCACCGTCAGCGTGCTCGTCATCGAGGACAAATAATCCCAAGGGAGGCACACGTCATGGAGGAGCTGCTTGGCAGACAGGCGCCCCACTCCGCCCCGGCGGAGCAGGCGGTCATCGGCTCGATGCTGATCGACCCGGCCTGCATCCCGGATGTGATCGACAAGGTCAAGTCCGACGAATTTTATATTCAGACGAACCGCGACATTTTTGACACGATCTTCGCCATGTTCTCCTACGGGCAGAGCATCGACGCCGTCACCGTGCTGGAGCAGATGAAGGTGCGCGGCGTGTACCGCGAGGACTCCACGCAGCAATATCTGATGGAGGTCATGCAGGTTACGCCGACGGCGGCAAACGTGCTCAAGTACGCGGCAATCGTGCGCGACCAGGCGTTGCTGCGCAACCTGCACGTCGCGGCGGACGAGATCAACAATATGATCTTCGAAGGCTCCGGCGAGGCGGACGCCATGCTCGAAGCGGCGGAGCGGAAGATCTATGCCCTGCGGCAGGGACGCAATGTCGGCGGCCTGCAGCCGGTGTCCATGGTGATCCAGCGCGTGTACGCGAGCCTGTCGGAGGCGGCGAGCAGCGGCGGGGGCATCCCCGGTCTGCCGACCGGCCTGCCCGATCTGGACAAAACCATCCTCGGCCTGAACGCTGGTGAACTGATCCTGATCGCTGCGCGTCCCGGTATGGGCAAGACCAGCATGGCGCTGAACATCGCGCTGCACGTCGGCAAGACCTCCGGCAAGACGGTGGCGATCTTTTCCCTGGAAATGGCGCGCGAGCAGCTCACGACGCGGCTTCTGGCCGCTGAGGGACTGATCGACAGCCAAAAGCTGCTGACCGGCAAACTGACGACGGACGAGTGGCGCCGCGTCGGCTCCGCCGCGACGACCATCAGCGCGACGGACATCCGCATCGACGACAACCCGTCGCTCTCCGTCGCGGACATGAACGCCCAGTGCCGCCGCATCCCCAACCTCGGCCTGGTCGTGATCGACTACCTGCAGCTTATGCAGTCCGCGGGCAGCGGTCACAGCTGGTCGAACGAAAGCCGCACGCAGGCGGTCTCGGACATGAGCCGGATGCTGAAGATCATGGCCAAGGAACTGAACGTACCGGTCGTGTGCCTGTCGCAGCTTTCGCGTGCGAACGAAGCGCGGCAGAACAAGCGCCCGATGCTCTCCGACCTGCGTGAATCCGGCGCGATCGAGCAGGATGCGGACATCGTCCTCGCCCTGTACCGCGACGGGTACTACAACAAAGAATGCGAAAATCCGAATCTGGCGGAAGCCATCATTCTGAAAAACCGCCACGGCGAGACCGGTACGCTGGAGTTGATGTGGCTGCCGGAGTATACGTCGTTCGCTTCTGCGGAAAAACGCTACGATGATGAATATTGACCGCATCGCGCCCGGCGAGCGCGTGCTGTGCGCCGTGTCCGGCGGCGCGGACTCCATGTACCTGCTCTGCCGCATGCTGGAGCTGGGAGACGCGAACGGCTTTTCCGTGGTCTGCGCGCACTATAACCACCGGCTGCGCGGCGCGGAGTCTGACCGGGATGAGCGGTTTGTCCGCGCGTTCTGCGAAGCGCACGGCGTGCCCTGCCACGTCG
>ULWX01046388.1_pt1 | contig 28314 bp, 29 predicted proteins | sample 1960851 | NCBI WGS metagenome assembly ULWX01 (sample SAMEA4835826, study PRJEB28245) | human gut metagenome | biome: gut microbiome; material: fecal sample | place: Denmark | collected 2008 | reverse complement strand
GGTTTGCGTTTTGGGTGTTAGCGGGACAAAAGAAAAGTGGAAAAGTATGGTTTTTACTCTTTATTCCCATCACTATCGCCTGCCGGGGCTTTGGCCCTGGCGGGCTTTCTTATTATCTCGTGGGTGACGGGGTCGATATGGTCAATGTTGTAATACTCCGCCCCGTCGGCGGGCAGGTCGTTTTCCTTGAGGCGCTTTGTGATGACAGAGCCGATGGCGGTGTAGATGACCACGAACACCGGCACGCCCAGCAGCATCCCCCAGAAGCCGAAGAGCCCCGCGCCGAGGATGATGGAGAACATGACCCAGAAGCCGTTGATGCCGATGGAGTTGCCGAGGATCTTCGGCCCGATGATGTTGCCGTCAACCTGCTGGAGAATGATGATGAATATAATGAATATCAGGCACTTGGGCGGGCTTACCATCAGAATGATAACCGCGCTGGGTATTGCGCCGATGAACGGCCCGAAGAAGGGGATGATGTTCGTAACGCCGACAATGACGCTCACCAGCAGGGCATAGGGCATGTTCAAAATGGCGCAGACGATGTAGCAGATAAGGCCGATGATGGCCGAGTCGAGCAGCTTGCCGTTTATGAAGCCCATGAAGGTCTGGTCGGTAAAGGCGATGCCCTCGCGCAGCTTCTCCGCCGTCTCCAGTCGGAAAAGGCTGTACAGCAGGCGCTTTGCCCCAGCCTTGAAGCCCTCCATATTGGAGAGGATATACACCGAGACGATGATGCCGATGATGAGGTTATATATGCCCTTGACCGCGTAGTAGACGCCGGTTGTAAACCCTGTGACGAGGTCACCCAGTTGAGGAAGAACGGTGTTTTGCAGCCACGCCATCAAATCCTGATTCACTTCGCCCAGCATCGAGCTCGCGTATTGCTCAATCTCGGGATAATCCTCCAGCAGGCGAGTGACCCAGGTCGTGATATTGTTGATATAGACGTTGCTGTTTTGGACTATCATGTTGATGCTGTTATATAGCTGCGGGATGATAAGGGACACCAACGCGGCGAGAATTGCCAGCATGATAATCTCCGCGAGAAACACGGAAAGACCCCTTGCAAGCTTCCTGCCGAGGGGCTTTTTCCTGCGGCGGTTGATGGCGGCGACAAGCGGGGAGAAGGCGTTTTTCTCCATGACCTTGGTCAGGGGGTTTAGCAGGTAGCTTATCACAAGGCCCCAGACAAAGGGGCTGAGGATTGCCAGCAGCGTGCCGAGCGCCCTGCCAAGCGCGGGTATATAGTTGAGCGCCATGTAGAACAAAATGGCGCAGGCGATGACCGCAAAGGCAGTCACGCCCCAGTAGAGGTATTTTTTATCCCATCTGAAATGCTTTCTCAAGATTCCACCGCCTCCCAAAACAGCTTTAGCATACCCTTCTATTTTACTATTCGCCGCCTGCTCCGTCAATAACGAAAATGTTAAAAATTACAAAAGTTTACATTATTATTTTTCACCGCTTATGTTAACCCGGTTGTGAATTTTGGGTGGGCATATGCAAAAACAGAGGTGTTGAAAACCCTGTTGAAAATGTTCAAAACTCCCGTTTTGCGGTGCTGCTCAAAAAATCCCATATTCTGACAGCGGCAAAAATCCTGTCGAAATATGCATAATTGTGTAAACCAGCCGCAACCTGCTCATAAGTGAAATTTTCCGGCATAGGCTTAGACAAGATAGATTTTTGGAGGGAGCTATGAAAAAATTTATTTGTTTTGCCCTTGCGTTTTTGCTGCTCGCGGGCAGCCTGAGCGCCTATGCCGCGCCCTTGAAGGACGATGATATTGAGATAGCCGCCCCGTCCGCGCTGCTCATGGAAAAGAGCACCGGAGAGGTGCTGTACGAGAAAAACGCGCACGAGCGCCGCTTCCCCGCGAGCGTTACCAAGATTATGACGATGCTGCTTATCGTGGAGGACATTGAGTCGGGCAAAATCAGCCTTGAGGACACCGTGACCGCCTCGGCCCGCGCCGCGTCCTTCGGGGGAAGCTGCGTCTATCTTGAGGCGGGGGAGCAGATGAGCGTGAGCGATATGCTAAAGTGCATCGCCGTTGTTTCCGCCAACGACTGCGCGGTCGCTATGGCGGAGCACCTCAGCGGCTCGGAGCAGCTTTTTGTGGACAGGATGAACGCCAGAGCCGAGGAGCTGGGCCTCAAGGACACGCACTTCACCGGCTGCACCGGGCTTTTTGACGACGGGGAGCACTATACCTCCGCCTATGACATCGCCGTCATGAGCCGGGAGCTCATACAGCATGAGCTTATAAAGGACTACACCACCATCTGGATGGACAGCATCCGCGGCGGCGAGTTTGAGCTTAGCAATACCAATAAGCTTGTCTATTGGTACGATGGCTGCACCGGCCTCAAAACCGGCTATACCTCCAGCGCCATGTACTGCCTCTCCGCAACGGCGGAGCGGGAGGGGGTCGAGTACATCGCGGTCATCATGCACGGGGAGAGCATAGATTCCCGCAACAACGACGCCATGACCCTCCTCAATTACGCCTTTGCAAACTACTCGCTTTGCTCTCTGCGCCCTGAGGAGGCGCTGCCGACACTCCCGGTAGAGCTTGGCAGCAAGGGGAGCGTCGCGCTTGAATATGGCGGGAACGAGTTTGCCCTTGTGCGAAAAAGCGGGGTGCAGCCGGAATATAGCTATGAGCTGCCGGAAAAGCTCAAAGCGCCGATATGCAGGGGCGATGTGCTGGGGCACATAAATGTCACCCTCAGCGGTGAGCGCGCTGCGGAAATACCCCTCCTTGCCGCCGCCGATGTCCCCCGCGTCGGCTTTTTCGGGATTCTGGGAATGCTGGCAAAGAGCCTTTTTGCGATATGAACTATCGGGCAGGCACTTCACGGAAGCGCCTGCCCGATAAATAGGAAGTTGTCGCACTCCGTTTCGCTGCCCCGCAGGGGCAGCCTTGCCTCTCACTCTGGGAGAGGTGGCACGGCGAAGCCGTGACGGAGAGGGTGCTATGGCGCGGCGAAAGCATTAGCGTTTCCAAAACGGAAGCCCTCTCAGTCTCGCTTACGCTCGCCAGCTCTCCCATAGGGAGAGCCAAGCCGTTGTCGCTACAACTCCCAGTTTAGTAAACTGATTATACCTCCGGCAAGCCATTTCTTTCAACCACGGCTTGAAATATGTAGAATGTATGGTATATTATTAAAAGAGAAATATTCCCAAATTTCCCATATATCAGGAGGTTAGTGTGCAAGCACACTAAATATATTAAAAACGGCGTGCCGCTCGCCGCAAAAGCGGCAACCGCGGCACATGCCGAAAATCTCCATTCAGCCGCATGTGGAGATTTTTGTTCTTTTTTGTGCTGCCGGTATGCGGCAGAATGGAGATAAATATGATAAAGGTAGACATGTCCGGAGCAAAGAGCTTTTTCACCGGCGCGGGGCCGGATATTGAGCTTGCAAAGCTCTGCCACCGCACCCTGACCGAGAAAAGCGGCCTTGGCGCTGATTTCACCGGCTGGACGGAGCTTCCCAGCCGCATGAAGGAGACGGAGCTTGAGAGCATCGTCAAGGCGGCGGAGACCATCCGTTCACGCTCCGACGCGCTGGTCGTCATCGGCATCGGCGGCTCTTATCTCGGCGCTCGCGGCGCAATTGAGCTTTTGAAGCCCTACGGCGGCAAGGACGACCCGAAGATTTTCTTCGTGGGCAACGGCCTGTCCGCCGACGCTCTGTGCGACACGCTTGACGCGCTCTCCGGGCTTGATTTTGATGTGAACGTCATCTCCAAATCCGGCACCACCCTTGAGCCGGCGGCCGCCTTCCGCATCTTCCGGGAGTTGCTCTCGGAGAAGTACGGCGACAAGGCGGACGAGCATATCTTCGCTACCACCGACGCGCACAGGGGCGTTCTGAAAACCCTCGCCGACGCGCACGGCTGGCAGAGCTTTGTTGTGCCGGACGATGTGGGCGGGCGCTTTAGCGTGCTCAGCGCTGTGGGCCTGCTGCCCATGGCCGTCGCGGGCATTGATGTGCGCCGCGTTATCGACGCCGCCGAGAAGGAGCTTGAGGCGCTGCTGCGCTGTGAGGACGATAACCCCGCCATCCAGTACGCCGCCGCGAGACAGCACCTTTACAGCAAGGGTTACAGCGTTGAGATCCTCGCCTGCTATGAGCCGAGCTTCCGGTTCATGGCAGAGTGGTGGAAGCAGCTCTACGGCGAGAGCGAGGGCAAGGACGGCAAGGGCATCTTCCCCGCCTCCGTTGAGTTTACAGCCGACCTGCACTCCATGGGCCAGTTCATTCAGGCCGGGCCCAGAAACCTCATGGAGAGCGTTGTGCGCTTCAAGGAGAGCCGCCGCAGCTATCCCTTCCCCGCTGAGCCTGAAAACGCTGACGGGCTTAACTACCTCGCCGGACGCGACATGGCGGATATCTGCCGCGTCGCGGCGGACGCTGTGCGTGACGCGCACGTCTCCGGCGGTGTGCCGAACCTCGTGCTCGAGTGCGAGCGCCGTGACGAGGAGGGCTTTGCCGCCATCGTCACCTTCTTCGAGGTCGCCTGCGCCGTCTCCGGGTATATGTCCAGAGTCAACCCCTTTGACCAGCCCGGTGTCGAGGCGTATAAAAAGAACATGTTCCGCATGCTCGGCAAGCCGGGTGCGGTGTGAAAAAGGGTCGCAGCAAACGCAGTTTGCTGCGACCCTTTTTCAATGAAATTCCTTTCAAAATCACGACCGCTTACGCCGGGTCGTGATTTTGTTTTTCGTGCGGAAAATTGACAAAGCTGGGCGGAACGCATATAATTTCTAATGTATGACATACTTTTCGGAGGTGACAGCGTTATGGCTGCTTCTCTGCGCCGCCGGGACACGGATATGACCGACGGCAGCATTGTTAAACTGCTCATTTCATTTTCAATCCCCCTGCTGATAGGCAATGTTTTTCAGCAGCTATATAACACGGTGGACTCAATCATCGTCGGCAACTACGTCAGTCGCCAGGCTTTGGCCGCGGTCGGCTGCACGGGGCCGATAATCAACGCCCTCATCGGGCTCTTCGGCGGGCTCTCCGGCGGTGCCGGTGTGGTCATATCCCAGTTTTACGGGGCCAAGGACGAGGAAAAGCTCCACTCCTCGGTTCAGACCACCATCGGCATGACGCTTATTCTCTGCGTCATCATCACCGCCATGGGCGTTACGCTCACCCCCGCGATGCTCCGCCTGATGGACACCCCGGCCGATGTCCTGCCGGAGGCGGTTGAGTACCTGCGTATCTACTTCTGGGGCGTGTCGGGCCTGCTGCTGTATAATATCGGCGCGGGCATCCTGCGTGCTGTGGGCGATTCCACGCGCCCGCTGTATTTCCTCATATTCTCCGCCGTCATGAACACGGTTCTGGATATCGTCCTCGTGCGCAACTTCAGGATGGGCATTGCCGGCGCCGCCGCTGCTACCATAATCTCGCAGGCCCTGTCCGCAATCATGGTCATGCTGCTGCTCTCCCGGGCAAAGACCGCCTACCGCGTGGAGCTTACAAGAATCAAAATCACCGGCAGCATCCTGCGCAAGATATGTGAGATAGGCATACCCTCGGCCTTGCAGCTTGCGATCACCGCCTTTTCAAACATCTTTGTCCAGTCGTACATAAACCGCTTTGAAAGCGCCTGCATGGCGGGCTGGACGGCCTATAATAAAATTGACTCCTTTGTCATGCTGCCCATGATGTCTCTCTCCATCGCCATCAGCACCTTTGTGGGGCAGAATCTCGGCGCGGGGAAGCTCGACCGGGCGCATAAAGCCCCGAAATACGGCCTTGTAATGGGCTTGAGCTTCACGGTGTGCATGCTTGTGCCGCTTGTTATCTTTGCCCCGTGGCTTACGAGGCTCTTTAACAGCGAGGCGGAGGTCGTGCAGTTTGGCACATTGTTCATGCGCATGGTCTCGCCCTTCTACCTCGCCTTCGCCATCAATCAGGTGTATCTGGGGGCGCTGCGCGGCGCGGGGGACACCAAGAGCTCGATGTATATAACCCTCGGCTCCTTCGTTGTGTTCCGGCAGATATATCTTTTCATCGCCTACCGTCTCTCGGGAGGCATCCGCGCCATCGCCATGGGCTACCCCATGGGCTGGATGCTGTGCAGCACGCTGCTGCTGTGCTATTACTACGGCTTTGGCAGAAAGCGCGTGCTTAAGCAATTGACAATGTAGCGTCAGATGAACCCGCTTTGCCGGGCTTCGTTTGGGTACCCTGTATGGCATAAAAAAAGCGTCCGCCGGTTTCCCGGCGGACGCTTGGGGGAGAAAGATGCTTATCGCATTTGATCTTTAATCCGGCTGGGCGGAGCTGCTGAGGATAGTGCCGTCCACGGCGTCTATCACATAGTCATATTCCATGCCGTGGTCCTGAAAATCCACATCGTACCAGGCGTGGCCGCGGATATGCTCAAACTCCGTGTCTATGTCATAGACCAGCGCGGGATTGAGCCCGGCGTCACTTATGGCGATGTCAATGGCCGCATCCTTGCCGATGTACATATTGTTATGCCGCCATATGAAATAGCCCCCGATGCAAAGCCCGATGACGACGACTACCACGAGGATAATTATAAAGGTCTTGAGAGATTTTTTCATTATATCCACCTCTGTTCAAGTTATTGTGTCTGCATTGTATGCTGAATTTATAAGAAAATAATTAAAGATTCTCTTAGTTTTTGAATTTAAGATTTAATCATAAAAAATAAAACGGGGGAGAGCCATGAGAATACTGGTAGTCGAGGACGAAAAAAACCTCAACCGCATAATAAGCGAGGCCATGGAGGACGAGGGTTACAGCGTTGACAGCTGCTTTAACGGGCTGGACGGGCTGGATTATGCCCGCGCGGCGAGCTATGATGTGATAATTCTGGATATAAACATGCCAAAGCTCAACGGCCTTGATATGGTGCGCCGCCTGCGTGAGGAGGGGGACAGCACCCCGGTGCTGTTTCTGACCGCGCGCGACAGCGTCAGTGACAAGGTGGAGGGGCTCGAGAGCGGGGGCGACTATTATCTTGTCAAGCCCTTTGATTTTTCCGAGCTTATGGCCGTTGTCCGCGTAATGACGCGAAAGTACACCGGCAACCGCTCCAACGTCTATACGCTTGCCGACCTCACTATCGACACCGCCTCAAAGAGCGTCACGCGCGCCGGGAAGAGCATCGACCTCACGGCCAAGGAATTTTCCCTGCTTGAATATATGATGCGCAACCGCGGCGTTGTCCTCTCGCGCGAGATGATTGAGGATAACCTCTGGAACTATGACTACGAGGGCGGGACAAATATAGTGGATGTGTACGTGGGCTACCTGCGCAAGAAGATGGACACGGGCTTTGAAAAAAAGCTCATCCACACGGTCTGGGGCTCCGGCTGGGTTTTGAAGGAGTGATTTAATGTCTGCAAAGCTGCGTGTGACGCTGTGGTTTGCGCTGATGGTGCTTATCCTCTCGGCGATATTGCTGGTTTTCGTTCTGGTCATGAACGGCTCCGCCATGTCCGATGACCCGGTGGAGCAGCTTGTGAAGGTCGTCATGAGAAACGCCGGGGATGTGGAGTTTGACCGCGGGCGCTTCGAGTGGGATGATCTGGATGTCTACAAGCGCGGCGTGTACAGCTCCTTTTACCGGGACGATGGGGAGCTGGAGTTCTCCGCCTGCCCGCAGGAGCTGCGCGTTGACCTGCCCTTTGAGAGAAATCTTGTCCGCTCGGTTGAGATCGACGGGCAGGAATACTACGTCTTTGATGAATATGTGGATATGGACATTGTCGGCCTGTGGGTGCGCGGCATCATCTCCGCGGCTGACCGCTCCGGCCTTATGCACACCATTATTGTCCTCACCTGTATTCTGTTGCCCTCTATCCTGATTCTTGCGCTCGGCGGCGGCTGGCTCATCGCGTGCAAGGCCTTCAAGCCAATGGAGAACATTGTCTCCGCCGCAAACTCCATTTCCGACGGCGGGGACCTGACCCAGCGCGTCGCCATGCGCCGCGGGCCGACGGAGATGCGAAGGCTCAGTGATGCTTTTGACCGGATGTTTGAGCGGCTTGAGCAGTCGTTCAACACCGAGCGGCAGTTTGCCTCCGACGCATCCCACGAGCTGCGCACGCCCATAACCGTCATCCTCGCCGAGTGCAGCCGCGCAAAGCGCAAGTGCGAAACGAAGGAGGATTTTCTCTCTTCAATTAATGTTATCGAGGAGCAGGGTAAGGGTATGTCCGAGCTTGTGCAGCATCTGCTGGGGCTTACCCGTATGCAGCAGGGCACCGACCGATACCCCATGCGCAAGGACGGCTTGAGCGAGTTCGTGGAGGCATGCGCAGGAGAGTTTATCCCTGCGGACAGGCGCGGCATCAGCTTTGAAAAGTATATCGAGCCGGGCGTCCGCGCGAGCTATAACCCGTCTCTCATGTCCCGCGTTATACAAAATCTCCTGCAAAACGCCTATAAATACGGCAGGGATGGCGGCCATGTCCGGCTCAGCCTGCGGCAGGATGGCGATAAGGCCGTTCTTGAGGTGGAGGATGACGGCATCGGCATCGCCCCGGAGGACCAGGACAAGATATGGCAGCGCTTCTGGCAGGCGGATGTCGCCCGCGACAGTGAGGGCAGCAGCGGCCTGGGCCTTGCCATGGTAAAGGAGATAAGCGAGTTTCACGGTGGCACCGCCACCGTGGAGAGCACCCCCGGCAAGGGCAGCAAGTTTACCGTGACTATATGAACCAATCCCCTCCGGCACATCGCCGGAGGGGTAAATTTTGCATTTATGCTATAATTGCGCCATTCCAGCGCCTCCCCTGCGTAAGGGGAGGTGGTTTGCGGATTGCGCAAACCGGAGGGGTTGTTACCAGTGCTGCGATTAGCTTTTTACTAAAAACATCGTGCATTCACGACCCCTCAGTCAGCTTACGCTGCCAGCTCCCCTTACGCAGGTGAGCCTTTGAATAGCAAAAATTAGCACCGAGTATATCCAAATAAGATAAAAACACCTTGCAAAGTCTCTCAATGTCATGTATAATGAAGAAAAAACACTCATCGGGAGAGAGATAATGGATATTGGCGCGATAATTTCAGCCCGCCGCAGGGAGCGGGGCTATAATCAGGCGGAGCTTGCCCGGATTTTGACCCGTGCGGGCGTTCCCGTGACGAATCAGGCCGTTTCCAAGTGGGAAAACGGCTCCACCATGCCCAATGCCGCCCAGTTTCTGGCCCTGTGCCGCATTCTTGAGATTGAGGATATCCGGGGCGCGTTCATGGGCGGGGGCGAGGGTGTCCTCGCCGGGCTCAATGAGGAGGGGCGGCGCAAGGCGCTTGATTATGTGCAGCTTCTGCGCGAGAGCGGGCGCTATTCGCCGATAAAGGAGGAACCGGTGCCGCTGCGCTGCCTGCCGCTATACTCGCTGGCCGTCTCCGCCGGTACAGGGCAGTTTTTGGACGGCGAGGATTATGAGATGATAGAGGTCGGCGCGGAGGTGCCCGAGGGCTCGAACTTCGGCGTGCGTGTTGCCGGCAACAGCATGGAGCCGGAGTTTCACGACGGGCAGACCGTCTGGGTGCGCCAGCAGCGCAGCCTGATGACCGGAGAGATAGGCATTTTCCTCTATGACGGCAGCGCTTATTTAAAGCAGCTTGTCGTCCGCGGCGAGGGGCTTGCGCTCCATTCGCTCAACCCCGAATACAGCGATATTATAATATCCCCGGAGCTTCCCCTGCGCGTGCTGGGGAAGGTGCTGAGGTAAGACTGCGCACCAAGACAAAAGGAGAGCGCCTTGCTTTAACTCAAACCGGTGCAAGACATTCTCCCCCCCTATCGTCAAGCCGCTTTGCGTCTCGACACTTCACCCAGAGGGGGAAGCAAGAATTGTGCGGTGCAGGGTTAATGCTTTTACCCAAAATCTGAGCCAATTCAAGGCTCCCTTGTGTAAAGGGAGCTGGCGCGGAGCGCCTGAGGGATTGAAAATGCACGATGTCCTGAGCACTAAAGCTAAGCTTTGCGTTGGTAACGACCCCTCCGGTTTGCGCAATCCGCAAACCACCTCCATCTACGCGCTAAGAGCCGCCTTCGGCGGTTGCGCTCCGAAACGCGCCTGCGGGCGCAGCCTTACGCAGGGGAGGCATTGAACGGTGCAAGTTTGTAATATTTTCGCTCTGAAATACCCCGCGTGGGATAGGGAAAAGCGAAAGGGAATAACGATGAAACGAATAATTTGCATACTTGCCGCTGTGGCTTTGATGGCGCTGGCGGCTGTCGGCCTGACCTTAAGGCCGCCTGAAACCGTGCAGCTTGTGATTGAACAAACGGACTGGGCGGGGGAAAAAGACTTTGTACCGACCGGGCAGACCAAGACCTGTGAAGTGAAAACCGGCGATGTTATTTCATGCGGCGGCTGCTTGGATTTAGAGGTAAGGGTGCTGATAATGTCATCTGAATCCGTGATGATAGAAACCAGTGCACCCATGAGCAGCAGAGAAGCCCCGTATGTCGATTTGCTGAGTGAGCAGACGCGTTTTTTAGTGCGAAAAGACAAGCCGCTGCGCCTTGCCACGCCCACAATGGACGCGGGAGATATTTTTATTTTCTCAATCTTGCAGCAGACGGCATAAAAAACGATGCAGGTTTTTGCCTGCATCGTTTTTTGAGATTGTAAACAAAGTCTCACTGAGTTCGCCAACCGCTCGTCAGATGACGCAGATTACATTTCGCTTCCGCCAAGCATGGTGAAAGCTACATATCCATCAGCGTCATCTTCCTCTCCGAACCGAACCCGCTGGCGCTGGGCTTCGGTTCGGATAAAATAAGTTTTTCCCGGGGGCATGTACCTCGGGAAAAACACTTTGCACGGAGAGAGTGCATTTTTGCCCTCCCACGCTGGGCAAAAATGCGCGGTTCGGAGTGAAACCCCTTTTTGAAAGCAAAGGCAAAGCCTTTGCTTTCAGGTTAATCCATATACTTCACGCCGTAGCAGTCCTGCGGCAGGCAGTTTGCAAGGCCGATGAGCACATCGTGGTTGAGGCTGCCCCAGGAGCCCGGACTGCGCATGGAGATGTGTGGGCTGGTTTTGCTTATGGAGACGCGCACGGTCGTTCCAAAGCCGGGGCGGCTTTCAAGCAGCAGCGCGCCGCCGTGCAGCTCCGCTATCCTCCGGCAGACGGAGAGGCCGATGCCCGCGCCGCCGCCCATGTCCCGCAGGGTGAAATCGTGGCGGTAGCGGTCAAACACCGTGGGCAGCTTTTCCGGCTCAATGCCGCCGCCGTTGTCGTTTACGGAGAGAATGACGCTTCCGGGCGTCTCCGACAGGCGCACGCCTATCTGGTCAAGGCCTTTGGCGTGGGTCAGAGAGTTGGAGAGGAGATTGAGCAGCAGCCGCCGGATAAGAACCGGGGCCACGGGCGCGGCAATATCCGCACCGAGATTGACGCGCAGCTCCACACCGGAGACGAGATGGCCCACCGCCTCAAGCAGCTCCGAGAACAGGGAGGAGAGATTGAGCATATACTTCTCCCCGTCAATGCCCTGCTCCTCAGAGTTTAAGAGCATGGAGGCGTTTTGGGCGGTTCTTGCAAGGGCGTACTGACTGCGGGTCAACCCCGCTATCGCGGGCAGTAGCTCGCTCTGCCCGTGCTCCTCCGCCCATTGGCGCAGCATATCCGCCGACAGGCCCATGTTCATAAGCCCGCTGCGCAGCGCGTAAAGAAAAGGCTCGTTGAGAGCCTCAGGCGTGGATTCGGCTCTGGAGATGAAAACAACCTTTCCGCTGTCAACGCGCGAAACCCGGGCGATGCGGCTGGCTCCGCCCAGATTTATACCGGCGATGAATGAATTGGCCTGGGTGCCGGCAATGTCCGCGCCCAGCAGGGTCTGGGCGCTTTTGCCCACGCAGTCATCGCCGAACAGGCTCTTTGCGGAGGTGTTTGCAAAAGATATTTTCCCTTGTCGCAGGAGCAGCGCTGCCTCTTCGGTCAGCGCCAGAATGTCTGTTGTCATTAAATAAGCTCCTTTCAGATGTCCGATATGTCAGATAATAAGCTGATTTTACCAACAATCGACAAAATACACAATATGAGAGTTAAAAAAAGGGGCAAAAAGTCGAAATTTTCAGCACATTTTTGTACAAAATCCATAGCTTTCGATATTGATTTTTGTTGATATTATATGTTATTATTTAGACAGTAAACACAATGTGATGCTTCTTTATGGAGCCTGCACATAGATTGTTTTGCAATTTTAATTTATTGGAGGATGTTTCAATGATCAAAGTTGGTATTAACGGTTTCGGCCGCATCGGTTCTCTGGCTTTCAGAGCTGCCATCAAGTCTGATGATATCGAGGTCGTTGCCATCAACGCTCCGGGTCATCCCGCCAGCCAGCTTGCTTACTCTGCCAAGTATGACACCGTTCACGGTCGTTTTGACGGCAGCATCGTTGCTGACGATGAGGCCAGCACTCTCACTGTCGACGGCAAGACTGTCAAGGTCCTTTCCGATGACAAGTATCGTGATCCCGCCCTGCTGCCCTGGGGTGAGCTGGGTGTAGAGTATGTTCTCGAGTGCACCGGCCGTTTCCTCACCAAGGAGGCTGCTCAGCCCCATATCGATGCCGGCGCAAAGGTCGTCGTCATGTCCGGCCCTGCAAAGGACGATACCCCCATGTTCGTCTGCGGCGTTAACCTCGAGAAGTACACCGCCGATATGCAGTTTGTCTCCAACGCTTCCTGCACCACCAACTGCCTCGCTCCCATGGCGAAGGTTCTTAACGACAACTTCGGCATTGTCGAGGGTCTGATGACCACCGTCCACGCTTCCACCGCCACTCAGGCTGTTGTTGACGGCTTCTCCAAGAAGAACTGGCGTCTGGGCCGCTCCGTTTATGACAATATCATCCCCACCTCCACCGGCGCTGCAAAGGCTGTCGGCAAGGTCATCCCCGAGCTCAAGGGCAAGCTCACCGGTACCTCCATGCGTATCCCCGCCGGCGATGTCTCCATCGTTGACCTGACTGTCCGCCTTGAGAAGGGCGCCACCTACGATGAGATCTGCGCCGCCATGAAGGCCGCTTCCGAGGGCCCCATGAAGGGTGTTCTCGAGTACGTTGATGAAGAGGTCGTCTCCTCCGATTTCCGTACCGACGCTCATACCTCCATCTTTGACTCCAAGGCCGGCCTCGCCCTGAACGACAACTTTGTCAAGCTCATGGCATGGTACGACAACGAGTGGGGCTTCTCCTGCAAGATGCTCGACCTCACCCGCCATATGGACAAGGTCCGCAAGGCCTGAGAGAGTTTATAAAACCTGTTAAAAGTACCCGAAAGCCCGTCTTTCGGGTACTTTTTTCGCCTCGTACGAAATCCGCAATTTTGGTGGTCTGGTACGAAAAACATCGTCAGGTACGAAAACGGTCATACCACGCAAAATGTCTTTCATACCTCTTTCCGTGCCATAGTTTGGAGCGGAAAGAGGTTTTTATTTATGTTCATGAAAAGCATTGTTCAGGAATTTATCTTTGACTGTCAGGTACGCAACCTTGCCCCGCGAACCATCCGCAAGTATGAAAAACAGTTGGGCTATTTCGTCCGCTATTTGAAAGACGCGCAGGGCGTGGAGGTCTTGGACGATTTGCGCCCCATCCACATCAAGCAGTATGTGCTCATGCTCCAAAATAAAAAGCACAAGCCCGCCTATGTGAATGATTTGCTGAAAGCGGTCAAAGTGCTTTGTCGGTATGCGTATGAGGAGGGCTATACCCCGGAATTGATAACCAAGAGGGTCAAGTATGTCAAAGAGCCAAAAGTATTGATACACACATTTTCGGACGATGAAATAGTCAGGATGGTTAAATACTATGACGGGAACGATTATTTGAGTATTAGAAATCGTCTTATGCTTATGATGTTATTCGACACTGGCTTACGGATTAGCGAAATTATTGATATGAAGCCCTCACAGATACGACAGGGCTATTTCAATGTCTACGGCAAAGGGCGCAAAGAGCGGGTTGTACCGCAAAATGCCATCGTCAGCAAATGGCTGATAAAATATGACAGGGCGCGGGACAGGTATTTTGCGCGCAGGGAAGCAGAGGACTATTATTTTTTGAGCAAAAACGGGAAACGACTGACCCCGGAGGCTGTAAACAGATTTATGAAAAAGGCCGCAACGGAAATCGGTATCAATCCGCTTGTCAGGGTATCGCCGCATACTTGCCGCCATACATTTGCCCATCAGGAATTAAAGAACGGCCTTGACCTATATAGTTTAAGCCGCCTCTTGGGGCACGAAAGTGTGGGTATTACACAGCGATATTTGGAAGCGGTACGGGACGACCAGATTTTGACCTCCGCCCGTAAAACAGGGGTTTTAGCCAATCTGTGAGGAACATCTTTGAATGTCTTTGAACATCTAAGGAACATCTTTTAACATCTAAGAACATGATGGAGAGATTTTTTACATCTCTCCATCATCTTTATACACCTTAGCGGCGTTATCCAAGAATTTCTTCATACGCTCCACGACAGCGGGCGGCTCTAATATCCTTGCCCCGCCGCCGAACATTGCCATCCAAGCAAAAAACGCCGCATTTACATCTATGCCCTGCGTGGTGATAAAGCAATCATCCCCGTCAGGCATCATCATAATGTCCTTGCCAAACTTATCTATAACAGCGGCGGCAATTCCGTTTTTGAACCGCATTTTTACATTGTATTCCGTCCCCATCACCATATCAAAAACCTTGACGCGCTTTAGCTTCTTTTCATACTCTTGGTATTTCTTCTCGCCCTCGCGCGGAATACCAAGAGGCTTTGTGATGTTCTCCAATCTGTCCACGCGGAAATAGTCAAGGCGGTTGCGCTTGCCGCCCACATAAGCCAAGAGATACAAATTACCATTATGCCATATCAGCTTATAGGGGCTTACGGTCAATAATTGCCCGTTCTTTGAATAGGTCTTGGGGCTGTCATTATCGGGCGTATAGGTAAAGCGTTTGAATTTGATTTGGCTGTTCTCCGCTATGGCCTGATACAGACGCTCTATGTAGGGTATGGCGCTGTCATTCTGACTGTGAATACGCTCAAAGACAAAAGCATCACTGTTGAGGCTGGCGGCGGTATAGCGATCTGTAAGGGTCTTTATCTTGGCGGTCAGTTCCCGCGCTTTGGTCTGCGTGATAAATTTGGAGGCTTGTATGCTGTGGGCTATCAGGCGTATTTCGTATGGTTCAAATGGGGGATTATTGACGCAATAGCCCTTTTTGCTGAAATCATATTCTACATCAAGATTGAAAGTCTCTATGTTTTTCAGCGTGTTCAGGTCATTATACAGCGTATTATCCGAAATCTGTATTTCACAGTCCAAGAGGAAATCCATGATTGCTGAATAGCTGGCAACTTTCGTCTTGCTGGTGTGCGTCAGCAGATAGTGGTACAGCAAAAATTGGCGCTCTCCTGCGGTAAACTCCCGCACATTTCTTGTAATTCTCATTCCATCAGCCCCTTATCCGCATTGTATCATACCAAGAGCAAAAGAAAAAGGCAGGAAGTGCCCTGCCTGAAATCACTGTATTTCGATGTTCTCTAATCCATGCGCGAGGATAAGATTGATCAGTTCGTTACGGGAGTAATTTGTCTCCGCCGACAGCTTGTCCAGCGCGGTCAAAGTGTCCTCTTTGATCCGCACGGAGATAACACGGTTGCCATCCTCGCCCCGTTTCTTAATAATCAGGGGTTCATTTTTCATTTGCTCCACCTCGCAATCTATATATAATTATAGATTGACAGAAACAAGCAAAATATGCTACATTATGAATGGTAAATAATATCAACTTGTAATACAAACAGATAGGAGAAAACAAATGAAAAAGAAAATGAGCAAAAAACTTTTCGTGTACATCGGTATGATAGCTGGGCTGCTGGCTGTGCTCATGGGTATTCTGGTGATGACAGGTGCTATGGGCGGCAATAGTTTTACCGTCTTTGGCGCACCCTATAAATATGATTCCGGCTATGCGACATTCGGCGCGGATTTCTATACATATGTGACGAATAATGCCGCTGAAGCTGCCGAAGCAAGCACTACTGCCGCCGCAAATCTGCGCGAGATCGCTGTGCTTCTGAAAAATGTCAGCGGAATCCTTCTTATAGCAGGCGGGCTGTTCATGCTCTGTTTCTTTGGCGTCCAATACGCTGAATGTGCACAGGCCGCGCGGCCGGAAACCCCGGCAGAGAAGCCCATTGCAGAAGTCGTAGAGTCGGTCGAGGAATCCGAGGAAGCAGCCAATGAATCAGAGACGGAGGGTCAAGAAAAATGAAAAAAATTGTTGCATTAGTGCTTGCGCTGGTGCTGGTTTTTAGTTTATCGGCTTGCGCGGGCAGCGGAAAGCCCAATGGCACATATGTAGCTGCCGGCGGCACTTTAAAGCTGGAATTCTCCCAGAATAATTTCAAGTTGACTATAGGTGATGGTCTCCCGGGCGCTGATGTCAGCGTTGGAACATTTGAGATGAATGGAAATGAAGTAAATTGTTCCTTTGAAAGCGGCGGAACAGATGTATTCACTTATGACGCTGAAAAAGACAGTCTTGATTGGTACGGCGCTGCTACATTTGAAAAGGTAAAGTAGCCTAAGGAGAAACAAAGCTTTTCGACGAAAACGATGGCTGCCTTGGCAGCAGCCACGATGCGAAAGTATAACAAATGAGGCTCTGCGTTTTTCGTGCGTAGTCTCATTTGGGGCTACGCACTTTTTATTTTCCCGAAAAGAGCGTGGTGAAAATAAAAAATGAAAGAGAGGTAAGGGAAATGGAAGAAAAAGTAATTATAAAAGGTGTATTCTCAGGACTTAGTAGAGCAGAACTAACAGTTACAGATAAGCGGGTATACGGGAAAACCGGATTAGGGAAAGTAGTCGATTTACCGATAGGATCAATTTATAAAGTTGTTGCAGTTAATGGAAATGCTACTTTAAATATCCTTTCAGCTTCAAAAATCTATCAGTTTTCTATTTTGAAAAATGGCGAAGCCGTTTATAATGCTTTGAACGAGCAGATAAAGAATGCTCCAAAAGATGAAAATGATCACTCAATATTGAAGTGTTCGACAGCAATTAACACTATTACAGTTTATGACGATTATTTTGTCATTGGACAGCGCTCAAATGTTCTAAATACCCTAATTTCAAAAAGCATATTCGAAGAAGAAAAAAAGCTGTACTACACTAATATTTCCTCGCTCGAATTTGGAGAACCTACTTCTTTTGCAGCAGGAAAAATTAAATTTGAGTTTGCGGGAGGGTATAATTCAGCAAATAATATCATCTACTTTCCCGAGGCTGATAGGGATGATATGAAGAAAATATATGACTTCATAGATAAAAAGGTTCAAGAAGTCAGGGCTGGGAACAATACATCAGTCGGAGGGTTCTCCGTTGCCGACGAACTAAGTAAATTCAAAAACTTGCTTGATAGCGGTATTATCTCTCAGGAAGAATTTGACGAGAAGAAAAAGCAGTTGCTGGGGTTATAACTGGTAATAAAAAGAAAATAACCGCATATTCTCTTGATTCTAAAGGTGAAGTTCTTGCTACACATGAGTTTGAGCCAATTTATGAAGATGGAACACTTAGCCTAATTCATAAGGGGTTAGGTGCTGAATGTACAAAAGGTGAATGGCTGGACTACTTGGAAGAGCATAGATAATAAAAATTAGCCAAAGGAGAGCATTTTTAGATGATTGTTAGCCTTATAGTAGCGGTAATATCCTTAGTCGCAAATTGGATGATTTTCAAAAAAATGGGTCGGCAAGGATGGGAGGGGGTTGTTCCCCTTTATAACAACTATATCCTATGTGAAGAACTGTATGGAAATGGTTGGAAGTTCCTGTGTATGCTGATTCCTCTGTATAACATCTACTTTATAATCAAACTATACATTGATTGGGCCTATGCCTTTCACAAAAGCACAGGATTTGCTATGGGTATGCTATTTCTCCCCTTCATTTTCCAGATAATCCTTGCTTTTGATAATACCGCACAATACGGTGATGGTAGCTCGGCAAATACCGTTCCCGATGTAATTACACGAGCAGTAGATAAAACAAAAGAAATGGCAGTCTCTACATCTACACAAAAAAGCCAGCGGGATGATAACGCATTGGAAAAGATTGAGAAGTTGGCAGAACTGAAAGAAAAAGGTATTCTTTCTGAAGAAGAATACAACGAGAAAAAAGCAGAATTACTAACAAAAATCTGATTTGGTGGATTTGATTATGAAACAGGTAAAGAATAACAATTCCAAAAAGGCAGCGTTGATTGCGACTGCCATAATTCTTGTGGGAGCATTGCTCATAATGGGGATGTTTGTTGCTTACGGTAAAAAGTAGCGTGATTGGCGTATGGACGGGCGGCCCGGTTTATCTAAACAAATATAGTTCATATTGTAATCAAGTTGAGACATTTGGGGCGAATGGAGAATATTCGTCCATAATGGCAGATAGTTCCGGTAATGTTGTAAGTATTGATGTTGGAACATGGGAAGTATCTGGATTTGAAGTCAAGGCAAAAAGTATTGGCGAAGATGGCTGGACTGTATACCACTATAATCCAATTACCAACAAACTTACTTCCGGCGATTGGGAATACAAAAAAACAGGCTAAACGATATGGAGCGGGCAATCAAACTGCCCGCTCCATTTTTACCCTTCCAAAAGGTCAATGTATTTGTAGATCGTCGTTCTGCTTAAATCACAAACTCTTGCCAATTCGCTGATATTGAGGTGTCCGCTCTTGTAGGCGGGGTAGTGCCGGAGAAATCCAGAAGGAAGGTTATCCACGGTAATCTGCGGCCGCCCGATCTGCTTCCCCTTTGCCTTGGCGTTGCGCATACCTGAGCGCACACGCTCCCGGATAATACGCAGTTCCAGCTCAGCGAACACGCCGGACATTTGGATAAAGGCGTTTGTCATGGGGTCAAGCTCCCCATTTGTGCAATCGACATTGATACTGCCGACGATGGAGAGCCGCAAGCGCTCCTCCCTGACGCGCTCTATAATGTCACAGAGCTGCTTTGTGCTGCGGGCAAGGCGTGATACCTCCAAGGTCAGTATCGTGTCCCCTGCCTGTGCCTGTTCCAGCAGAGAGGCGAGCTGTTCCTTTACCACGCTGTCGCCGTGTTCGTATTCAAGGAATATCTGCTCTGCCCCGGCCTGTTTCAGCTCCCGCACCTGACGCTGTATATCCTGTTTATCCTCGTTAGTAGAGCATCGCGCATATCCGTAAATCATAGCTGTTTCCTTTCTCGCTCCACGGGCTTTATCTTGCCCGTGGAGCGTTTTACCATTAGCAGGAGATAGAGAAGCGGCGGCTGGCGGTCTGCTTGGTGAAGTTCTTGTAGAGTTCACCATAGAGCTTCTTAAAGGCCGTGCTGTCAAAGCGGTTGGAGAGAACCGGCGTCCAGCGGATAATATACTTGCCAGCGGTCAGTTCTTCGGTTTCGCGTTCCAGCATTTCAGCCTTGATACTGTCGCGTATCGCTTCGGCTTCGCTTCTGGCTTCTTCCATCAGGGACTCCCACTCGTTCAGAGCCTCGATTTTGTTAATCAGTTCGTTTCTGCTCATGGTCTTTATCTCCTTATCATATGTAGTCTGGCAAGTGGCGATGGGCATTAAGTTTATCACTCGACTTCTGGAGAATTTCTTATCCCGTCTCGCTCTTATCTGGCCTTCTTGTTTCGGCTGCTGCCTATTCCGTCTGCCTTGGCTTGCTCTCTTTAACTGTCTATATTGTACCAAAAAAGGTACAGCTTGTCTATTGGCGAATGTACCAAAATTGGAACATAATATTTGTATAGTTTTTGGTACATTTTCGCTTGACGATTGCTTGCATTGCGTGTATAATAAATGGTACAAAGGGAGAGTGATTTGCTATGCCTGTGTCTTACGCAAAGTTATTTGAGCGTATGAAAGAAAAGAACATCAAAAAGGTGGATTTGCGGACTACCTACAAACTTAATCCTAAGACGGTGGACAGCCTTACAAAGAATAAGAGCGTAAATGTTGATACCATTATGACCTTGTGTGAAATCCTCGATTGTCAGCCGGGGGACATTATGGAGTATGTCAAAGAGCCGTCCGGGGGTGTTCAGTAAAACAGTTGGTTTCGCGGACAGCGGTTAAGCGCTCGCAGAGGCATGAAAACGGCGGGTAAATGCCTTGATTTTGTCAGCGATATTCCATCTACCCTTTCGCTGACAGGTGTATGCCGGGGTATATATGGGATTTTTCAAAAATCATCGCCCTATCCCGTTTTAGCGTGGCCTCTCAATAATCCAAGAGAAAGAATAATCCAGAACACGGATAAAACGCCCCTGAACATTTTACAAAACACAGAGATAACGGAGCATAACGAAAAACAACGGAGGATAGCGGTTAAGCCATCCTCCGTCTATTTATTGCCAGTCCTTAAAGAGTTCATCAAGGGCTTGCTTCAATGCCTGCTCAGTGCTTTTTTCGATAATGTCAAAAACCATCTTTTCTAAAGTGCTTTCCTATTGCTTCTTCTTGCGGTCTTTCTCTCGCTGGCTCATTTCTTCTTAACCTCCACGCTGAATATAATTTGGCTGGGTTCATCGGGTCTGGGGGCAAACTGTCTCAAAATATCCGATCTCGCCGCCTGTAAATTTTCGTATGGGTCTGTGCCTGACATGGCACGCTTTATCTTCTCAAATACGGTCATCATTCTAATGCCACTCCTTTCTAACATTGTCTTTCAGGCTCAACCAACAAAGGTTATCCGCCATGTTATTTTTCTTGTCTCCGTCAATATGGTCTATGGTCGTCTTGTTCTCTGGGTCGTCATTCCCGCAGAACGCAGCCGCCACTAAACGGCTGACAAGAAAATGTCTGCCCTAACCATCCCGGCAAAGGCAGACGCGCAAATAGCCCTTATTGTTTGCAAAGGCGGTCAACAAGCGGGCGTTGGTATGTTTGAGGCTTTTCACGCGCCCCATATTACTGACTAAGTATTTTCCCTTATAGCCCTCTATTGGTCGCCATTCTTCATTCGGCAAGTCTGGTATTGTATCTATGGTAATCACCGTCTTTCTTAAATTACTAATCGAACGCACATTTATGTGCGTGAGGCGTAATGAATAACCGCCCCGATAGGGGTGAGTTATTCATTACGGGCAAAAGCCCCCAAAGGGGGCAAATACTGTTCCTGCCATTATAGTTTGAGAACTGCGGTAATTCTCTTAATCATGTTTGACAAAAAAATTTTAATCCACGCTATTAACACTATAAAAAGGGGATATATTTTACACTGTTAATTGCGTGGATAAAAAAAGCCTCTGTTCTGCAAATAGCTAAACAGAGACTTCTTTCATTATAGAGGTCGAAACAAGGTCAAGCAAATAATTCAGTTCTTCCAGATGGAGCGCGTTTTTCTCTGGGGCTGCCTGTTTTCGTGGGACACCGCCGAACGAACTATACATATAGGCAAAGGCTGCTTCACTGTCCCATCCTTCATTATTTCGCTTATCCCAGTAGAGATGCCACGCACGGCTATATTCTTCTTTCTCTATCTGTTGGTGACGCTGACAGTCATTTTCATCCCGATAAACACGGTAGTAAATAAAGTCCCCGCCGTGAATATAACCAAGGCTTTCCAGCTTTTCCCGATAGCTGGCAATCGTTTGACGGGATATGGGATAACCATTACTCCGCATATATGCCTCCATCGCTTCATCAGGAAGCCAGCAGTATTCTTCATCCCCCAAAAGGAAGAATAAGTAATTGCGGAGTTTTCTAAAGTCAAGATTTGGGTTAAATCCCATATCGAACACGCAATACAGTCTGAACGGGTCGTGTATAGCTGTTATATTGAAGCTGGCGTTTCCCCCTGTTCCATTCAGGAAATAGACTACATCATACCTGTTCAGTTTCTCTTTAGCTTTTGCGTTGTTTTTTACGCCCAAATATGCCCACATTTCAGGAGCGGAATACATTCTGCATTCCAACGTTGCCATTACGCCCTTTCTAACCATGCTATTAACACCATAATAGAAATCTTTATTTATACTGTTAATAACGTGGATTAAAATTGCCTTATGCGCTTTCCTCTGTCGTGGTCTGAACGGGCTTTTTCTTCGCCCGTTCCAGAACCTCGGAGAAGTCGATAATATCCGGCTGGTGGTCGATATAAAAGAGCGGGTTCGTGCGGAACTTGGGAAATTGGCGCATAAACCATTTGCTGACTGTGGAATAGGGGGAGGCACACATTTTCTCGGCCTTATCGCGCACATCATAGAACGCTTCAAGGTAGTCCGTATCGTCTTTGGGGGACATAGCGATAATAAAACACTCCATACGCTCATAGGTGAGGCCGTTATGCTTATTGCGGGCGGTGATGCTGCCGTCGTTATTGCGGTAGCGGGTGGGGGTTGTGTGGGTCTTGCGGTCAATGCGAAGATTGGGGAAATCACGCTGAAACTTACGCACCAACTTGTATTCTGCACTGGTGGGGTCGCTCGCAGCTTCGGCAAAAGCGGCGGTCATCGTGAGGGTCTGGCTGACAATATCAAACTTATAGCTTTTCATTTTTATATCTCCTTTTCACATTATTTGTTCTGTTGGATTAGGCCGCATTGGGGAGGTCAGGCTCGTTCTCCTCGGTGGAGGCGGTGTTTTTTGCCGCCTCCATTTTCGCCGCATACTCCGCAACCTTTGCGTCAAGCTGCCTATTTCGATACGCCTTGACTCTCTTCTTAGCAACGGCATAATCAAAGTGCTCATAAACCTCGAAGAACTTATGCTTTGCATGGGGATATGCGCTAATACCTTCTTTTTTTGCAAAGGCGATAGTATCGTCAATAATTTTGAGAGTAGCAGTATCGCCCGTCGCCAAAAGGAAGTCGCGGATAAAGGGGATATCCATTCCTTTATAGGTCTGCTTGGTCTTGGTGGGCTGCTTGGGCTTCTTGACTTCAAAGCCGAAATCGGGGTGCTTCGCCATCAGAGCGATAAGCTCATTATACACAGCACCAGTACCCTTGCCAGCCATGTCGAAACTGGCCTGAGTGCCGGCGATGGTCTTGCCGGGGAAGTTGAGGGTGAAGCGGACAGAAGTAGTACGATTAGACATAGTATCAATTCCTTTCTGGCTATTTTGTAGCCATCCTAAATTTTGTTTGGAAGGGTTTTTGTTTTGCCCCTTCCTTTATCGTGGCTATATAATAGCATGGCATATGCACAATATAATTGTGGGGTTACACACTTTTTGTATTTTTTCTTCTTTGTTTTTTGCTCTTGGAGAATTAAAAAATGCTCAGAGATGTTTATTTGATGCTTTATCATGTTCCAAGACGCTCCAAGGTGTTCCAAAGATGCTTCAAGATGCTCAAAGATGTACAAAAAGGGTCAGGGGGCTTGTATCGTTAACACTTAGTACTGTATAATAGATGTGAAAAAAGTTGCCGCACTTGGTACGACAACAAAAACAAAATAATATTGCTCCATAAGATGACAAGGGAACAATGACAGGCAAAAGAAAGCACTGCGTTTCCGGGCTTATGGCTTGGTGCGGGCGAGCGAAGCGAGCGGAGGGCGATACGAAGTAGCGAACTCAACGAGTGGGGCTTCAGCTGCAAGATGCTCGACCTCACCCGCCACATGGATAAGGTTCGCAAGGCCTGATTCAAAGCTGAAACCAAATCAACTAAAACCACATTCCCCCAGCAGGGGAATGTGGTTTTTCTTTTGCGCGCTTATGATAAGAATATGCTGCCAAAGCGCCGATATTGCAAGCGTTTTTACATTCTGTTCACTTGACAGAGCTGCTGGGGTATGCTAAATTTAGTTAAGGATATTTACATGAGGGCCTGCCCGTGGATTCCCAAAGGATCGACTGGCGGGCATTTTCTTTGAAAGGAAGAACAACATGGATTATGATGTAATTATAGTGGGCGCGGGCCCCGGCGGCATTTTCACCGCCTATGAGCTTACAAAGGAAAACAAGGGCCTGAAGGTCGCCGTGTTCGAGCTTGGCAAGGCGCTTGATAAGAGAAAGTGCCCCATCGACGGGAAAAAGGTGAAATCCTGCATAAAGTGCCCGGTGTGCAATATCATGAGCGGCTTCGGCGGAGCGGGCGCGTTTTCGGACGGGAAATATAACATAACCAATCAGTTCGGCGGCACACTCTATGAGTATGTCGGCAAGCAGGAGGCCATTGACCTTATGCGCTATGTGGACGAGATAAACCTCAGCCACGGCGGCGAAGGCACCAAGCTCTATTCCACCGCCAACACCAAGATAAAGCGCACCTGCCTTGAAAACGGCCTGCACCTGCTCGACGCGCAGGTCCGCCATCTGGGAACGGATATCAACTACATAGTCCTTGGCAACATCTATGATGAGCTCAAGGACAAGGTGGACTTTTTCTTCAACACCGCCGTGAACACTGTTGAGCGCACCGAGGGCGGCTATAAGGTCAACTGCGCCGACACGACCTACACCTGCAAAAACTGCGTCATCTCCGTCGGCAGAAGCGGCAGCAAGTGGATGGAGGGTGTGTGCGCGGGGCTGGATATACCCACCAAATCAAACCGCGTGGACATCGGCGTGCGCGTGGAGCTTCCGGCGGAGGTATTCTCCCACCTGACAGACGAGCTTTATGAGAGCAAGATAGTCTACCGCACGGAGAAGTTTGAGGACATGGTGCGCACCTTCTGCATGAACCCGCGCGGCGTCGTCGTCAACGAGAACACCAACGGCATCGTCACCGTCAACGGCCACAGCTACGAGGACCCCGCCAAGCACACCGAGAACACAAACTTCGCCCTGCTTGTCAGCAAGCACTTCTCTGAGCCGTTCAAGGACTCCAACGGCTACGGCGAGAGCATTGCCCGCCTTTCCAATATGCTCGGCGGCGGTGTTATCGTCCAGCGCTTCGGCGATCTGGTGCGCGGCAGACGCAGCACCGAGCGGCGCATTCAGGAGAGCTTTGTTACCCCGACGCTCGCCGCTACCCCCGGCGATCTGAGCCTTGTTATCCCCAAGCGCATACTCGACGGCATAATCGAGATGATCTACGCGCTTGATAAGATAGCTCCCGGCACCGCCAATGACGACACCCTGCTCTACGGCGTTGAGGTCAAGTTTTACAACATGGAAGTGGAGATCGACAACAATCTTGAGACCAAGAGCAAGGGCCTCTATGTCATCGGCGACTGCTCCGGCGTGACCCACTCCCTGTCCCACGCCTCCGCCAGCGGCGTGTTCGTCGCAAGGAAGATTTTGGGGCAGTAAAAGAGCCCTCTCAGGCGCTTCGCGCCAGCTCCCCCAGAGGGGGAGCCAAGGGATAGTGCAAGTTTTAATCTGCTGTGCTCTGTTCTGCTGCCCCACAGGGGCAGCCTTGCCTCTCACTCTGGGAGAGGTGGCACGGCGAAGCCGTGACGGAGAGGGTGTTGTGGCTCGTCAAAAAAGAAATAGCATTTCCAAAACGGGCAACATCAATGCCCTCTCAGGCGCTTCGCGCCAGCTCCCCCAGAGGGGGAGCCAAGATATGATGCGCGCTGCTTGGCTTAAATTTCCCGCAGCCCGCTAAAAACGCTTGTATTTTCACATGCGCGGGCGTATATTAAACTGACTGAAAGAAGGAGGAAGGACTCAATGTCGGAGAGTAAGAGCCAGAATTATCTGCACGGCGCGGCGATACTCGCCGTGGGCGTGGTAATAATGAAGATATTGGGCTTCCTCTACAAGATGCCCATCGGGAATATCATCGGCGACGATGGATATTCCATGTTTCTCGCGACCTATAATATCTACAATGTGTTCCTCTCCCTTGCGACGGCGGGCCTGCCCATAGCGCTCTCGCGGCTTATCTCTGAGGCAAACGCCGAGGGGCGGCCCATGCAGGTGCGCAGGACCTTCACGGTTGCCTGGCGGCTGTTTTTCTGGATCGGCCTTTTCTGCACGGCGATAATGCTGCTGCTGCCCGAGTGGATGGCGACGTCCATTCTCCACAACCCGCCCACCGCCATGAGCATCCGTGCCATGGCACCGGCCGTGCTGCTGGTGTGCCTCGTGTCGGCCTACCGCGGGTACTGCCAGGGCTGCGGCAACATGATTCCAACAACTGTGGGTCAGGTGCTCGAGGTGCTGGTCAAGGTTGTTGTGGGCCTTGTGCTGGCCTACATCGCCATGAACATGGGCCTTGGCAAGGCCATGGGCTCTGCCGGGGCTATCTTCGGCGTGACAATGGGCTCCCTCGCGGCGCTTATATACATGTGGGCCTACAAGCGGCGCAACTATAAGGAGGACCCCACCGCTGACGATGTGCCTGACAGCAACAGGCATATTCTGCGCAGGCTTCTGCGCATCGGCATACCAATCGCCCTCGGCTCAAGCGTGCTCGCGCTTTTGAACCTTGTGGATTCAAGCCTCTGCATGGGGCGGCTCCAGAGCGCGGCAGGGTACAGCCTGGAAAGCGCCCAGACCCTCTATGGCGTCTATGGCAAGGCGCAGACCATCTTTAACCTGCCCGCCGCCATAATAACGCCGATGACTATATCTGTTGTGCCCGCCATTGCCGCCGCCATGGTCCGCGGCGAGAACGACGGGGCGACCAAGATATCCGAGGACTCCATGCGCATCGCCTCGGTGCTGTCCATGCCGATGGGCGTGGGCCTTGCGGTGCTCTCTGCGCCGATAATGCGCATCATTTATCCCACGAGCCACGCCTCCGGCCCCGCGCTGCTGGCGATAATGGGCGTCGCGTCCTTCTTCGTGTGCATAGTGCTTATGGAAAACGCCGTGCTTCAGGCCTTCGGCAAGGAGCTTTTGCCGATGTATTCCATGATAACCGGCGGCGTTGTGAAGATAGTCATCAACTGGTTTCTGGTGGCGGACCCCGACATCAACATCTACGGCGCACCTATCGGTACGCTCGTGAGCTATGTTGTCATGGCGGTAATGAACTTTGTGTTCATGTGTAAGGTGCTGGATAAAAACCCCCGCCTCGGCACAATCTGCGGCAAGCCCATGCTGTGCAGCATAATAATGGGCGCCTGCGCCTGGGCGGTGTACGGGCTTGGCTCCAAGTTTATCGGCGATACGGGGCGGCTCAGCCTGCTCGTATGCCTCGTGCTCGCTATGGGCGTCGCCGTGGCGGTGTACATGATTGCCGCCATCAGCAGCCGCGCCATAACCGCCGCCGACATGGAGCTTATCCCCGGCGGGAAGAAGATTGCAAGGCTGCTGCACATGAATTGAAAAAAGCCCCGATTTTGGCAAAAATATACTTGATAAACGCGGTGATATGTGGTAAATTAATCGCGTTGCGCTTGCAGACCAGCGGCGCGCGAAAAAAATGAGTAATTCCGCCCGTTTCGGGGAAAACTCATTAAAAATGGCCCCGTGCCGCATTATATATCAAAAGGAGAAATAAAGATGAATAAGGCAGAACTCATTAATGCTGTTGCCGCCAAGGCAGAGCTTTCCAAGAAGGACAGCGAGAAGGCTGTCAACGCAGTGTTTGATGCTATCACCGAGACCCTCGTCAACGGCGACAAGGTTCAGCTCGTCGGCTTCGGCGCTTTCGATGTCAAGGAGCGCGCCGCCCGCACCGGCCGTGACCCCAAGACCGGCAAGGAGATTCAGATTGCCGCTACCCGCGTTGCCTCTTTCAAGGTCGGCAAGGCCCTGAAGGACGCCGTCGCGAAGTAAGAAAGTGATTAAACAGCGCATCGCTCTGCGGTGCGCTGTTAGTTATATCGGCATAGGTGCAAGGGAGTAGGATTTGTACTGCGCCTCACTTGCTCCCCCCTCCGGGGGAAGTGTCAAGACGCGAAGCGAATTGACGATAGGGGGGCTTGCACTGTGGCAAGATAGGCGTACTCCCCTTCAGTCACGGCTGCGCCGTGCCAGCTCCCCCTCAGGGGGCGCCAAGAGATGGCGCAAAATGTTAAGCAGAAAGCACTTGAACTGCACCCCTCTAATCCCCACTGAGCCGAGCCTTGTAAAGATGATTCGCGGCATGCAGAAACGAATTGATTAAAGGTAACAATCGAGGTAAACCAGCAGTAAGGACTAAGGGCGAGCTAAGAAGTGATATGTACATTTCACCACCGGAGAGAGATTCTCAAGGGAGAAACCTCTCCCTTGAGCCGCGTTTTCTTTTGGAACTTTTCTTTTGACGGGACAAAAGAAAAGTGGATAGCGTAGCCCCAAAACACAAAACTTAGAAAGGAAAAGAGCAGACCGCCGTTCCATCCGTTTCCTCTTCCCGCCCGCAGCGTCCCTAACAAAATTGAAGCCATA
>ULWX01005672.1_pt1 | contig 28343 bp, 18 predicted proteins | sample 1960851 | NCBI WGS metagenome assembly ULWX01 (sample SAMEA4835826, study PRJEB28245) | human gut metagenome | biome: gut microbiome; material: fecal sample | place: Denmark | collected 2008 | reverse complement strand
CTTCATGTGGCTTCTAAGCCCGGTTGCCGCTGCCGCCCTTGCCCTGCCCGCCTTCAAGGAGAACTCTCTTTCATCCGCTGACAGGGATTTTATCATCAAAGCCGCCGGGGAGAATTTCAAATACTTCACGGAGTTTTCAACAGCCGAGGATAACTTCCTCCCGCCGGATAATTTTCAGGAGCAGCCCCCCGTGGGTCTTGCACACCGCACCTCGCCCACCAACATCGGCCTTGCGATGACGGCGGCTGTCGCAGCGGCGGACATGGGGCATATAAGCCCCGCGGAGGCTGCCGCCTATATCGCCCGCGTGACGGATACTCTCGAGCGTATGCCCCGCTGCATCGGACACTATTATAACTGGTACGACACGCGCAACCTGCGCCCGCTAAGCCCCGCCTTTGTCTCCACCGTCGACAGCGGCAACCTCTACGCCGGGCTTGTCGCCTGCCGTCAGGCGCTGGAGGAGTGGGGTGAAGCTGAGCTTTCAAAGCGCCTTGGCGCGATAATGGCGCCGATGGACTTTGCCCCGCTCTATGACAGCGGGCGGGGGCTTTTCTATATCTGCTACGACAGCGCCGAGGGGCGCGGTGCGGGCGGCTGGTATGATTTGATGGCGAGTGAGGCGATGCTCACAAGCTATATCGCCATTGCCAAGGGTGATGTGCCCATAAAGCACTGGCGCAGGCTCAGCCGCGCCCAGCTCCAGAAGGACGGCTACCGCGGCCTTGCAAGCTGGACGGGGACGATGTTTGAATACCTCATGCCGGAGCTGTTTCTGCCCTTTTACCGGGGGAGCCTTCTGTATGAGAGCGGGCGCTTCTGTCTCTATGCCCAGAAGCGCCGCGCCTTTGCCGGCAAGCCCTGGGGCATATCCGAAAGCGCCTTCTACTCGCTCGACGGGGCGCTCAACTACCGTTACAAGGCAAACGGCTGCGCCGCCCTCGCGCTCAAGCGCGGGCAGGACAGCGACATGGTCATCTCCCCATACAGCAGCTTTCTGGCGCTCGCTCTCGACCCGCACGCCGGTGCGAAAAACCTGCGCAGGCTTGAGAGCTTCGGCGCGGTGGGGCGCTTCGGCTTCATGGAGGCGCTGGACTTCACACCCGCCCGCTGCCGCCGGGACGCCGGGGAAAAGGTGCGCTGCTACATGGCGCACCACATCGGCATGAGCGTCATCTCCGCAGCAAACGCCGCCTGTGACGGCAGCATCCGCCGCCGCTTCATGGCGGATAGCGCCATGGGCGCGTTTTCGCTGCTGCTTCAGGAGCGTATTGGCGGGGCGGCAGTCATCCGCCGGGATAACAGCGAGCCGCCGGAGAAGCCTCCTAGAAGCGGGGAGGATTTCTGGCGCGTCAGGGGCGGCGCGGAAAACAGCGCGGCGCGGTATTGCCTTTTGACAAACGGCGCGTACAGCATTCTTGCCGACAGCCGGGGCGATACCTGCGCCATGCTTGGAGGCACGCTTATATATGGCCGGCGCGAAAGCCCCATGCCCTGCGGCGTGGAGCTGCATGTGAACGAAACGGCCCTTACCGAACTGCCGCTGAGCCTGTGGGAGCTCTCGGAGGAGGACTGCGTATTTGAAGCCGAGCGTGACGGGCTGCACATTCAGCAGCGGCTTTTTGCCGCCGCCGGGGAATGGGGCGAAAAACGCGTTATCCGCCTGCGCGCGGAAAAGGATGCGGACATCTCGCTCTCGCTGAGCTTTCGGCCGATACTGGCCGCCGTTCAGGACTATGACGGGCATCCGGCCTATTGGCGGCTTGGCATACAGGCCGAGCGGCAGGGAAACAGCCTGCTGCTGCACCGCCTGCGCCGGAGCGATAAACGGGAGCTGTGGCTCTGCCTTGCCTGTTCGGAGGCTGCCCAGCTTTCGGCTGAGCGCTCCGGCGGCGTGGGGAGTCTCTCCGACCCCTATGCCTGCGCGACCGTGCGCAAGGCTCTGACCGCCGGGGACGCGGCGGAGCTGTCCTTCGCCCTCTGCCTCGGCTATACGCGGGAAGCAGCGCTCTCCGGTGCGGAGCATATCCTATCCGGCGCCGACTGCGGAAACCTCACTGGCGCGGCCGCCGTGCATCTGAACATGACCGGGGCTGAGCTTGGCGCCGCCATGGACTGCCTGCCCTATCTCATCGCGCCGCTTAAAAACGCCCAGCCCCGGCGGGAGCTGTGGCAGTACGGCATATCCGGAGACCTGCACATCATCGCCTGCGACATTGAGGATCGCGCGGCGGCGGATGCTCTGCGCCGCTTCTGCCTGATAAAAAGCTGCGGGCTTGACTGCGAGCTTGTGTATCTCAGCTCCGAGACCGGCGAATACCGCCAGCCCCGGCGCAGCATGATAAGCGAAATCCTCAGCGCAGTGGGGCTGGAAGCCCTAATTGGCGCGCGGGGCGGCGTCTGCTTTCTGCCGAAAAGCGCATCTGAGCTCATAAAAAGCCGGGCCGCGCTCTTTGTCGGCGCACCGCGTGAGCTTGTGCCGCCGCTCAATATTCCAAGGCTCGGCGCGGAGCGCTCCGGGGACAGCGTCCCCGCCCATAGCCGTCAGGGGCGGGAGCAGGTGTTTACCGTTAAAAACGACCTGCCGCCGCGGGCATGGCAGCTCATTTTATCAAATGACAGCTTCGGCGCCATAATGGCCGAGTGTGGGCCGGGTTTCATGTGGCTTGATAATGCCCGGGAAATGCGCCTGACCCTGCCGCCGGAGGATATTCGCTTCACTCAGGGCGGCGAGGCGCTGTGGGCGAGCGTCGGCGGCGAGAGCGTAAGCCTTTTTGCCGCCAATGACGGCATCCCCTGCACGGTGCGCTTCGGCGCGGGCTATGCCCGCTGGGAAAAGGTGATCGCCGGCCACCACGTATGCTTGAGCGCCTTTGTACCCTTAGACACCGACGCGAGAGTTTATCTTATAGAAGGCGCGGCAGGGCTGAGCCTCTGCTGGGCGCTGCACCCGGTCATGGGCGGGGGCGACTTCTCCTCGGTGCGCTGGGGCTTTGAAAACGGCATTTTCCGCGCAAAAAATCCCGAGGGGTATCTCCCCAAGGCCGAGCTTTTAGCCGGCAGCAGCGCCCCCTTTGCGGGCTTTTCGGACTATGCGCCCCCGGCCATGCACATGACAGTGTTTGCCGAGGATAAGACCGTCCTCGTCTGCGGCTGCTGCGGCGAGGAGGAGCTTAAGCGCCTGCTCCTGCCCGCCGAGGCGGAGGCCGCATTTGACGATACGAAAAAGCGCTGGCACAGGCTGCTTTCCGGCCTGAGCTGCGCCACGGGCTTTGAGCCGCTGGACGCGTATATGAACTACTGGGCGGCGTATCAGGCCATCGCCTGCCGTCTGTGGGGGCGCAGCAGCCTGTACCAGAGCGGCGGGGCCTTTGGCTTTCGAGACCAGCTTCAGGATGGGGTGAACCTCATGCTCTTAGACCCCGCCTATGCCCGCGAGCGCATTGCCGACTGCTGCCGCCACCAGTATGTTGAGGGGGACGTCATGCACTGGTGGCACGCCCACCCCGACGGCGACAAGGGCGTGCGCACCCGCTGCTCGGATGATCTGCTCTGGCTGTGCTGGGCAGTCTGTGAATACTGGGAGGCGACGGGCGACAGGGAATTTTTGCTCAGTGAGCTTAACTATATAAGCTCCCCGCCGCTGGGCGAGAATGAGCGTGACCGCTACGAGGTGCCCCGCCGGAGTGAGGCCGCAGCCTCCGTCATAAAGCACGCGCAGGCCGCGCTTGACCGCTGCGCCGCGAGGGGCTTCGGGCATCACGGGCTGCCCTTCTTCGGCAGCGGGGACTGGAACGACGGGCTTGACGCGGTGGACGGGGAGAGCCTGTGGCTGGGCTGGTTCTTCTCCGACTGCTGCCGGCGCTTTGCAAAGCTGATGGACGCACTGGATATCCCCGGCTCTCAGCGATACAGAGAGCTGGGCGAGGGCGTGGGCTCAGCGGCGGAGCGCTGCTTTGACGGGGAGAAGTACCCCCGTGGCTTTCTATCCGACGGCTCCCCGCTGGGCGGGGAAAAACGCATCGACTCCCTGCCGCAAAGCTTCGCGGCGCTCAGTCCCTATTCCTCGCCCGAGCACAGCCGTATGGCGGTGGAGGCGGCGCTTTCGCGCCTTGTGGACAGGGAAAACGCCCTTGTCCGGCTCTTTGACCCACCCTACGGCCCTGATGAGGAGTATGTGGGCTATATCTCGAGCTATGGCGCGGGCTTTCGCGAAAACGGCGGGCAGTACACCCACGGCGCGCTGTGGCTGGCGATGGGCTGCTTTAAGCTCGGCATGGCGGAGCAGGGCTATGAGCTTTTGCGCCTGCTGCTGCCCCAGAGCCACGATATGCGCCGCTATCAGGCAGAGCCCTTCGTGCTGGCGGCAGACGTGTACTCCGCGCCCGGGCACGAGGGCGAGGCGGGCTGGACCTGGTACACCGGCTCCGCGGGCTGGTTTTTCCGCGTGGTGACGCGGGAGCTTTTCGGCCTGCGCCTTGAGGCTGGTAAGCTGTATATAAAGCCCTGCCTGCCCCCTTCCCTGCCCAGCTATGTCTGCTCCTGGCGCGACAGCGGCGGCGCTGAACACGAGATAAGAGTCGAAAACGGCGGTGTCATCGTTGACGGCGCAGCGTATGACGGCGGCGGAATCGGGTAATTGCGGACTTTTGCACTTCCATTTTGGGTTTTGGCATGGTATAATTAAAGTTAACAAAATATGCCATAAATCCGCTAATTTTTGGTATATAATCGCAGCAGCAACGGAGGGGTTCGGATGAATATGACCAGGAAAGAAATAATGCCCGGCGTGTGGCTGAGCCATTTGAGGGAGGATAAGTTCAAAACCGCCTGCCTCAGCCTCTCGCTGCTGACCCAGCTTGAGCGGGAGACGGCCGCCATGAACGCGCTGATTCCCTATGTGCTGCGCCGCGGCTGCACCCGCTACCGGGATATGGAGGCGCTCTCCGCCCGGATGGAGGAGCTTTACGGCAGCGCGGTGGAGCCTGTCGTGCGCCGCATAGGCGAAATTCAGTGCCTCGGCTTTTTCGCAAGCCTGCCTGAGGGCGCGTTTCTGCCCGATGGCAAGGGTGTGCTTGAGGATGTGGCAATGCTCATGGGTGAGCTGCTGCTCGACCCATTAAAGCGCGGGGGCCTGCTCTATAAGCCCTATGTGGACAGCGAGAGGGAAAAAATGCTCGAGCGCCTGCGCGCCCGGATAAACGAAAAGCGCAGCTACTCTGTGCGCCGCTGCATCGAGGAGATGTGCTGCTGTGAGGATTTCGCCGTGGGCGGCCTCGGCGGCATTGACGAGTGCGAGAGCATCAATTACCAGAAGCTCACAAAGCGCTACCGGGAGCTGCTGCAAAGCTCCCCGGTGGAGGTTTTCTACTGCGGCAGGGAGAGCTTCAACAAGGTCAGCGCCGCGATGAAGGACGCGCTGATGACCCTGCCCCGGGGCGAAATTGATTACGACATCGGCACCGATGTGCGCATGAACTCCCTTGAGGAAAAGCCCCGCTTTTACGAGGAGCAGCTCGATGTGACGCAGGGCAAGCTCGTGATGGGCTTCCGCCTCGGCCAGTGCATGGAGCAGCCGGATATCCCGGCGCTGCACGTTTTTAACGCCATCTACGGCGGCGGCAGCTTCTCCAAGCTGTTTTTGAACGTGCGCGAGCGGCTGAGCCTCTGTTATTACGCCTTCTCCGCGCTGGAGATACACAAGGGCATCATGCTCGTCTCCTGCGGGGTGGATTTTGATAAATTTGAGCCCGCAAGGGATGAGATTTTTGCCCAGCTTGAGGCCATGCGAAAGGGCGATATAAGCGAGGAGGAGCTTCTGGCTGCCAAGGCCTGCGTTGCCTCCGACCTGCGCTCCTTTGAGGACAGTCAGGCAGAGCTTGAGGGCTTTTACCTCTCCAACGCCCTCATGGGCGCGGAGTACAGCCCCCTTGAGCTTTCAGAGCTTGTGGGTGAGGTCACGGTGGAAACTGTGCGCGACATTGCCCGCAGCGTCGAGTGTGACATGATATATTTCCTCTCCGGCGATGGAGAAAGCGAGGAGGATACAGATGCAGATGACTGATTACCCCCGCATCGGCGAGCGCCTATACAGAGAGGTGCTGCCAAACGGGCTGAGAATAAACATCGTGCCAAAGCCGGGCTTCGGCTCATACTTTGCCGCCTTTGCCACCGATTACGGCGGGGCTGCCCGCCGCTTTGAGCTGGGCGGGGAGCTTATTGATACCCCGGCGGGCGTGGCGCATTTTCTTGAGCACAAGATGTTCGACCTGCCGGACGGGGACAACGCCATGACGCTTTTAAGCGCAAACGGCGCTGACCCCAACGCCTTCACCTCCGCCGGCATGACCTGTTATTTTTTCCAGTGCACCACCAATTTTGATGACAACCTGCGCCTGCTGCTGCACTTTGTGTCCACCCCGTATTTTACCGAGGAGACGGTGCAGAAGGAGCAGGGCATTATCGCGCAGGAGATTTTGATGGGCGAGGACAGCCCCGACCAGAAGCTCTATTACAACCTGCTGGAGCTTTTATATAAGCAGCACCCCATCCGGGACAAGGTCGCCGGAACGGTGGAGAGCATCGCCGAGATAAGCGCCGAGACGCTCTATAACTGCCACAGGGCGTTTTACGCCCCGGTTAATATGACCCTCTGCATCGCGGGGGATGTCGACCCCGAGCGCATCCGCGCCATCGCCGTGGAGGAGCTGCCGCAGGAGCGCGGTGAGCTTCCGAAGGCGGACTTTGGCCCGGAGGAATCGCTCCTGCCCACGGCGGCCGAGCGTTGGGAGACGATGAGCGTCTCCGCGCCCATATTCATGATCGGCGCGAAGCTCCGCCCGGAGAAGGACGGGGCCGCCGCCATGCGCCAGCAGCTAATTACGGCGCTGGCTCTGCGCCTGCTGGTCGGCTCTTCCTCCCCGTTTTACACGGGGCTTTACGCTAAGGGGCTTTTGAGCCGGGACTATGACTATGAGGCCGATTTCTCTGCCGGGACGGGGACAATTATCATCAGCGGCGAGAGCGCTGACCCTGAGCAGGTGCTCAAGGCCCTGCTGGACGCGGCGGAGCAGGTATCTGCCGAGGGGATAGACCCAGAGCGCTTTGAGCGCTCAAAGCGCGCCTCCTTCGGCGCAAGGCTCAGAGGGCTTGAGGATTTTGAGAATATCTGCTACTCGCTTGCCGCGGCGGAGTTTGACGGATACTGTGCCCTTGACGCGATAGACGCGCTCGCAGCGGTCGAAAAGGCCGAGTGCGAGGCCTTTATCCGCGAGAATATAACGGCCGAGCGGCTTGCCATGGCGGTCATCTCCCCCAAGCGCGACGCTGACCCTGAGACGCAGGAGGCATGAGCACAATGTTCCAGTTTTTGTTTTCAACCATGCAGCGCGAGAGCGCCATCAGTTTCCCCATGCTGGGAGACTTTTCGATAAATCCCCCCGCGTATTTCACTATTTTTGGCCTGAACATCTATTTTTACGGGGTTTTGATCGGCCTTGGCTTCATTCTGGCCATGGTCTACTGCTCCCGGCGCAGCTCAAAATTTGGCATCAGGCAGGACGATTTTTTTGACATGATGCTCTGGCTGCTGCCCTTTTCCATCGTCGGCGCGAGGCTCTATTATGTGCTCTTTGAGCTTGACAGCTACCTTGCAGACCCCGCGAAGATTTTTGCCATCCGGGACGGCGGCCTCGCCATCTACGGCGGCATCATCGCCGGGATAATCGTCATCTGGCTTGTTTGCAGGCGCAAGAAGATCCCGGTGCTCGCAATGATGGACCTTGTTGTCTTTGGCCTGCTCATCGGGCAGATTCTGGGCCGCTGGGGCAACTTCATGAACCGCGAGGCCTTCGGAGCGGAGACTGAGATTTTCTGCCGCATGGGCCTGACCACCCCGGACGGGACGACCATATTTGTCCACCCCACTTTTTTGTACGAGAGCCTCTGGAATCTCATCGGGCTTATTTTCCTCATCGTGTGGACAAACAGGGGCAAGCGCCGCTATGACGGGCAGTGCCTGCTCATCTATTTTCTGTGGTATGGCACGGGCCGGGCCTGGATCGAGGGCCTGCGCACGGACAGCCTCTACATTGGCAGCAGCAACATACGCGTATCACAGGCGCTTTCAATAGCGCTTGCTTTGATAGCTCTCGCGGTGATCATCGTGCAGAGCCGCAGGCCCCACTCCCCGGACGATCTGTATGTCAACCGGGTTGCGCGGGCAGGCGCGGAAGGAAACCCACCAGACCAACAAGTAAGTGATGAATGAATCGGCGAGAGTGATTTGCGAGAGAACTTGTGTTCTGACGATGACACTTTTTCGCAGATATACTTTGTGTATTTCAAGGAAAAGTGGCGAAGTCAGGGCGCAAATTGTCCGCAAAGCACCGAAGGCGATTTGTTCAGCGCTTACGAATAATTAGGAGGTATTTTTAATGGCTAATTACAAGGATATTATTACCGGCACGCTCAACAACCTTGTCAGCAAGGCAAAGGAGGTTGCCGACAACGGCACCGTGCGCAACATCTACGAGCAGGGCAGCACCCGCGCCAAGGCCTATGCCCGCATCGCGAAGCTTGGGCTTGAGGTAAACGGCGACACTGAGGAGCTGCGCCGGGTCTATACCGAGATCGGCAAGCTCTATTATGAGGAGAACCGCGATAACCCGCAGGGCTTCTTCGCTCCCCTCTTCCAGCAGGCTGAGGAGCTGACCGAGCGCATCAAGGCAAAGAGCGACGAGATGGAGGACCTCAAGGCCGAGGCCGCCAAAACCGCCGACAAGGACCTTGAGGTCGAGATAGGCGATTTTGAGGATGTCGTCTCCTCCACCGAGGACGACGGCGCAGGCAAGGAATAAGACCGCCGAAGGCAAAGCCTTTGACTACAAGCAAGCCCGCAGACTTAAAAAGTCTGCGGGTCTTTTTTATGTTTTATGCTATGCTTATGAGTCTTACATCCCGGCCGGAGACGACGGTTTTGTCCCGGCTGTGGCAGCTTGGGCAAAGCGCTTTCAAACATACAGCGCAGATGTATTATTTGCCTTCCCTGATTGTATAGCATAGTCCGGCTGCAATTGCCGCGAAAATTCCTCCACAAAACCAAATGAGGATATAATCACCGCTCAATGTGATAAGAACGCTTGCAAGCCATGTGCTGAAAAAACTGCCGATTTGATGGAACACCATTGCAATGCCGGACAAGGTCGGCATTTTACGGTTGCCAAAAAACTTGCCGATAAGCAGCGTTGTCGGCGGAACGGTCGCATTTCCAACAAGCCCAAGTCCAATTATAAAGCTATACACGGTAACGCCGTTTTTAGGCAAAACCAAAAACAGGATAATCAGCACGGGACGCAAGCCGTATATTGTTCCGAGCACCCATTTCGGATTGATTTTACTGCATAAAATACCCGCGATAATCGGGCCAATCATTCCCATCACGCCATAAATTGTGAACAGAAACGCCACCTCACTGCCATCGAAGCCATAGGATAGCAGCTGAGGATAGAGATAGGTCTCAATGATTGCCATAAAGAAACCGCAAGTAAAGAGCGCCAGCGCCAAGTGCATAAACCGGCGGCTGAGAACGGCCTCTTTAAGCATTTCACGAATGCCCGAGGAAGCCTCCGGCGCGCCGTCCTCCGCTATCGCGCCGCGCTCCTTTTTACCGAGCCACACGCAAAGCAGCACAACCGCTCCCGAAATACAGGCAAGGCCTATCATCGACTGTTTGAACAGACCGTGGTCACTTAGTATTTGCAGGTATGGGGCAAGCACCGCTCCGCCAAGGCCACCCGCCCCATTGATGATCCCCGACGCCGTAGCAGCATATCTTTTGCCAATCGCGGGAGTAGCCGCTCCCATAACAACACCAAAGGCCAAAGCACCCGCCGCAAGGCCAATCAGCAGCATAAAATTCCGCTTATCGTTAATGAGCCCAACTGCATTTTTCGGCAGATATTTGAAAGCTATCTTAGAGACAGTGGTATAATTTTAGACCATACGATAGAGCTTGCAAGCATTGCGACTATTAAAAATTTAGTGCAAAACGATGTTGGCGTTTCCTTTCTTCCACGCTTCGTGGTTGAGGAAGAAATACAAAGAGGTGCATTGGTTGAAATTGAAACAAATGTTCAGCACAACCGCCTGATGTTGGTTTACGGACATCATAAAAACAAATGGATAAGCCCCTTGCACCAATGCTTCATAGACTGCATTTCATGTCCATAACACAAAATATAGCAGACCCCAAATCTGTTTGAACAGGCTTGGGGTCTGCCGCTGTTTTCTTATTCTAATTCAAACGCGCCGGTATAGAGCTGGTAATACGCGCCCTTCTGGGCGATGAGGCTGTCATGGCTGCCGCGCTCGATGATGCGGCCGTGGTCGAGAACCATGATGACATCGGAGTTCATGACCGTGGAGAGCCGGTGGGCGATGACGAACACCGTGCGCCCCTCCATGAGCTTATCCATGCCCCTTTGGACAATGGCCTCGGTATGGGTGTCGATTGAGGAGGTCGCCTCGTCGAGGATCATCACCGGCGGGTCTGCAACGGCTGCCCGCGCGATGGCGATAAGCTGCCGCTGGCCCTGGGAGAGGTTTGCGCCATTATTGGTAAGCTCGGTGTTATACCCCTCGGGCAGGCGGGTGATGAAATCATCAGCCCCCGCGAGCTTCGCCGCGGCAACGCAGTCCTCGTCGCTGGCATCAAGGCGTCCGTAGCGGATATTATCCATAACGCTGCCGGTGAAGAGATTCGTGTCCTGCAAAACTATGCCCAGCGAGCGGCGCAGGTCGTTTTTCTTTATCTTGTTGATGTTTATGCCGTCATAGCGTATCTTGCCATCGTCAATGTCGTAAAAGCGGTTGATGAGGTTCGTGATGGTGGTCTTGCCCGCGCCGGTCGCACCGACGAAGGCGACCTTCTGGCCCGGCTCTGCGTAGACGGAGACATCGTGCAGCACGGGCTTATCCTCCTCATACGCGAAGTCCACATTCACCATGCGCACATCGCCCTTGAGCGGCGTGTAGGTGACGGTCCCATCGGAGTGCGGATGCCGCCAAGCCCAGCAGCCGGTGCGCCCGGCGCTCTCGGTGACGCTGCCGTCGGGCTGAACGCTGGCGTTTACAAGGGTGACATAGCCGTCGTCCGTCTCGGGCTGCTCGTCAAGGAGCATAAACACGCGGGATGCGCCCGCGCCCGCCATGACGATGAAATTCACCTGCTGCGAGAGCGAATTTATATTGCCGGTAAACTGCTTTGTCATGTTCAAAAACGGCACCAGTATGCTTATGCTCAGCGCCTTGCCTGAGAGGCTCAGGTTCGGGACGCCCGCAATCAGCAGCACGCCGCCGATAAGCGCCAGCAGCACATACAGGATGTTGCCGATATTGCCGATAATGGGGCCGAGGACGCTCGCGTAGGCGTTGGCGCGGAAGCTGTTCTGGAACAGCTCCTCATTTATCTTGTCAAAGTCCTCAACGCTCTGCTCCTCATGGCAGAAGACCTTGACCACCTTCTGGCCGTTCATGCTCTCCTGAATATAACCCTCGGTCGCCGCGACGGACTTCTGCTGCCGCAGGAAGTATTTGGCGGAGCCGCCGCCGATTTTCTTCGTCACCAGCACCATCAGCACCACGCCCAGCAGCACGATAAGCGTAAGCCAGACGCTGAAGTACAGCATGATGGCAAGCACGACCAGCACTATCGCTCCCGCCTGCACAAAGGTGGGGATAGACTGGGAGACGAGCTGGCGCAGGGTGTCGATATCGTTGGTGTAGTGGCTCATAATATCGCCGTGCTTATGGGTGTCAAAATAGCGGATGGGCAGGCCCTGCATATCGCCGAAAAGCTCCTGACGCAGCTTATCCATGAAGCCCTGGGTCATTATCGCTCCAAGCTGGGTGTAGAGCGTGATGGAGATAATAGAGAGCACATACAGCGCCACCAGCAGCGCGAGGTAGGGCATGATCTCCGCCCTTGCAGATACCCAGTCGCCGCTGCGGTACCATTTTTCGATGATGGACAGCACATTCTGTACAAAGAGCGAGGGCACCGCCGAGACTATTGCGGAAAACAGGATGCAGACAATAGTCAGCGGGGCGAGGATAGGATAGTAGCCGAAATACTTTTTGACGGTGCGCTTGATGGCCGCCATGCTCTCCGCGCCGTCAGCCATTGGCCGTTTATTCATCAAAGTCCCCTCCCTTGCTCTGTTCTTCAAATATCTCGCGGTACATGGGGCAGCCCTCCATGAGCTGCTCATGTGTGCCCATGGCGGATATGGCGCCGTTTTCCATGACAATTATCATGTCCGCGTCCTGAACGGAGGCCACGCGCTGGGCAATGATTATCTTCGTTGTGTCGGGAATATACTCCTTAAAGCCCTGCCTTATCAGCGCGTCGGTCTTGGTATCGACCGCGCTGGTGGAGTCGTCGAGAATGAGTATTCTGGGCTTTTTAAGCAGCGCGCGGGCAATGCACAGGCGCTGCTTCTGCCCGCCGGAGACATTGCTGCCCCCCTGCTCTATCCATGAGTCATAGCCGTCGGGGAAGCTGCGGATAAATTCATCCGCCTGCGCGAGCCTGCAAGCCTCTTCAAGCTCCGCGTCGCTCGCGTTCTCGTCGCCCCAGCGCAGGTTATCCTTTATCGTGCCGGAGAAGAGCAGGTTCTTCTGAAGCACCATAGCCACAGCGCCGCGCAGGCTCTCAATATCATAATCGCGCACATCCACGCCGCCGACCTTCACGCTGCCATCGGTTGCGTCATAAAGCCGGGGGATGAGCTGGACAAGGCTGCTCTTGCCGGAGCCGGTGCCGCCGAGCACGCCCACGGTCGCGCCGGAGGGTATGTGCAGGTCGATCCTCTCAAGGGCAGATTTTTCCGCCTTTTTGGAGTATTTGAAGGACACGCCCTCAAAATCAATGGAGCCGTCGCGGACATCCTTTACGCCGTCCTCGGGCTGGTCCATGCTGCTCTGTTCGTTCAAAACCTCGCAGATCCTGCGCGCGGCCTCAGCGGACATGGTGAGCATGACGTAAATCATGGATATCATCATCAGTGACATGAGGATCTGCATCCCGTAGGTGAGCATCGCCGAGAGCTGGCCCACATCAATGCTTGCGCCGCCGCTGGTAACAATCAGCTTTGAGCCGACATAGAGCACAAACACCATGTTAAAGTAGAGGCAGATCTGCATCAGGGGGCTATTGAGCGCAACAACGCGCTCCGCGTGCGTAAAGTCCCTGGCGATATCGTGCGACGCCGCACCAAACTTGCGTTTTTCATAGTCCTCGCGGGCAAAGCCCTTGACAACGCGCATCGCGCGGACGTTTTCCTCAATGGACTCGTTCATTCTGTCGTACTTCTTGAAAACCGCGCGGAAGGCGGGCATGGCCTCCTTTGCGATAAACAGCAGGCCGATAACCAGCACGGGGATGATTATAACAAAGGTCATGGCGAGCTTTCCGCCCATGATAAAGGCCATAGTCACCGAGAAAATGAGCATCAGCGGTGCGCGGATGGCGATGCGGATTATCATCATGTACGCCTGCTGGACGTTGGAGATATCCGTTGTAAGGCGCGTCACCAGTGAGGCGGTGGAAAACCTGTCGATATTCTCAAAGGCGAAGCCCTGCACACGGCGAAACACGTCCGCGCGCAGGTTCTTTGCAAAACCGGCGGATGCCTTGGAGCCGGTAAAGCCGCCAAGCCCCCCGCAGAGGAGGGAGACTATCGCCAGCGCCACGAGCACAAGCCCGGTTTTGAGTACCTCCGAAAGGTCCGCCCCGGCCTTGATAACATTAATGAGGTTTGCCGTTATGAAGGGAATGAGCACATCAATAAACACCTCACATGCCATGAGTATAACGGTGATTATTGAGGGCTTTTTATATTCCCTTATGCTTTTCATCAGAGTTTTTATCACTGTCAACCGTTCCTTTCCTGCCGCTCTGGACCCATCTGCCCGGCATTTTCTATCATTATCCCGGTGATTTCCGTCAGCTGGAGCTTTTGCTCCGGGCTCAGCCCCCGGCTCAACAGCTCCGCCACCTCCCGGTCAGTCTGCTCTATAATATCGCTCAATTGGCGCGCCTTATCGGTCGAGCGCACACTCTTAACGCGCCTGTCGCTTTTTCCCGGCGCGCAGATGATATAGCCCTTCTTTTCAAGGCGCTTTATTATCTCCGTCATGGTGGGGTGGGTCACGTGGTTTGCCCGCTCAAGGCAGCGCTGGTTTATCTCCTCCATTCCCCCGCACTCCATGCTTATAAGCTGCCCCAGCACCGCAAACTGCACGCCGGTCAGCTCCTGCTCCCGCAGTCGGCGGTCAAGCTCACCGCGAAAAGCCCTTGCAATTATTGAAAAGCGCATACCCATGGGAACTTCACACGCCATTGCTTTTCCCCCTTTTGTCAAATTCTGATGCCGCGCCTGTCCGCGCCCCCAGAGCCTTTAAGTGTCCGGAGCGGGCCGCTTCCGCCGGATAGGTCGTGTGCTACCTATTATAGGCAACTGGATTTTAATGTCAAGCACCGCCATGTAAATTTTTTGTGACGAAGCCCACCGCTTTTATCTCTGCGCCGATTGACAAGGGCATCTGATTTTGGTAAATTGTTTTAATTAGGAATATATGAAAGTGAGGCTTTATAATGATTACTTTCGGTATGCCCACGCTGATTGAACTCAGCACGCTCGAGGAAACCGCCGCGCTCTGTAAGCGTCTGGGCCTGCGCTTTGTTGAGCTCAACATGAGCTTTCCCCAGTATCAGCCAGAGAACATGGATATTGCGGCGCTGCGGGAAATCAAGGAGAAATACGGCATTTTTTTCACCATTCATATCGACGAGAGCCTTGACCCGTGCAGCGTAAACCCCGGCATCGCGCGGGTCTATACCGAGACGGCGCTCAAGGCCGTGGAGCTTGCGAAGGCGCTGGATATCCCGACGCTCAATATGCACCTGCTGCGCGGCATATATGTCACTCTCCCCGACCGGCGCACCTATGTCTACGCCGAGAATGAGAAGCTGTATCTTGAAAGCCTCCGCCGCTTCAGGGACAGCATGGCTGAAGCCATAGGCCCCGCCCCGGTGCGCTTTTGCGTTGAGAATACCGACGGGTATGACCTGCCCTTCCTGCGCCGCGGGGTGGACACCCTGCTTGAAAGCCCCGCCTTCATGCTGACCTTTGACATTGGCCATGACCACGCCATAAACAGCATTGACGAGCCGTTTATCATGGCGCGCGGCGAGCGGCTTATCCATATGCACATGCACGACGCCATGGGCACAAAGGTGCATCAGGCCCTCGGTGACGGGGAGATGGACATCCCCCGCTTCCTCTCTCTCGCCCAGACGCACAGTTGCCGGGTGGTGCTGGAGACCAAGACTGTGGACGCGCTCGAGCGCTCCGTCAGCTGGCTGCGGCAGCGGGGATTCATTGATTAACGCCCACAATTGGAAAATTCTGGATAAATTTCCTCATTCTTAAAAAAATTGTAAACTTTTATTTCACAATTTACTTGTAAAATCCGCCGCATGCCTGTATAATGCAATTGCTTAAAAAATTAGAAGCAATATGGAGGATGACCATGAGTACATACAAGAAACGCCGTGGCGACCGCAAGGAAGGCAGGCTTGTCCGCTCCATTCCGGCATATAACAAATTTGTCCCCTATATAATGCCCGTCCGCGACGATAGATTGAACTATTATGAGGAGAGCTTTGAGGTCACTGAGCTTGACCGCCACCTGCGCAGGCTGCGCGTCAACGGCTACAAGGGCATCGGTATGCTGCATTTTCTCATCGCGGCATATGTCAGGGGCGTGGCCCGCTACCCCGCCATGAACCGCTTTGTTGTCGGCCGCAGAATCTACGCGCGTAAGAATATTGAGATCGTCATGACAGTCAAGCGCGCCCTGACTGTGGACGCTGAGGAGACCTCCATAAAGGTCATTTTTGAGCCGACAGACACTATTTTCGATGTATACGAGAAGATGAACGCCGCCATCAGCGAGATCAAGGCCGGCGACACCAACACCAGCACCGACGATGTGGCAGAGACGCTGTGCAAGCTGCCGCGCTTCCTGCTGCGCTTCGCGCTTGGTTTCATCAGAATGATGGATTATTTTGGCTGGCTGCCCCAGGCGCTGCTTGACGCGAGCCCCTTCCACGGCTCGATGATTATCACCGACCTTGGCTCTCTCGGCATCGGCCCCATCTACCACCATATCTACAACTTCGGCACGCTCCCGGTGTTCGTGGCCTTCGGCGCAAAGCACCACAAGTACGAGCTTGACCGCCACGGCGAGATGGTCGACAGAAAGTATATCGACTGCAAGTTCGTCATGGACGAGGGCATTTGCGACGGGCATTATTTCGCCCAGTTCCTCAAGGCCGTCCGCTACATGTTCCTCCGCCCCGAGATAGTCGAAACTCCCCCCGCCGAGGTTCACGAGGATATCTTCTGATAAGTACGCAAAGCGCCCCCGCAGGCTATGCCCGCGGGGGCGCTTTGCATATTGACATATTTCCTTTTACACAGTATATTAAACACAAGCAAGGGGCGAGGCGGTCAGCTACACCACCCGAAAGTAAACGCTGAATAAATCGACAAGAGCAGATTGTGAGAGAATTTGGGTTCTGGTGAAGGCCCTTTTTCGCAGGAATACTTTGTGTATTGCAAGAAAAAGTGACAAAATCAGAGCGCAAATTGTCCGCAAGATGCCGCAGGCGATTTATTCAGCGTTTACTTAATGGGGGTGAGCAAATGCGTATTACTTTGACGATAACATTACATAAGTTGATGTTCCAGTTTATAGTAAAAAGCAGAAACCGCCACTCTGCCAAGTGACGGTTTCAAGGCTTTTAGTTTTGTAACCTAACTTCAAGGGCTGACCGCTGGTCATCGCCCCTTGTGTTTTGATTATAGCACAGGACTTACAATTTAGTCAACACCTTAACCGCCTACGGGCGGCTTTTTTATTGCCTTGAGCGCCGCAAGATACTCATATGGCACCCCGAGCTCGCCCGTGCCGCTGCCGATGGACTGGGGCTTGTTCGCGCCATGGAAATCGCTCCCGCCAGTCTTTATGAGGCCGTACTCTTTGGCAAGGCGCTCAAGGTACGCGACGCGCTCACTGTCATAGCCGGTGTAGCGGCACTCCATACCGCGCAGCCCCCGCTCAATGCAATATTCAATAAGCCGCCGAAGCTCGCTCTCCTCCAGCCTGTACTGAAACGGGTGAGCCAGCACGGGGATGCCGCCCGCGGAGAGAATGATCTCAATCGCCCTGTCAATAGGCAGTATCTCCCTCGGCAGATAATACTTCCTGCCCTTTTCGACATAGCGGTCAAACGCGTCCTGCATATTTTCAGCATAGCCCAGCTCAATGAGCAGGCGCGCAAAATGCGGTCTGCCGATTACATCGCCGAAGCGCTCGAGCATCCCGTCATAGCTTACGGGGATGCCGTCCGCCGCCATGAGCTCAGCCATTTTGCGGTTGCGCTTGTCCCTGTCCTCGACTATCCAGTCCAGCACCGCCTGAAGCGCCGGGGCGGCTGGGTCGATATAATAGCCCAGAATATGCACCGCGCCCGTAAACTTCGTGCTTATCTCTATCCCTGGGACGACCTCAAGCGCCATCCCCTTCGCTGCCCGCGCCGCCTCCTCATAGCCGTGGGCGGTGTCATGGTCGGTTATGGCGATGGCCCGCAGGCCAGAATCCGCCGCGAGCTTCACCACCTGCGCGGGTGAAAGCGTCCCGTCTGAGGCGGTGGTGTGCACATGTAAATCTATCTCTCTCATTGTTCTCACAGCCTTGCGCTTATCTCCTCGTGGGCGGCGTGCTCCGCCGCGTCGTCAAGGGGCGTAAGCTCAGCCGCGCCGTACTTGCGCTTGAGGGCACAGAGCAGGATATGGTCGCACAGCTCCGGGTTTTTGGGCAGAACCGGGCCGTGGCTGTATGTGCCGAAGACGTTTTTGTACCGCGCGCCCTCGGTGCCGTCCTCACCGTTGTTGCCATAGCCCGCGAGGACCGTCCCAAGCGGCTCAAGGGAGCTGCCGAGACAGGTGTGCCCGCTGTGGTTTTCAAAGCCCACCACAACGCTGCCGCCGGAGCTTTCGCCGAGCTTGAATTTGTAGTTGCCTATCATACGCTTTTTAGCGCCCACGGTGAAGAGGTCGAGCGCGCCGATAAAATCGCAGCGCTTGCCGTCATAGGTCTCGTAATAGCTGCCGAGCATCTGATAGCCGCCGCAGATGGTGAGGAAGGCAACCCCGTCCTCGATGGCGGCTTTTATCTCCTGGTCGCGGCCCCGGTGCAGATCATCCAGCAGCACCTGCTGCTCAAAATCCTGTCCGCCGCCGATGAACACAAGGTCGTAGCCCGCAAGGCTCACCGGGCTTCCGAGCCCGAGGCGGGTAATTTTCGCGTCTATGCCGCGCCACTCAAGGCGCTTTTTCATGCACATCACATTGCCCCGATCACCGTAGAGATTGAGCACATCGGGGTAGAGGTGGCAAATATTAAGTTCCATTTTTATCCGCCTCCTTAAACCCAGAATTCGTCGCCGCCGCAGTGCTTTATGAGCGCCTCGCGCAGCTCAAGCATGGCGGTGTAGGTGGGCATGATGAACACCGGCTTATCCTGCCCCTCAAGGCTCTTTACCAGCGCCTCATAATCCCGCTCGACGCTGATGCGCTCGTCGGGGATGCCCGCGTATTTTATTCTCAGTCGCATATCCTGCGCCCTGTCGCCGCTGACAATGACCTGCGAGAGCTTTGCCGAGAGCGCGCCGAGCTTTTCAAAGTCCGCGTCCCAAACCCATGAGATATCCGTCCCGTCCGCGCCCCGGTCGTTGAGGCAGCAGACGAGAATGAACCGCTCCTTGATGTTCTCTAAAAATTCAAGCACCTGATTGCAGCCCGCGGGGTTTTTCACCAGCATCAGCTTTGTCCCGCCCGCAAGCTTAAATTCCTCCATGCGCCCGAAGCCGCACTTGAACTGGCCCAGCGCCTTTACCGCCGTGTCCGGGTCGATGCCCAGCTCCATAGCCGCCGCCAGCGCGCCAACCGCATTATAAATGTTATACATAGCTGGCAGGTTTATATCCACGATGCGCTGCTCGCCGTGAATGCTCATCACGACCGTGCTGCCGCCGGGGCCCTGCTCGAGGATGCTTGTGACGGCATAGTCCGCCGCGGGTCTGCTGTACCCACACTTGGGGCAGCGGAAGCCGCCCAGGTGCCCGTAGCTGATATAGTCGTACTCATATTCGTGCTTGCAGCGGATGCAGTGCGTCGCGTCGGAAATCTCGCTCTTTTCGCGGGAGGGGGCCGCACCCTTGTCGATACCGAAGAACACCGCGCGGTTTGGCAGGTCTCCGGCGAGGGATGCCGTCAGCGAGCAGTCCGCGTTGAGGCAGAGCAGCGCCTCCGGTGCGCCCTTTATGCCCTCGCGGATATTTTCGAGCGTGTGCGTCACCTCGCCGTAGCGGTCAAGCTGGTCGCGGAAGAGGTTGGTCACGACTATCACCTGGGGCTTGAGCTGGCCGAAACCCCGGCGGGCCGCCGCCTCGTCGCACTCGATAACAGCATATTTTTTCTTCATCTTCCCGCCGAGGGTGCAGTTCATCACAAACTCGGTAGTGATTCCGCTGATGAGGTTCGCGCCTGAGCGGTTGGCGAAGTAATCAAGCCCCGCGTCGCTCATGGCCTGCTCGACCATGCGGGCGCTGGTGGTCTTGCCGTTGGTGCCGGTGATGGCGATGGTCTGCACCCCGCGCGAGAGCTTTGACAGCAGGTCGGGGCAGAGCTTGAGCGCGTACCGCCCCGGCATGGCCGTGCCGCCCCGGTGGAGGATGCGCGATATAAGGCGCAGCGCCTTGCACAGTAAAACAGCCAAAATTGCTTTTATACCCATATGTCAGTCTCCTTGGAGGTTTGGTAAAGCTTATGTTGTCCGAGGCACATTATAGCACCTGCAACCCCGCAGGGCAAGAAAAACGGCGCGGATAATCAGAGGGGAAAACGAAAACGGGGTACGGTCTCCACTTTTCTTTTGTGCCGCCAAAAGAAAAGTTCCAAAAGAAAACGCGGCTCAAGGGAGAAGTTTCTCCCTTGAGAATCTCTCTCCGGTGGTGGTTTATACATTTTTCTTCTTAGCTCGCCCTTAGTCGTAATTGCTGGTTTACCTCGACTGTTACCTTTGTTCTTGTCGTTTCTGCATGCCGCGAATCATCTTTACAAGGCTCGGCTCAGAAAAATATAACATAAATATTACTTAACTCAGCGCTAAATGTACTGTTTTGCACGGGAGATTGTAAAGAGGCACTCCTCTTTACTCGTTTCAATTATGGTGGTTCTTTACTTATCGTTTATACAAAATCATGACCCGGCAAAGCCGGGTCATGATTTTGAAAGGAAAAAGGAGCTAACGGATATGTAATTTTCCGTGTCAGCGGGAAATGAAATGCAGTTAGCTTCTTTTGACGCAATCTTCCCCTCTTAAACGCTTCTTTGCAACTTTCTTGGCGTCAAGAAAGTTGCACACCGCACCTATGCAAGACGATCCCCCCCTATCGTCAAGCCGTCCCGGCTTGCCACTTCCCCCAGAGGGGGAAGCAAGGCCGGCGCAGGCATAACTCCGCCAAAAGAAAAACGGAGCGGAAACCGCTCCGTTCTCCTTATATGGTTGAGGACAAAATGAAAAAGATGAAAAACTGTTACTTGCATTCTTATATTACCCAGAACATGTTTCATAAAAAACACAGATTTTGTTACAAGAATGTAAAATGGCCAAATTTTTCATTATTTTTTAGAGTGCACAGCAGCAGTTGAAACAAGCCGGGAGTTTACTTCTTGCCTTTAGTCTTTTTTACAGGTGAAAAATATGCGTCTCCAAAAGTGTCTAATTTTCGGGGTGCATATCATTCATTATTATTCATTACGAAAATCCGTTTTGATGAATGATGAATATTGAATAACAAAAAAAATGAATAATACAAAGCAAAAATCCGCTCTCTTACGGGAACGGATTTTTACTTGGCGCAGAAGGAGGGATTTGAACCCTCGCGCGCTTTTTACACGCCTACTCCCTTAGCAGGGGAGCCCCTTCGGCCTCTTGGGTACTTCTGCATAGCCGCTGGAATATAGTACCACAGTGGCAGGGCGTTGTCAAGAATTTTTCACTTTCCGACGCAGAAACGGCCGAAAATCCGCTCCGTCACATCCTCGCGCACCGTGCGGCCCGAAAGCTCGCCCAGAGCGGTCATAGCCTCCTCACTCTCGGTGAGGACGATATCGGGCGTGGCCCCGCACCGCATGGCCCCCATAGCGGCGCGGATATGCTGAAGGGCCGCCTCTATGGCCTCGGCCTGTCTTGCGTTGGTTATTATCTCCCCGGCGGGCACAGGCGGCATGGGGAAAAGCTCCTCCACCGCCTTTTCGAGCTTATCAAGCCCCTCTCCCGTCAGGGCACTGAGCGTCAGGGTTTTGAGCTTTGTGTCTATCGCGGGCGGTGTGTCGAACAAATCGGCCTTGGAGATTATAAGCACGCCCTGCGGCGCGCCCTCCGCCGCCTGTATAACCGCCCTGTCCCCATCGGTAAGCTCGCGGCTGCCGTCCACAACCGCGATGGCAAGCTCCGCGTTTGCAAGGGCAGCGCGGCTGCGCTCAATGCCAAGTCGCTCAACCATATCCTCAGATTTGTGGATGCCGGCGGTATCTGTCAGACGCAGAAGCAGCCCGCCGAGCAGCAGCTTTTCCTCAATGGTGTCCCGCGTTGTGCCGGGAACATCGGTGACGATGGCGCGCTCATAGCCCAGAAGGGCATTGAGCAGGGAGCTTTTGCCCGCGTTTGGCGCGCCCACGATGGCGGCGGGGATGCCCGCGGTCATCAGCCGCCCGCGCCGGAAGGTGGACAGCAGCGCGTTGAGCTGCTCCTCAGCGCCCTTGAGCGTTTCAACATACTGCTCAAGGCGGAAATCCTCAATATCCTCATCCGGGTAATCCAGCACCGCGTGATAGTGGGCGCTGATATCCGTAAGCTGAGAGTAAATAGCCTCGGTCTTGCCGCTTATCGCCCCGGAGAGCTGCCCCGCAGCGTTGCGGGCGGCCTGCGCCGTCTCCGCGTCGATAAGGTCGGCCACGGCCTCGGCGGAGCTGAGCTCCATCCTGCCGTTGAGAAAGGCCCGCTTTGTAAACTCCCCCGCCCGCGCCTGACGCACTCCGAGCTTAAAAAGCTCGCCCAGCACATCGCGCAGCAGCACCGGCGAGCCGTGGCACTGGAGCTCGGCAGTGTCCTCCCCGGTGTAGCTGTTGGGCGCACGGCTTACCGTGCAAAGGCACATGTCCAGAAGCGCCCCGTCGGCTGAGCGCAGAGCGCCGTAGACAAGTCTTCTGTCCTCGTACTGAGCCATGCTCCTGCCCGAGGAGGGGTGGAAAAGCCTGTCCACCGCGGGTATGGCAAGCTCGCCGGAGAGGCGGACTATTCCTATCGCGGCCACCTGTGCGCCGGTGGCTATGGCGGCAATGGTATCACTCATAAAAACTCCAAAAATACTATAAAATACCCTCCGGCAGGTGCCGGAGGGGTGATTTTGGTTTCAGACGGTTCAGCCCTGCTTCTCGCTGCGGGCTGCCTTGGCTGCTCTCTCGTCAAGCCGCTCGGAGACAAAATAGCTCAGAGACAGGAGGCTGTCGGAAAAGTGCAGGTTTTCAACGATGGTGGAGCTGTTGGGCTCAGTAAGCTCCACATTGGTGAAGTTCCAGATAGCCTCGATGCCGTTATCGGTCAGCAGCTTCGTCACGCGGACAGCCGCCTCCTTCGGCACGGACAGCACCGCCACATCCACATGCTCATTGTGCAGATAATCCTCCAGCTCGTCCATGGAGCGGATGGGCACACCGTTAAAGGAGGTCCCGATCAGCTCGGGCTTGACATCAAACGCGGACTTGAGGTTGAAGCCCCACTCCGCAAAGCAGAAATTATCCATCAGAGCGCGGCCGATGTTGCCGACGCCTATCAGAACCGCCGCATATCCCCTGTCCATGCCCAGAATGGTGGCAATCTGCGCGCGCAGCGCCGGGACATTATACCCGTAGCCCTGCTGGCCGAACTCACCAAAGCAGCTGAAATCCTGCCGGATCTGGGACGGGGTAAGCCCCAGCTGCTGGCCCAGCTCGAAAGACGAAATGCGGCTGACACCGTTCTCCGTCAATTCATCGAGCTTGCGCAGATAGCGGGGCAGACGACGAATTACATTATTTGATACCTTAACACGCTTCACTAACAATCTCTCCTTATGATAAAAGGGCAACATACTCACTTAGTATACTACTCTGTGAATTATAGCACAATCCGACCGGCCGTTCAAGGGAAAATGCAATCTTTAGGCAGTTTTTTCACAATTTGCTTCAAATTATGGGGTGAGCATTATGAAAAATCCCGTTTTATTCCAGCGCAGATGCGCCCGAGCTCGTCAAGAGTCTCTACATGAACAAGCTGCTGCCGGTAGTATCCGGCGTGGGGTACACCGTGCAGATACCAGGGCAGATGGTGCCGTGCCTCCATACAGGCGGCGTGTTCCCCGCGCTGCTGCGCGAGGTCTCTTATCTGCCGCTCGGCCACCGCTATGCGCTCGGGAAGCGGCGGAAGCTCCGGCACGGGCCCGCCGTTAAAAAGGGCGTTTGCCTGCCAAAACAGCCAGGGGTTTCCGAAGCTGCCCCGGCCCGCCATGGCGAGGTCGCAGCCGGTATAGCGCAGAATATGCGCCGCGTCCTCGGCGGTGAAAATATCACCGTTTGCGATGACGGGGATATTAACCGCCCTTCTCACGTCGCGGATAATGTCCCAGTCGGCGCGCCCGGCGTACATCTGCGTCCTTGTCCTGCCGTGGACGGCAATGGCGGCGGCCCCGGCGGACTCACAGATTTTCGCAAATTCTATGGCGTTCACGCTGCCCCCGTCCCAGCCCTTGCGAAACTTCACCGTCACCGGCACGGGCACGGCGGCAGAAACAGCCTCCACGATGCGCCCGGCAAGCTCTGGGTTTTGCATCAGGGCCGATCCGTCCCCGGCCTTGACAATTTTCCCCACCGGGCAGCCCATGTTAATATCTAAAATATCCGCCCCGGAGAGCTCCAGCGCGAGCTGAGCCGCCTCGGCCATTATCTCCGGCTCGTGGCCGAAAATCTGCACCGCGCAGGGGTGCTCCTCCGGCGGAATGTAGAGCAGACTTTTGGTCTTTTCGTCCCGGTATACCAGCGCCCGGGCGCTGACCATCTCCGTCACCGTAAGCGCGGCGCCAAGCTCCCGGCAGACCCGGCGAAAGGCGAAATCCGTCACCCCTGCCATCGGCGCGAGGGTCAATTTACCTTCTATATTTACTGAGCCTATCTTCACCATGTCATATCAAGCCCCACCGGGCAGTGGTCGGAGCCGGTGATCTCCGGCAGGATGAACGCGCCCTTGATGTTCTCGCGCAGCCTGTCAGACACGACAAAGTAGTCGATGCGCCAGCCAACGTTCCGCTCCCGCGCCGCCGCGCGATAGCTCCACCAGGAGTACGCGCCCTCGGTGTCGGGGTAGAGATAGCGGAAAGTGTCGGTAAAACCGGCGTCCAGAAGCTCGGTAAATTTCCCGCGCTCCTCATAGGAAAAGCCGGGGTTGCCGATATTGGTCTTGGGATTTTTAAGGTCGATCTCCTCATGGGCGACGTTCATGTCCCCGCAGATTATCACGGGCTTTTTGCTGTCAAGGGCGAGCAGGTAATCCCTGAAATCGTCCTCCCAGCGCATGCGGTAGTCAAGCCGCCGCAGCCCGTCCTGAGCGTTGGGCGTGTAGACGCAGACAAGGTAAAACCCCTCATACTCAAGGCAGATGACGCGCCCCTCGGTGTCATGCTCGGCGATGCCGAGGTTGTAGCTCACGCTCAGCGGCTTGTGCTTTGTGAAGATCGCCGTGCCGGAGTAGCCCTTTTTCTCGGCATAGCACCAATAGCTCTCGTAGCCGTCGAACTGAAGGTCGATCTGCCCTTCTTGGAGCTTTGTCTCCTGAAGGCAGAAAAAATCCGCGTCAAGGCCCGTGAACACATCCTCAAAGCCCTTTTTGACCACGGCCCGCAGACCGTTTACATTCCATGAAATAAATCTCATATCTATCCTCCGCCGGTGTTTTAGTCTTGCTCCGCGCCGTTATCGCGCACGCTCTGGGCATAGCCCTCCGCGTCAACGAGGGAGGCGTTTCTCAGCCTTGGCGGCTCTCCTGCCGCAATACCGAGCGTTTTCTCCCCGCGCGCTGCCTCAAGGCGGTTTATCTTCATCCCCTGGGCGTAAAACTTCGCCTCATAGTCGGTCATGAAGCCCACAGCGCCGTTTTCGTGCAGGTCATGCGTCACGGCGGAAAGCTCCCAGCCCTCGGCCTGAAGCTGCCCTATCGACCAGTCAAAAAGCGGGGTGTTGTCGGTCTTGAAGTGTATCTGCCCGCCGGGACACAGCGCGTCCGCGTACCGGCGCAGAAAGCCCGGCGCTGTCAGGCGGAGCTTCGCGTCCCGGCTCTTCGGCCAGGGGTCGCAGAAGTTTATGTATATCCTGTCAAGCTCCCCGGGGGCGAAAATTTCAAGGATGTCCTTCGCGTCCCCGTCAATGAAGCGGACATTTTCAAGCTTCAGTGCCTGCACCCGCTCCATGGCGATTATCATCGCGTCCGGCACGCGCTCGAGCGCCACAAAAAGCGTCTCCGGATTTGCTTTAGCTGTGTCGGCGGTGAAGCGGCCCTTGCCGCAGCCGAGCTCAAGATGCAGCGCGGTAAAGCCGGGAAATTTCTCCCGCCACGCGCCGCGAAGAAGCGCAGGCTCCTCTATCAATAGTCCGGCGCAGCGCTCCATTCTCGGGGCAAGATTGTGCCGTTTTCTCATTCTCATTTGTCATCACTCCCGTGCCGTAACAGAATACCACAGCGACAGAAAAACATCAATAGGCATAAAAAGCAGCTGAGGCTTATTACTCAGCTGCTTAGCCTGATGGCGCCAATCTGAACCCGGTTTTGCCGGGCAGATTTTCCGTCCATCATCGTTAAAAAATTTTGAAATACACAAAGTATTCCTGCAATTTTTTGCCTTGCTGGGCAAAAAATCTGCTCCTGCAAAACTGTCCACACCTAAAATGAGCGAAAAACGGGATGATTTTTGGTGCGGAGGACGAAGGTGGGCTGTCGCCCACCGAGGACAACAAGCCTAAAAGCGACCGTTTTCCGCCATTTGAGGCGGGTTCAGATTGGCGCCATCAGGCTATGATTGTTCTGTGCTGTCCTCTTACGTTGTTGCACTTTAGGCGCTATTGCCGCTGTTGATTCTTTATAAGACAGCAAAATCAAACAGCAAAAACCTTGCAAGCCATTTCTTGGAGGTATTGCTCCCAGGCTTTTGCACTTTCCAAGCTCCAATCGTTGACACCATCAAAATACTTGTTAATGATATACTCTGAGCTATGATAGATTGCCTTCTTCGCTGTATAAGCTTTATTCTTGGCCCTGTCATTTTCCCCGTTGGTAAGGAGTGTCAGATTTTTAAGCGTATGTATATTTTCACTCGTGAAGTCAGGAACTACGGCGCTCGGGGATTGCGAAGCAATATGTTCTATCGTTACATTATTGTCATTTGAAATCTTTGTCTATTGTAGATGTGCGGTCGGCAAACCATTTCTACTCTCTCGGGGATTCTTTTTGTTTCCTTTCCTCTCGCTTAAGCTTTTTTATCTCCCCCGGCATAGCCGGGGAGATACCTATGGTGCAACCAACGAAAAAAGCGGTAGCGGTCTCCATGCCGCTTTTGCCCTGGTGTCATGTAGATCAATTTCAAGTTTATAATCTCTCTTATACAGTTGCAGATATTTGAAATTCCTACAAATTAAACAATAAATTTATCTATAAATCTTACAGGAAAAGTAATCCTTACACAGTATCTCCTTTGCGGCCAGTGTTAAGAAATTAAAATCCTTCAAATAAATTTATCTGACTCGACTCGGGCAAATCGCCGAGCGCGCCGAGAGTTTTCAGCAGCTCAAGGTGGGTCTGGCTGACCTTGGGGCAGGCGCGGCCCAGCTCCTCGATGGAGATAAACCGCTGCCCGGTTTTGCCGCAGGCCGCCAAATCCAGCGCCGCGGTCTCGCCAAGCCCCGCGATGGACACAAAGGGCGGGCGCAGCTGCTTTTCGCCGACGACGCGGAACTTCGTAGCGTCGGACTCATAGAGATCTATCGGCGCAAACTCAAAGCCGCGCATATTAAACTCGTACACCGCTTCGAGCGTCACCAGCAGATCCTCCTCGTTGGCGGTAAGGCTGCGGCGGCGCATCTCATTTATCCTGCGGCGCACACCGTCCGTGCCGACGGTCATCATCGCGGCGTCAAAGCCGCCCTTTTGGCTGCGGCGGTAGAAATAGGCGCTGTAAAACGCGAGCGGCTCATGCACCTTGAACCAGGCAATGCGGAAGGCCATCATGACATAGGCCACCGCGTGGGCCTTCGGGAAGAGGTAGGCAATCTTGCGGCAGGACTCAATATACCAGTCGGGCACGCCGAAATTGCGCATCTGCTGCTCCGCGTCGCCCGGAAACTCGCCGCTTTTTTTGACCTTGCCCTTACGCACGGCCTCCATGGTCTTAAACGCGAGCGACGGCTCCATGCCGACGGAGATAAGATAGAGCATGATATCATCGCGGCAGCCGACAGTCTCATTAACGGTCGCGATGCCGTTTACGATAAGGTCGTGGATGTTTCCGGCCCACACGTCGGTACCGTGCGAGAAGCCGGACAGGCGCACGAGGGTATCAAACTGCCTGGGCTGCGTGTCCACAAGCATCTGGCGGGTAAAGCCCGTGCCAAACTCGGGAACACCGATGGTGCCGGTCTTGCCGATGATGGGGTCATCATCCGGCAGGCCAAGCGCGGCGGGGCTTGTGAAGATGGACATCGTCTCCGGGTCGGAGAGGGATATCTTCTGCGCGTTTACGCCGGTCAGCTCCTCCATCATGCGGATCATGGTGGGGTCATCATGGCCCAGCTCGTCGAGCTTGAGGAGGTTTGCCTCCATGCAGTGGTATTCAAAATGGGTGGTGATAATATCGCTGTTGGGGTCGTCCGCCGGGTGCTGCACGGGGCAGAAATCCGTCACGTCCATATCCTGCGGGATGACGACAAGGCCGCCGGGGTGCTGGCCGGTGGTGCGCTTGATGCCCACAAGGCCGAGGGCGAGGCGGTTTTCCTCGGCCTTTGTGGCCTTGATGCCGCGCTCCTCGAGATATTTCATCACATAGCCATAGGCCGTTTTTTCAGCAAGCG
>ULWX01006779.1_pt1 | contig 28444 bp, 27 predicted proteins | sample 1960851 | NCBI WGS metagenome assembly ULWX01 (sample SAMEA4835826, study PRJEB28245) | human gut metagenome | biome: gut microbiome; material: fecal sample | place: Denmark | collected 2008 | reverse complement strand
CTGCCGTGGAGCTTATGGGAGGAACTGCGGACCAGTGCCTCAATGCAGCCTCGTCTGTCCTCATGAACCTGCTGGGTCTGGTGTGCGACCCCATCGGCGGTCTGGTGGAATGTCCCTGCCAGGGCAGGAATGCCGCAGGCGCCGCAGTTGCACTGACCGCTGCCGAACTGGCCCTGAGCGGGGTCCGCCAGCTGATTCCCTTTGATGAAATGCTGATGGCCATGTACCGTGTGGGAAGACAGCTGCCCCCTGACCTGCGTGAAACAGCGCTGGGCGGATGCGCTGCCACGCCTGCGGGGAAGGCTCTGGGATGCGGGGCCTGTCCCTGTCATTCCTCCGCCGGGATATAAAGCCTCATGGCCTGCCGGCCAGCGCAGCGCCCAGATGGAAATGGTATTTGATAATGCCCATATTTATCCTGCCATACTTGTCATCCTTTACCTGGAAGGCAACGTCATCCCCCCTTAATTCAATTAAAAAGTCCTGTTTATTCATGGCCGTGGGCGCCAGCATGGCTGCCTTCATTCCGCTGACGAACCACTGGGGCATATCCCTGTCAGCCTTGCACAGCTGCTCCATTTCCTTTGACCTGTGGGGCGCGCCCTGTGTGGTTCCATAGCCAAGGGCCAGCACTCCGGCCATTTTCTCATGGTTCCCAACAGCTGCGCTGCATTTTCCCTTCTTATATGTTGCCGCTACCCAGCAGGTATTAAGCCCCAGCTGCTGGGCTTTTAAGGCAATACGTTCCCCATAATACCCCAGCTTTTCCTCCGAACAGTCATTATCCGGCCCCACAAGGGCAATATAATTGGAGACTCCCCGGAAACCTCCGAAGCGGGCCATCAGACCGTTGAATGCAGCTTTGTCATTTAGAATGAGCTGTATGGATAATCCGCCTTCACGGTTGCATGTGCGAATTTCCTCCCTCAGCTGTTTCTCGGTCTCCCGGGCTATTTTTTTATCCTGATAGCTCCGCACTGCGTGGCGGGCTTCCATTACTTTGTATAAGTCCGCTGCTTCCTGTGCGTCCATCTCTTTGTTTATGTCTATCTTTTTGTTTATATCCATCTTTTTGTTTATATCCATCTTCTCCTCATTTCCGCACCTGTACAGATGCAGTTTATTGAATTGCTGAACGCTCCGGCTGCGGCATAATAACCACGAACAAATTTCCAAACACGCCTCAGTCCGCCAATCTGACCTTTGAAATTAAAAGCTTCTCTGCCAGCGCCCCCCAGTCTCCCTGATAATGGAATCCCCCCATGTTTGCCATGGCTGCCATTCCATGCACGGCCGCCCACATGATGACCAGATTATCGCGGTATGTTTCCTCGGGGATGCATTTTAATTCCATGCATCTTAACGCTGTCTCCTTAAATATGCGGAAGGGTTCAAAGTCTCCCTCAAAGGTGCTGTCTGTCAATTCAATGCTGTAATCCTGGCTGTCATAAATAAAGGTAAAATAGTGTGGATTCTCCGCAAAAAAATTCACGTACCCCACTCCCATATTGATTAATGCATATTCCCTGCTGCCTTCCTGCGCTTTCTTTAGCAGGATGCCGCAGAACTTATCCGTGACATACCGCTTCATCTCGCCCAGCAGCATTTCTGCGGTGGCATAGTGATTGTAACATGCAGTGGGAGATACCCCTATTCTCTTTGCCAGCTTTCTCAGTGAAAAATTCCCCCGCCCCTCCTCATGTATGAGCGCTAATCCCTCCTCTATTAACTCTGTCTGCAGGTTTCCGTGATGGTATGGCTTTTCTTTCATAGGCTTCCTCTTTTTTATTATAATATCTTACTGCTGTTTTATTTTTGTGTTATCCTGAACGCCGGATGTTAACATGTGTTCATATTCATTTTAGCATCAATATGAACACATGTCAACATCCAATTAAATAAAGATTGAATTCATGAAACCACATGCAGATATCCCGAACTGCACATAGCGCACATTATACTTCTTCCGTTTTTTGTACCAGACAGTCACAGGCTTTTCTTCAGAGTCAATATATTACAGCCGTCCCTGTATTCATAGCCAACATCATCCATTGACTTTTTCACCATGAGGATTCCCAGGCCGCCAATGTCACGTTCTTCAGCGGAAAGACTGGTATCTGCATCCGGCCTGGCCAGGGGGTCAAAGGGCTTGCCGCTGTCTAAAAACTGGATGGTCACCTGCAGGGGATTCCCTCCCACGGCGCACCGCACCGTGGCCTGCCCCACTTCAGGGTGGTATGCATACCGGGCAATATTGACATAGATTTCCTCCACAGCAATGGAAATCTGCATCTGAATCTTCATGGATATCCCCTGTGCCTCCAGCTCCTGTTCCACAAACTCCTGTACATGTTCCAGCTCCTCCAGGGTAGCCGGCACAGTCAGCTCCATCTTAGCTCTCCCTCCTTTTTCCACGGGTTCCCTTTCCCTGAAAGCTTTAATGCAAGCATGGTTATATCATCAAACTGGGGTGCATCCCCCGCAAAAGCGTCTATGTCTGCCTTTACAGCAGGAAGCAGCTCCTCCGGAGCAGCATCCTCATGTGCGCCAAGCACAGACAGAAGCCGCTCTTCGCCGTAAAGTTCATTTTCCCCATTGGCAGCCTCGGTAACGCCGTCCGTGTAGAGATACAGCGTGCTGCCCGGAGCCAGGTCCATTTCACCGGACCGGTAACGGATTCCCTCCATGCCGGCCAGCACAAATCCCGGCCTCAGTTTCATATACTCAAACCTTCCCCCGGCCTGGCGCACCAGCGGCGGGTTGTGGCCTGCGTTGACAAAGACCATGTGCCCTGTGGCAATTTCCAGGACTCCCATCCATGCAGTGACGAACAATCCCTCCTCGTTGCTCTCACAGAGCTGGGCATTTACCTCGCTGAAAACCTCAGCCGGAGTGGTGCCCGCCTGGGTGTGGTCCTTAATCAGTGTCTTTGCAATTACCATGAACAGGGCCGCCGGCACTCCTTTTCCCGACACGTCGGCAATCACCACCGCCAGATGCCCTTCATCCACCAGAAAGAAGTCGTAAAAGTCACCACCCACCTCCTTGGCCGGCTCCATGGTCGCATAGATGTCGAATTCCGACCGGTTGGGAAAGGCCGGAAAAATCCCCGGCAGCATACTGGCCTGGATGTGGGTGGCCACGTCCAGCTCCGCGCCAATGCGTTCCTTTTCCGCCGTGACAGCGGACAGGTTCTCAATGTAACTGTGAAGCTCATGGGCCATGCGGTTGAAAGCATCCCCCAGCTCCTCAATCTCATCCCCTGTCTTTACATCCACGCGGAAGCTGGACAGGTCGTCCATCTGTTCGCTGACAATGGTCCGGGCAGCCTGGCTCAGACGGCTTAAGGGCCTTAAGACCGAGTGGCGGATGAAAAAGAAATATCCCACAATAAACACAATCAGCACCAGCAGAATCACCAGAGCCACAGCGGCCACAAACCCCTCTATCTGCCTGTCAATCATGTCCATGGAAATGTCCACACAGGAAAGGGCCGCTGACTGTCCTGAGGAATCCAGGATAGCCACATAAGCGGAAGCCAGATATCCATACTCCTCGTTATTGGTAATGAGGATGGTATCCTCCCCGTCCGGATTCAGATAGGCGCCCCGCATGATTTCCCTGCCTCCCTGGTAATAATCATCCACATCCCCCAGGCTGCACACGCCCTCCTCCCCCTCTTTTCCCACGTCCCATATATAGTACATATGGTCCTCATAAGGAATAACCACATAAAAGTACTTAATGCCTATGGTTTCCTTCATGTAAAGAAGATAACGGCTTACCTGGTCATAGTAGCTGTCCTCTGTAAGGGTGGCGGCGTAGCTTTTAATGGTATCCCCGTCAATGTATTCCGCTGCAATCTTTGCCTCGTCAAAGGCCAGCTTTTTATAATACGTCTCCATGCTCTGGCGGTACTGCCGCGTGATGACACAGCCCAGGGCAACCATCAGGACTGCCGTCATTGCCATAAGCCCCATAAGGAATTTCAGCTGCAGCTTTCCCTTTTTCCTGTCCTTTATTCCGCCCGCTTTCCAGCCCCTGTCTCTCATATTGCTATTCCTCCCAAACCGGAACCAAATCCAGCCTCAGATGCCCGTCCGCCACCCCGTACAGCACCCTGTTGTCCCGTACAAACAGGTTGCAGTCATCGGAGACTCCCAGCATCACCCGTCCAGCGGCAAGACCATCCACATAGTAAGGGCGCCCGTCAATCCATACCGTGGTCATCTTATTAAAGCAGCGGTAAATGTGCCCGGCCTCCTTAACGGTCATGGAATGGTCCAGTGTCATGGACGCCTGCTCCGGACGGTTCCAATAAGGAAGTAGCTCTGTCTGGGGCTTTGCCCACGCCCAAATCCGGTCAAAATCCTCCATCAGCTCCTTTACCAGTGAAAGAGCCTGACGTCCGCTTTTCAGGTAAATATCCACGCTGTCATCCTCTGGCTCTATCCCGTACCTGTCCTGTCCCAGGATATCTCCGCGGTCCAGGGACTCTGCTATCTTGTGCAGGGTCACGCCGCCGGACGTAAGCCCGCGCTCCATGGCGCATTCAATAGGGTAGTAGCTGCGTCCCTCCGGCAGAAGGGAGCTGTGGAGGTTGGCACCGCGAAAACGGCTGTCCTCTGGCACCGGCAGCTTATGGCTGTACTCAGCTGCAAAAAACAGCCCGCATCCATCTGCCATATACGATTCCATCTCCCCTTGGGTAATCTGTCCATAGCGGACAGGAATGCCGGACATATGAGCCAGCTGTACGATATTATGCTCGTTGAAATAATCTTCCTCCATGTGGTATGTATACAGCGCAAGGATTTCATGGTGCCTGTGCAGATACCGGAACACATCCAGAAACACATCCGAGCCAAAATAAACAATCTTCACCTTTGTCTTTCCTTTCCGCCAAAACCTATATTTTCACCACCAGCGAATTAAAACCGCCGTAACGCCGGTAAAAGAACTCCTTGGCCTTACTCTTTATAACCCTCACGCCCATGGCATCCATATCAAAACCGCCATCCCGGCTGACCCGCCCCGTTTCAAGGGCAAAGGGGTCAAAATACCTTGCTGTGTCCCGGATATGGAGAATGAATTCCCCCTGTTCACCGGCCACCAGGGTAATCTCAATGCACACATCATCCCCGCCTCCGTCCCGCAGGATGACAAGGCACAGTTCCTCAATGGTCATGGTCACAAAATAAATCTGTCTGGGGCTGGCCTCCCATTTCTCACAAAACGCCTCCGCCTCCCCTGTAACCATGGTCATATCCCGGTCCTCCCGGCTGACCGTACAGGTATATACCCTGGAGACGTCAAAGTCCTTCCCCCTGCACCGGCCCGAGAGAAACCGTATCGTCCACATTCCCAGGGAAAGAATCTCAACAGCCGGGAACATCCACCAGAACAGCCCTGTTCTCAGAAATGAGAAAAACAGCACACAGGGTATCAGCACAATCACGCCCCGCAGCGACGAAATAATGAGGCTTTCCCTCTCCTGTCCGCAGGACTGGAAATATCCTGCCAAGAGAATGGATATCCCGGCAAATACAGTGCCTGCGCAGTAAAGCCTGAGGGCACCCCGGCCCATCCCGGCGGCCTGCCCTCCATGCAGCCCGAACAGGGCGCATATGGACTGGGGATACAGGAAAATCAAAAGGGCTGCCGTACATCCCACGCCGCAGCCGTATACAAAAGCGTATCTGCGCACATTCCTCATCCCCTGCCCGCGGTGCTCGCCGCAGTAGGTACTCACCATGGGCTGCATGGCCCTGGCGGTTCCCTCGTAGAGATAGAGAATCAGGTAGGAGGCATTCTGGAGCATGTCAAACACGGCAACCGACGCCTCATTCCCGGCGCGGATTAAAATGTTGTTGCACAGCAGGAGGAAGATAAGCTGGTACAGATACTGGACCGAACTGGAAAAACCCTCCCGGAAGGCCCGGGCCGCAGCACTCGGCGCAGGCCTGCCCGGCCGCACCTTAAGTATATGGTTTCCTCCGAAGATACCGGGCAGATAGCACAGGACAGCCACTGTCTGGCCAATCATGGTGGACAGGGCTGCTCCCGCTGTCCCATATCCCAGAACCAGCACCAACAGGATATTGAAGCCGATATCGGTAAGGTTGCCTGCAACCGAACCAACACCGGCTATCTTCTCGCTGTCATCGTTTCGCAGATAATAATTGAGGATGTTGGACATATAAAAAAGAGGCGTGGCAGAGACCAGCACCGCCAGATAGCTTCTGGTGGCTTCAAACAGCGCCCCGTCGGCCGGCACCGTGCCCAGAACAGCCAGCAGAGGGGTCATAAAAACATTGCCCAGGATTCCTGTCAGGATGCTCAGTGCCAGCGCACCCGACACCACCCGGTTAAAGCTTTCCACTGCTTCACCGGGTTTTCCCTCTCCCAGAAGCCTGGAATACCTGACGGAACCTCCCAGCCCCAGCCCGTGGGCAAACATACAGTTAATCATGTAGACCGGAAGAATCAGGGCAATGGCGGCCAGGCCCACGGCGCCCATTCTCTGGCCCACCACCACTGCATCGGCTATATCGCTGAGTGCCCATCCCGCCGAGGAAATGATAGCCGGTCCCCACATGCGCCTGAATATCCTGACTGTAAAGGGGTCCCTGTTTTTCATTTTCCAATGATTCATTATCCTGCTTCTCATTCAATGGTCAGGATATCCGTAAATCCTGTGACCTCAAACACCTCCATGATTGTCTCGCACACATGGCGGACCACCATGGACCCCTGCCTGTTCATCTGCTTCTGGGCGGCCAGTATCACACGCAGGCCCGCAGATGACAGATATGCCAGGCCTTCCATATCAAGCACCAGGGAATCCACCCCTTCCAGACCGTTCTTTATCACGGCCTCCAGTTCCGGCGCCGTGGTGGTGTCCAGACGCCCCTCAAGGGCCAGGGTCAGGCTGCCGCTGTTTCTTGTTGTCGTGATAGTCATAATAATATCCTCCCTGTCATTCTTCATTTTTCATAAAACCAAATCTGGTATCCACCCTGTTTTCCATGCACCGGCAGATGCTGCTGCATATATGGACCTTTGTGGATTTACGGAAGTCGGCATATTTGCAGTACCAGCACTCCCGCACAGCAGGCATGCTCCGGCTGGTCCCGGTAAAATGCGGACAGCTGTAGTCCTCTGTCAGTATCTTAACGTTGTATTTTAGCATAATATGGGCGCTTTCCCTGATTATGGGATAAATGACAGGATTTTAGGGATAAATGGCATATTCTGTCACTATCCTGCCATAACCTGTGCAGCAGCCAGGTTTACTACAATGCCGATTTTATCAGAAAGATAACCTTTCATGTGGAATCCCGGCCACTCTTAACCAAAACGTAACCTTTTTCCGAACCTGCTTCCCTGATATATGCAATACTGTTATAGAGTACTTTTAGATAAACAACATGACTGCCCGGAGGAAGGGACCATGCCGGAGGACCAGGTCCAGCAGCGCACCAGGGAGCTGCACGCGGTGCTGGACGAGCGCAAGGCCTTTTTCTCCGACCTGGCCCACAACCTGAAAGCGCCGGTGGTGGCCATTCACGGATTCACGGATTCACGGATTTGATTCTCAGGGGAAATCTGTATGTGGATGATGATTTGAGGGAATATCTGGATAAAATCAGCAGTAAAAATGAAGAACTTTGCAGACGTATGTACGTGTTGGGAGACTTAAATGCCTTTGACCGGATTACGGAGCCAAGGGAACTGATTGAAATAAACGCCCTTCTGACCCAGGTCAGCCGTAATAATGAACCTGAGGCATGTATATCCGGCATAGAGCTGCGTGTGGAAAAGCTGGAGGACGGCGTCATCACACTCTCTCCCTCCCTGGACCAGACAAATGTGGTGATACAGGTGCGGGACACGGGAATGGGAATCGGGCCTGAGCATCTTCCCCATATCTTTGAACGGTTCTATTCCGGAAGGACAGGGCAGCATGTTCACGGTGCGGCTTCCCCTGGCAAAAACAGAATCAATATAACCCCAATCCGGGCAGAGGCCTTTGACCCGGTTACGGACTACAGGCAAGAGCTGGCATCAAGCCAGCTCCCTCAGCAAATCCCCCAGCCTGTGAATTCCCTCGTCAATCATCCGGCAGTCCGCGTTGGTGTAGTTAAGACGCATGGTGTTGGTATTGCTTGTATTGATGTAAAATGGGTCCCCGGGCACAAATGCAACCTTTCTCTCCAGTGCTCTGGGAAACAGCGATAATGCGCTGACGCCTTCCGGCAGGGTCACCCACAAAAACATGCCCCCATGGGGCCGGGTGTACCTGACTGTTTTTGGAAAATACCGGTCCATGGCATCGGTCATGGCCCGGGCCTGTTTTTTATACAGCTGCCTGATTTGTGCAATATGGGCGTCATAGTCATTGTGCATCAGATAGTCCCATATCAGGTACTGGGAGAAAATATTCGTATGCAAATCACTGGCTTCCTTTGCAACGGATATATGTTTTAACAATTCCGTGTCAGAGCAAATCATGAACCCGGTGCGCATCCCCGGAGTCACTGTCTTTGAAAATGTCCCCAGCAGGATACTGCCCGGCAGTTTGCCGGCCCCGATATAAGGAAGGCGCCCGCCCCCGTCAAAACGCAGTTCCCCATAGGGGTCATCCTCCACCAATACGATTTCACGCTCCCTCAGGATTTCCCGGATACCCTCCCTGTTTTCAGCTGAATAACTGAGTCCTGTGGGATTCTGGAAATCCGGAATGGCATAAATGAATTTGACGTCATGCTCCAGGGCCTCCTTTAACCGGCCAATATCCATCCCTTCCTCTGTCAGCTCAATCGGATAAAAGACCGGCTGATATTGGGAAAATGCCTGTATGGCCCCCAGATAACTGGGCTTCTCCACAATCACCCCGTCCCCTGTATTTAACAGGACCTTTGATATAAGGTCAAGGGCCTGCTGGGACCCTGTGGTAATAAGGATATTCTCAATGCCGAGCTGCAGTCCGAATGTACGGTTGTAGCGGTCCGCAATATACTGGCGCAGTTCAGGGAGTCCGGCAGTGATGGAATACTGAAACAGGCTGCTCCCATAGTCCTTTACAATGCGTTCCATGGATACCAGAAGCTCTTCCTGGGGAAATGATACAGGGTTGGGCAGTCCTCCTGCAAATGAAATGATTTCCGGGTCAGCCGCGGTCTTTAAAATACTTCTGATAAATGACGGCGGCGTGGATTTAATCCGCTCAGATAATAGATGTTCCATACGTTTCCTCCTTGTCTGGTTTTGTATTATTATAAACTTGTAAAAGGACACGAACAATAGTAGAATTGTATGCAGGACAATTTTACGAATATCCATACAAACAAACCATATAAAAACCTGCAGAGGAAACAAATTATGTCCATTAATTCATTTGACAATTATCCCATGAGCTGGAAACCGGATTTAAGCAGCGCACCAGGCCCCAAATACCTGGCGCTGGTAAGGCGGATGGAGGAGGATATTAAAAACGGTACGCTGAAGGCCGGCACAAAGCTGCCGCCCCAGAGAGAGCTGGCAGATTATCTGAATGTAAACCTGAGCACCATATCCAGGGCATTCAAGTTATGCAGCCAGAAAGGGCTTCTGTCTGCTTGCGTGGGTAACGGGACCTATGTTTCCGCGGATGTTACGGCGGAAACCATCCTGCTATGCGGGCGGGAAAATCCCCGGATGATTGAAATGGGCGCATTGGTGCCCCAGGTGACCGGAAACCGGCTGGTCAAATCATATGCGGAACAGCTGCTGAAACGTCCGGATGCACTGAACCTGTTTTCCTACGAGGACCCGGAGGGAACCGCCCTGCAGCGTGAAGCCGGCGCGGCCTGGCTTCAGAAATCCGGTTTTCATACAGACAGGGACCATATTCTGCTGGCAGCAGGCGGTCAGAACGGGCTGACCGCAGCGCTGGGCGCATTGCTGGAACGCGGAGATAAGCTGGGAACAGACCCCCTGACCTATCCCGGAGTCAAAACCGCTGCAAAACTGCTGGGAATCCATCTGATACCCATCCAGAATGATAATTCTGAAATGACAGAGGAGGGAATCCGCTACGGAATCCAGAATGAAAAGATAAAAGGAATCTATGTGATTCCGGATTACCACAATCCCACCTCGCATATCATGTCTCTGGAGACAAGAAAAATGATTGGAAGACTGGCACGGGAGAAAAATATCCTTGTGATTGAGGATGGCATCAACAACCTGCTGGCGGAGAATCCCCTGCCTCCCATTGCGGCCTTTGCCCCGGAACAGGTCATCTATCTGTCAAGCCTGTCCAAAACAATTGCCGCCGGGCTGAGAACCGCCTACATCCATGTGCCGGACCAGTATCACCGCAGCCTGGCCACCACCCTTTATTCCATGAATATTTCCATTTCCCCGCTGCTTGCATCCATATCCGCAGGGCTCATTGCAGACGGAGCTGCCGACGATATCGTAAACAGCCGGAAACAGGAACTGCGCAGGCGGAATCAGGTAATCAGCCAGACCTTAGAGGACTTTGTGCTGGACAGCCAGCCTACCAGCCCCATGAGGTACCTGCGTCTGCCGGATTATTTTACCGGCAAAAGCTTTGAAATCTGCGCAAGACAGGCCGGTGTGCAGGTCTATGGGGCGGAGCGGTTTTCAGTGGGCAACAAACCGGCAAAACCAGCAGTCCGTATTTCCGTCATCACCCCGCCGTCCATGGAAGATTTGGAAGAAGGCGTCAGACGTTTGAGAGACATACTGATGTGAACAGCGGGTGGGACAATAACACCCTGAACCTCTCCGGCCTAGAACTTATCCTGTGCATCCAGCACATACTGTACATAGAAAGCCGCACCGTTCACCAGCGCATCCTCATCCAAATCAAAACGCTCATTGTGAAGCGAATAACAGCAGTCCTTTGACTCATTGCGGCAGCCTATAAAGGCATAAACGCCCGGATACTTTTCCAGGAAGTAGGAAAAATCCTCACCGCCAGGCGTGCCCGCGTATCTAACCAGCCCCTTTTCGCCCAGGATTTTCCTGACAGATTCCGCCGCAATTTCACTGCAGTACTCGTCGTTAATCGTTGCCGGGATATCAGAATAATAGTCAAACTCATAATCCGCCCGGTAAGCTTCGCATGTGTTCTTTATAATGCGCTCAATCATTCCCGGCAGTTCCTTCTGAAGCTGAGGGTTAAAGGTGCGCACCGTACCGCTGAGCTCCGCTGTCTCGGCAAAAACATTGGCCATGGTCCCGGAATGGAAGGTACAGATACTGACCACCACTGTATCCATGGGGCTGGTCTCCCGGCTGGCAATACTTTGGAGGGCATCCACCACCTTTGCCCCCACATAGATGGGGTCCACCGCGTACTGGGGCATGGCGCCATGTCCGCTTTTTCCGATAATTTTAATATTCATAAAGGAGGCCGATGTATAGCGGGGGCCAGGGTCTACGGAAATGGTTCCGCTCTCCAGATACGGGAAAATATGCATGCCCGCCACTGTATCCAGCCTGCCCACCTTTCCTGACTCCAGCACCTTCACTGCCCCGTTGGTCAGCTCCTCCGCCGGCTGGAAAATGAGCTTTACCGTGCATTTAAGTTCATCCCGGTGTTCCGACAAAACCTTAGCAGCTGTCAGCAGCATACTGATGTGGCCGTCATGGCCGCAGGCATGCATGACGCCCGGATTCTGAGAACAAAACGGCAGCTCCTTCACTTCCCTGATTGGAAGCGCGTCAATGTCGCAGCGCAGGCCAATGACCGGCTGTTCCTCTTTCCCTGTAATGGTGGCAATGGTGCCGGTTCCCGCCACCTCCTCATAGGGAATCCCCATCCCGGTAAGCTCAGCGCGGATACGTCCTGCTGTTTCCACTTCCTTCCAGCTCAATTCCGGATGTTTATGGAATTCCCGCCTCATACGGACGGCATAATCATGATATTTTTCTACTTCTTCTCTAACGTTCACAGCTTGAATCCTTTCCTGATATATTTATTCCTGATAAATTCCTCTCCTGTTAAAACGGCCCGTATCCAATCTGCACGGCCACGAACAGAAAGATTAACTGCAGAATCAGGAAGAGTCCATGCAAAGGCAGAATAAACTTATACCAGCTCTTTAACGGTACCTTGCCTAAGGACAGATAAATCAGCAGTGTTCCGTTGGTAAACCAGAAGGTATTGGATATACCGTCGCCAAACTGGAAGGCCAAAACGGCTGTCTGCCTTGTAATATGCAGCATGTCTGCCAGTGGGACCATAATGGGCATAACTGCAGTTGCCTGTCCTGAGCCCGATGGAATCAGTGCATTCACAAAGAAATTCACAATGAACATACCGACTGTGCTCACATAGGCCGAGGCGCTGCGCATCAGATTGGAAAGCCCGTGTACCAGTGGGTCCACCAGGCCGCCGTTTGTCATGGTCCACTGGACCGCCCTGGCCACGCCGATGATTAAGGCGCCGCTGAATGCTCCTCTTGCTCCGTCAAGGACCATATTGATTCCGTCGTCCAGGTTCACACGGTTAAATATAGCTGATACAATTCCGCCAATCATAAAGGTGGCGGCCATTTCCGTGTAGGACCACTTCAGATTCAGGATGCCGTAAATCGTAACAAGAATGGAGACAGTCAGTGCAACGGCGGAAATCTTCTTCGGAAGGTCAAACTTAAGGCCCGGGTCCACAGGAATCCTCAGGGAAGATGTGTCCACATCCTTCACAAGGCTCTTGGAAGGGTCTGCCTTCACCTTTTTGGCATACCGCATAACCCATATCAAACTAAGTATCCACACGCATACCAGAGCCGCAATCCTCAGCTCCCATCCTGAGAACATGGGCAGTTCCGCAATCGTATGGGAAATTCCTACTGTGTACACATTAAATGGTGCAACTGCAAAGCTAATCAGACAGGCAAAGCCGGAGATGGCCATACCAACCAGTGAATCATACCCCAGCGAGAGGGCCAGGGATACGATAATAGGAACGAAGGGAATGATGTGCTCACTCCAACCCAGAATACCTCCAAAAATGAAAAATACAATCATTACAACCGCTATGATAACCTGGCTGCTCATCCGCTCAGACGCCTTTAATACGCTGTTGATTGCAGCTCCCACCGTATCGGTTCTCTTATAAATCTCCACAATACCGCCAATCAGCATAACGCAGAACATCATGTTGGCTGAAGCTGTCAGTCCTTCCGGAATGGAACGGAATATGTTAAAAAACGATACAGGAGTGCGTTCCGTGGCGTGGTAGCTGTCTGCCAGTACCCGGGTAACCCCGTCTACTGTTTCACGGTCATAGGCTCCCGGTATTACAAAATAAGATACAATTGCGCAGGCAAGTACCATCAGTACAAGCGGCACAAAGGGATTTAAAGGCTTGTTTGCTTTCTGCTTTTCTTTTGTCATTGTTTTCCCCTTCCCCTGGCGGAATTTAAAAATAGCGAATGATATTCTCCACCAGTTCCAACATTTTCTTTACGTCCTCAATTACAACATACTCTCTCGCACTGTGTGAATGATAGATATTAAAGCCTATGGGCACGGTCCTGATTCCCAGCTGGTTGGTGCAGGTGGCGTCCAGAACGCCAAAGGACCTGGCCGGTGTCATGGAAAGCCCGGACTTCCTGTAGATGGAATCCAACCGTTCCAGCATATCCTTATTTTCACTGAAATCTGTTTCCGGAACATCCTCCTCTTCCCGGATATTGCATTTACATCCCATGCGCTCTGCTGTCTCTTCCGTCTTCTGACGAATCTCATTCCTGATTTTCTTCTTGATGTCATTGCCAAAACAGCGGATTTCCACGTCAAACCGCGCGTACTTGGGCACTGCATTGGACGGCGAGAGGGATACCAGGTCAAATACATTGATGCTCAGGTTATCACTGATTCTCCCCACAGGTATCTGGTGAATAATCTCCACAGCAGTCAGAAGGGCATTGATTCCCGGCTCCTCATTACGGATTACATGGGCGGCCCGCCCAATCAGTTCCACATTCAGATAGAGTCTGGCGGGAGTGCGCATCAATACCTCCCCTGTCACGTAGTGGTCAATGACAATTGCCTCCTCACTCTCAATCCTGGAATAATCCGCATACTTTGCCCCATGGAGTCCCAGCTCCTGGCATACGGTAAACAAAAGCTCAATCGGACGGTTTAGTTCCCCCTCCTGCATAAGACGCCCTACAGCCTCCATAACCACTGCAATGGCCAGCTTGCCGTCAGCCCCCAGGACGCTGTTTCCTATGCTCCTGACGCAGCCGTCTTCAATGCGGACCTCCACATGATTGCTGGGGGCGGCCGTATCCAGGTGGAACACAAACAAAAAGGGCTTTTTGCCGGACCTGCCCGGAACCCTGGCCAGGATATTCCAGCCGTCAGTCACCACCTCATTGCCCAGCTCCTGACGCTCAAACGGAATCCCCATTCCGTCAAGCTCCTGCTCCATATATTCACAAAATGCTTTCTCATTATGGGATTCGCTTGCGCACTCCGCATAACGAATGAATCGCGAAACGGTCCTGTCTACGTTTCTCCCTCCTTCCGTCTTTTTTTCTGCAAGTCACTTAAACAAGTGATACCATTTTATCATTTAGGCTAGTGAAAAACTATTGTTTAAACCATGTAAGTTTCTTTCTGTTTTTTGTTCAAATGCACAATCTTTTGCAGATATATTGCGTATTTTTCCGGATTTATTATAATATATGAAAAAGGTATCAGGCAGCAGCGTCACCCCTGCAGCCTGTAAGGAGGGTTCCCGTGATTGACAACAAAATCATGTATGAAATTGTAGAAAAACTGCACGAACGCTTTTCCGCTTCCATCAGCATCTGCGATGTAAGCGGACGCGTCATTGTGTCCACTGATTCTTCCTGCATGGGGGAGATGAATCTGCTTGCCATCGAAGCCCTTAACATCAACTCCAAGGCCACCGCGTCCATGGACAGCAGGATTCAGAAGGCCGGCGCAGCCATGCCAATCTGTTTCCAGAAAAGCAGGCTGGGCGCCGTGGTCATCCAGGGCGCAGGTTTCTCCAGTTCCCAGATGGCTGAACTGCTGAGCAAGACCATTGAACTGCTTTATGAGGAACTTATCCTCTCCAAGAAAAAACAAAACCGGACCCAGGAACGGGACCAGTTTCTTTATGAGTGGCTCCACCTGCAGTCCGATTATACGGAAAACTTCATAAAACGCGGGGAACATCTGGGTATTAATATTATGGGGGAACAGACCATTATCCTGATGGAGCGCCAACCAAACGACCTTTTTGCCTCCACCTCCATCATTCAGAATCTTTTAGATGACCGTGATATCCTGCTCCCCCTCTCCCAGGACCAGAACCTGATTATCCTGAAAGAGAACGAGCATTTCAAAAAGAAATTCAACCGTGTGGTTGCCGCCGGACATAACTGCCATACCGGTATGTGTTCCGGCAGCGTTCATCTCCACACGGCCTACCAGGCAGCCTTAGAAAGCCTCAGGCTGGGAAAAATATTATTTCCGGATGAGCACCTCCACAGCTTTGAGAAGATGAAGCTGGCCATTGCACTGTCCAAAACCGATATTCCGGGACTGGAGGAATCCTTTTCCCTCCTTGTGGCAAAGGGCAAAAACGCCCAGCTGGCAGAGACAGCCATAACCTACATACGGCTAAACGGAGATATCCAGAAAATCTGCGAAAAGCTCCACATCCACCGCAACAGCATCCCCTACCGCATCCGCCGCATCCAGGAAATCTGCGGCCGCAACCTGATGGATTCCTATGACCTGCTCTATCTCTTCGCCTCATTCATACGGTATGCGGGGAAGGAGGCGGATGTGGTGTAGCGGCGGATATGCGGTAGCGGCGGCCGGGCCGCGGGAACCGGACCTTTTCTCCTGCTTCAAATCAGAGAGAAAATCAATTGAGCAGAAACAGGCTTATAGCAGGAACAAATGTAATAAACATTAATGATATGATACAGACAATATAAAAGGGAACAAGCGCCCTGGCAACCTTTTCAACCGATACTTTGCCAATCTGTGACCCGATGTATAGGCTGACTCCAACCGGAGGAGTAAGGAATCCAATGGAAGTATTCACAACCATAATAACGCCAAATTGGATTGCGGAAATACCACAATACGTTGCCAAAGGAAGCAGAAGCGGAGCCATGATGGTGATTGCCGCCAGGCCGTCCATAAAGCAGCCCAGTATCAGCATAATTACGTTAATAATCAACATAATGATAACAGGACTTGAGGATATCCCACTTATAAATGATACCAGCCTGTCAGGTACATTTTGAAGAGTTATAATCTGTCCCAGGGCTATGGCGGTAGCTATGACAATAAAAATCCTGGCAGATGTAAGCACTGTCTGCTGAAGTGATTCAACGATACCGGTAATGTTAAGTTCCCTATGTATAAAACACTCTACCACCAGAGTCCATACCACAGCAATAACTGAGGCCTCTGTTGGGGTGACAAATCCTCCGTAAATTCCGCCCAGAACAATTACGGGAACCATAAGAGACCATTTAGCATCCCAGACTGCCATGCCCACATCTTTGATAGATGCGCGTTTTTCCACCCCCCGATATCCCCTCTTCATGGATATAATCAGACTTACAATAATCAAACCTCCGGCAAACACAAAACCTGCACCTATACCAGCAATAAACAAATCCCCAACTGATGTATTTGTCGCTATTCCATACATAATAAAAGAAACACTTGGCGGAATCATTACTCCCAGACAGCCGGCAGATGTACAGACTGCTGTTGCAAACGGAGCGTCGTACCCATCATCCTTCATAGCAGGAATCATAAGGCCCCCTACAGCTGAAACAGTAGCTGCAGCTGCGCCGCTCAAAGCTCCGTAGAACAGGGACGTAATGATGGAAATCAATGCCAGTCCACCCGGCAGATGGCCAATCAGACTTTTTGACAGATTCAAAAGCTTTTTGGCAATGAGTCCCCGCTGCATCAGTTCTCCAGCCAGAACAAAAAACGGGACCGCCAGCAGTGTAAATGAATTAAGGGCTCCAAACATCTTTTGTACCAAGAATGTCATGGGAAAATCGCCTGTAAATATCATGGTACAGACTACTGACAGTCCCAGAGAATAGCCAATGGGAACAGATAATAATAGAAATACCGCCAATGATATGAACAATACTCCGGTCGCCATATTCTAGCTCTCCCCCTTCCTGTCAGGAATTCCTTCTGTTTTCAGACTATTAATCTGCACGATGATTTTTATTATATAGGCTATGCTTGTAAGTAAAAATCCAACAGGTATTGCAAGATAAAACCAGACCATATTTATCTGCAGACCCGGAGCAATCTGTTTGCTCTCAGCCAAAAAAGCCACCCTTTCAAAACCATAAAATGTACATATGAGACAGAATACCAATGATAAAATCATGGATATCTGATTCATCAGGCTTTGAACTCTGCAAGGCATCAAATCCCTTAAGATTGTGATTTTTATAGGTTCATCATTCCGTTCAACGTAGCTCAGTCCCATAAATACCATCCAGATAAAGCATCCTCTTGCAAGCTCCTCCGCCCATACCAGCGAGAAATTAAAAATGTATCTGCTGACAACCTGATAAAAAATGGTTACCACCATGGCGGCAAGGAGAACAGACATGGCCGCTGCATGTATTTTTTCTGCCGTTTTGACACTTATAAATTTGTACTTGGACATGGTCCATTCCCCTTTCATGTCTATTGCGCTATTGCATCCTGTACCTGCTTAATCACATCAGCACCTATCTGTTCCTCAAACTGTTTATAGACTGGCTGAACTGCCTCAACCCAGCGTGCCTTTTCATCATCACTTAATTCGATAATTTGAATCCCATCGGATTTCATCTTTTCAATCATGGTCTTCTCATTTTCCCTTACAAGCTCACGCTCATATTTAGCCATCTCTTTTGCAGCATCTGTGATGATTTTTTGATTTTCAAGAGACAACCCCTCAAAGAAGTCTTTATTGATAAGAAAAACATGAGGAAAATAGCTGGATTGTGTCAGTGTCAGGTACTTCTGCACTTCCTGAAATCTGCTGGCCCATGCCAGGTTCAAATCCTGGTCAACACCATCCAGGGCCCCCTGCTGCAATGCAGTATATACCTCACCAAAGCTGAGGGGAGTAGGATTCGCTCCCAGAGCTTCAAGAATGGCAATATGAATCGGACTGGATGTGGACCTGAGCTTCAGGCCTTTCATGTCATCCAACTTCTCAATGGGCTTAATGGAATTAAATACATTCCTATAACCAAGTTCAGTATATGCCAGTCCCATCAGCCCTTTATCCTCCAGCTTCTTCAGCATATCCTGGCCGATTTCCCCGTCCAGCACCTTTTCCGCATCCTCTACAGTTGGGAAAATATATGGCAAATCAAAAACCAGAAAAGCATCCGTAAACTCGGCTAAATTGGAGGTCCCGCACGTTCCTATCTGAATGGTACCCATCTGCACTCCCTCCGTCACTTCACTGTCGGAGCCCAGAACTGAATTTCCATAAACTTCAACTTGGATTTCATCGGTTTTGGATTCAACGATTTCTTTAAATTTCAAAAACCCCAAATGCATAGGATGGTCAAGAGGCTGTGTATCTGCTGCCTTGATAATAATCTTTTCGTTCTTATCAGCGGAACCTGAAGGCACAGCCTGTTCCGCTTCCCCCTTCTGCTCCATCTTACTCTGCTGCTGCGTCCCATTTTGTTGTCCTGCCTGGTCCTGTTGTTTCTTCTGTCCGCAGCCAGTGAGGACAATGCCGCAGATAACAAGGGCTGCTGACATTAATGCTATCGCTTTTTTCATGAAATTACCCCTTTCCTTTTAAAATTAATTTATTCTTCCGCCTTACCCGGCCTAAGCCATTCACCATATCCGGCGTCCGCCGCCTGTCCTTCCTGGTCATAAACCACCGTACCTCTCACTACGGTTTTCAAGACCTTGCCGTAGAGTTCAATACCATCATATATGACGCCTGATTCTTTACACTTTGACCTCATCTGATTATGGTCCATCTTATAAGGAGTATCTAAATCCATCAGTACCAAATCAGCATCAGACCCTATTTTAATTGCCCCCTTTTTTGGATACAGCCCAAAAGACTTGGCAGCGTTTGTACTCAGAAGCTTCACTGCTGTTTGGAGCGTAAGCCGCTTTTCTTTGACTGCTTTCATGATAAGCGGTACCCGCATTTCCAATCCCGGCAATCCGGGAGGGGACATAAAGATATTATCCAAACCTTTCTTCTTTTCCTCCGCTGTATATGGGGCATGGTCGCTGGAAATAATGTCTATATCACCGTTATTCAGGTGCGTCCACAGGGCTTCGGACTCCATTTTTGACCGCATCGGCGGATTGCATACAGCGTAGGTTCCATACCGTGCAATGTCTTCTTCCGTAAAATAGAGATAATGCGGGCAGGTCTCAATAATCAGCCTTTGTCCCATCCTTCGTGCTTGATTGGCAATCCTGATAGACTCAGAGGTAGTCAGATGTGTAAGGTACAGTGGCACATTGAATTCCCTCGCATACCGTATTAATTTTTCTACCATCTCAACTTCGGCTATGGGGGGCCTTGATTTAGCATGATACTCTGCCGAAATTTTGCCTTCCGCCTTGAACTCACTTATTATTCCCGTAACCAATCCAATCGATTCGGTATGTGCTCCCAGAGGAAGCCCTGTTTTTGCAACTTCTGCAAACCCTTTATAGAGCTGATACTCATTTTCCATTGTCAGGCCGATAAATTCATGTTCACGGCCTGCAGGAGGCGTTTGCAAGAATGTTTTAAAGCCCAGTACACCCGCTTTTGCAAGCGGCATTATATTCTGGAGTTTATTACCCGCAGCTCCCAAAAAACCAAAATCTATGATTGATTGGCTTTCAGCTGCACCAACCCGTACCATAAGTTCATCTACAGAATAAGTCGGAGGAGAAGACAAGGGCATTTCAATCAATACTGTAGTGCCGCTTCCCGCGGCAGCTAATGAACCGCTTGCAAAATCCTCCCTATGGGAAATCCCCGGATATCTTATGTGGACATGAGAGTCAATACAGCCGGGCAGCAAATATTGACCGTCTGCATCAATCACTGACCTGGCCGCTGGAAGCTGGGCATTGGTTCCCATCATGGTTATCTTTCCGCCCCCCACTCCTATGCCGCCAAAAAACATGCCATCCTCTGTTACAACCTTTGCATTTTTAACAGCCAAATCCAACATGAAACTTTACACCTCCATTCCTCAACTAAATGGTTATATTAACAATAACATTTGAAAATGAGACTGATTAGTGCTATAAATCACCAATCAAAGGGCTTATTTCAATACTTCTTATTGATGGTCATACAAAAACTTCTGCCGGAACCTATTATGAATAGATTCCGGCAGGAGCCATTATCTTCTTCGAAGGAGTCCGCTGTCAGTTGTGGTCAGACATCTTTCGGTAATCAGAAGGATATTGATTTTCAGATTTATAAAACAGCCTGGAAAAATATCTGACACTGTGATAACCTACCATCTCAGAAATTTTATTTACAGAAAGATTTGTTTCAGCAAGCAGTTCCTTAGCCTTTAAAAGTCTTATTTCTGTCAGAAAATCAACATATTTCGTTTTAGTCTGCTTATAAAACAGGGAACCGAGATAATTAGGTGTGATTCCTAAACTGTCAGCTATAATATTCAAACCTATATCGCGCATATAATTGTCCTTTGTAAAAGCAATCACCTGTTCAATATAACTGGTATTAATCTGTCTCCGTTCCAGCAGTACTTTCTTCCCGTATCTCCTCAAACCATCCGCCATATTCGCCACTGTGCCAAAGTTTGTCAATTCTGTATTTATAGAACAATTCAGAAACTGCAAAATATTGTCTTTAACCGCCTGATTCAGCAGCTGGCTATGTCTGGTTAGTATGAATCCAAAATTCGCTAAACTTTGGTTATAATCAAGAAGTTTATTCTCGCGCATACATCTGCATACATCTAAAACCAGTCTCCCTATTTCTGAATAATCATTTACTTCCTTTAGACCAGCTATCTTCTCAGCATGGTGCTTACAACCGGTTCCAAGTACCACTCTCAGCGGGCCCAGTTCATCTAATTGTCTGATTTTATTGTTAATTTCCATATAAGAAGAAATGTCATTATCCCAAAAAATAGTGGCAGAAAAACCATCAGTTGACATACTGCGGGCCAAATGAGCCGATTTTCTTAGATATTCATGTACCACCCGGCCGCAGTCCTGCCTGCCATCTTTTTTGCAGGCGCACACAACAGCAAATTTATAATCGGAAATATTAAACATAGCAATTTGAATATTGGATGATAATTCATCCATGGCATTCTGTTTCATCTCATGACAAAATAACCTTCTATGATTCATGAATGCTTCCGTATGAATCCTTCCATCAAAATAAATTACCCCTGCTTCAAATACCGATGATGTAATGATTTTCTCCAATGATGTATCTTTAGCCACATCAAAGTTATTATATAATGCAATAATGTCTCTTTCAAATCTCTTATTCAAATCAATGTATAACAAATGACTTTCATTTACCAGAGCATTCATTGTTTCCGCAAGAATCTTACAGTTTATGGGTTTCAACAGATATCTTGATACACCAAATTCAATGGCCTGCTGAGCGAAATCAAATTCCTGAAAACCTGACAATATAATCCACTTCGTGCTTGGAGATATCTCTTTCGCTCTCCTGATTGCCTCCAATCCGTTAAGCTTAGGCATTTTAATGTCAACAAAAGCAATATCCGGTTTAAAATCGTCTAATGCCTTAATTAATTTTTCTCCATTTTCTGCCTCCATAATTTTTTCAAAGTACATATTCATTTCCTGAAGCATACTTATGAGGGTCAATCTTACTTTCTTTTCATCATCTGCTATCAAAATATTCATAATTATATATCCCTTTTTAATCAAGTGTATGAATATCGTCCATAAATACTTTAATACTGATGCAAGTACCTGACTTCGGCCTGCTGTCTATATCAAATGAACTGCGGGCATATGCCAGCTTTAATCTTTCCCTTACATTTGAAATACCAACACTGTTCCCCTGGTTTACTTGACTTATATCAAATCCTTCTCCATCATCAGCAATAGTGATATGTACATAAGAATCCTCTTCTCCTTTGACCATACAGGCATTAATTATGATACTGCACGTTCTGTCTGATGGTTCCACAGCATGTATCACCGAGTTTTCAACTAATGGCTGAAGCATTAATTTGGGAATTTTAAAGTCTGATACAGTGTCAGCACAAAAAATACTAAAATTCATTCTTTCCTCAAAGCGGAGTTTTTGAAGCTCACAGTAATTATGCAAAAAGTTGAACTCCTGTTCAATGGTAACCATGGTATCATTTCCCAAAGTATATCTCATAAGTCCTGACAGATTTATAATTGAGTTTTCCAGAACATCCCGCTGTCCCTCTCGATTGAGCCATAAAAATCCGTTCAGAACGTTATATAAAAAGTGCGGCTGAATCTGGGACTGCAATGCGCGATATTCTGCATTGCGCTGGCTCAATAAAAGTTTATATTCTTTATCAATATAATTATTCAACTTCTGAATCATATTGTTCAGGGAACGTTTCAGTTCAGATAATTCATCTTCTCCATACACGGTGCAGCTAATATTTAAATTGCCATTTTTAACGTGCCGCATAACATGAGTCATTTCCCGAAACGAATTCGTTATGCTATTAGACAGCGTCGTAAACATTAATGATGTAATTATAATCACAAGAACAGCCACCATGGTATTAATGGTACAAATCCACCGTATCTTCTCCCTGAGCGTGCTGTCACTGAGCAAAATAACCACTTTCCAACCCGAAGGAATAATGGCCTGTAAAAAGACCCTGTAGGTTGTTCCTTCCACGCTGATTACACGTTCACCCTGCTGAATCAGTCCCTGTATTTCACTGGAAACAGGACTGTCTGAATAGACAACTTCACCGCCTTCATCTAAAACCAACGACATGGAAGGACCGTTAAACTTCAAATCAGTAAACAAATCCTGAAAAAAAGCAATATCCGTATCTGCCATGATAAATATCTTACTGCCGGCCTTATACGGATGCTTCATGGACTGGACAACCGAAAACACCTGCTTATTAGCAGAGTAAGTAAAATAATCCGGTTCATGAGCACCAATGAAGGTAAACGGTTCCTTGGAAAACGCGATTTGGGAAACCAAATCATCATAGGGGGAAGATGGGTATATACGGCTGAGGTCCAGGTCTACATTTACATTTTTATTAAAGTACTGCAGCCCCCCATCCTGGTTTTGCACAATAATACTCAGCAGATTTTTTCCTGAAGTTTTTAAATAGTTTTCGATATCATGGGACTTAAAACAGTCGTTTCCACCGGAAAAGGCTCTGACATCATCCAGATTATTTTCTTCTAATGTGTTTAGTACCTTTTTATCATATCCAACTGTTGTCATCAATCTTTCTAGTTCGGAGATATAAGAATAAATATTCTGAGATACAGATTTCAGAGTATTGCTTACCAATACATCTGCTTCAATCTGCGTCTGCTGCTTAAAATATGAAATGCAGAAAAGAGTTATAATGATAGTTGGTATCAAGGTGCATATTACATTTATTGCAATTAGCTTAAACCGAAGGGAACGCGTGAATCTCACCTTACCGTCTATGTTCTTATAGGACTTGTTTTTCTTGGGGCGGTACAGAATATCCAACATGGAGAACATTATCTCCTTTCGACCCTTAAAGCGGTCCATCAGCACGCATGAAAGCGCTTTATACCTTGTATACAGACATATTATAACAAAATCTTAACGCGAAATCAAGGAATGGGGGGGATAAGGGACGGCGTAAAATCATCATCGGACCCTAATACCTATAGTTCCTACGGCAGTTCCCCCATCATATCCTTCACGCATTCAATGAATTTCTTCATGGCAGGGGATGCCTCCTTTAATGACGGCACTCCGATTCCAAGGGAGACAAACTGCGGCGGGTCAAAGGGCAGGGTAACCACATCCCCGGACCAGCTGAGGGTGATGAGTCTGTTATTCAGGCTCATGCCCAGCCCGGCCTCCACCATACAGTAGGTTGTATATGCATCTGCTGTGGAGAAACGGATGTCCGGCGTCAGGTGCCTGGCCCGAAGAAGGCGGTCTATTTCCGTGTCCTGATTTGGCATGGTTATGATAAATGGTTCATTTTCCAGCCCGCACAGCGGAAATGAACCATCCCCTGCCCTGGGATGATTCTTCGGCAGCCAGGCCAGCAGCTCATCCTGGCGGATGGGAATCCAGTCGCAGATTGTCCCGGCGGAAGGCTCCGCGAAAAAGCAGCAGTCCACGGACATCTCATTGAGCCAGCGGGTCATCTCGCGGTTGCCGCCCTCCTTCATGTTAATCCTGACATTGGGATACAGCTGCCGGAACCGCTTCAGTATGGGAGGCAGCCACATGGCCGAAACACTGTAATAGCTCCCAATGGTCAGGGCGCCGCTTAAAATCCCGCGGATATCAGCCCCAATCTCCAGGGCATGGTTATGGGCGCGGACAATCTCCCGGAAGGCCGGAATCATGGCCTTTCCGTTTTCCGTGGGAGACACCCCCTTTTTTGTACGTATAAAAAGAGGAAAACCCACTTCCTCCTCCAGGGCGTTCACCATCCTGGTGATTCCGGACTGTGTATATCCCAGGAAAACACCTGCAGCAGTCAGGCTTCCATGGTCAATAGCCGCAAGAAAGGCTTCGCATTTCGTAACATCCATATTTTTCTCCATCCATGACAGTTTATCATGATTAATATGATAAATCAGGTTTTGTGTCATACATAAAAACATTGTACAATAGTGCTAATGACATGTCAAACACAACAGAACATACTGCCTTCGGTGTGTAAAAGAAATACCTCCCCATAAGGATTTCTTCCCGGACGAAACGGTTCCCTGCAAAGAACCGCTGCCTTTACACACCGGAGCTGAGAAAAGAGGATAACGAAATGGAACTTTGTATGCACAGCAGACCATCTTTTGCTTCCGATTATATGGAAGGCGCACACCCGGCTATTCTGACACGTCTCATGGAGACAAACATGCTTAAGACCCAGGGATATGGAAGCGACCCTTTTTCCCAATCAGCCCGTGAAAAAATCCGCGCGGTATGCGGCTGCCCGGAGGCCGAAATACATTTTCTCGTCGGAGGCACCCAGACCAATGCCACTGTCATACGCGGAATCCTGCACTCCTATGAAGGCGTAATTGCAGCTGGTTCCGGGCATATCAGTGTCCATGAGGCCGGCGCAATTGAACTGGGAGGCCATAAGGTGCTTACACTGCCCCATACGTCCGGAAAACTCAGGGCAGCGGACATCGAGGGCCTGGTTACAGATTACAGAAGGGATACAAACAGCGGTCATATGGTCATGCCCGGCATGGTTTATATTTCTCACCCAACCGAATACGGGACGCTGTACTCGCTCAGTGAACTGCAGGAAATCAGCCGTGTATGCCGCAAGAACGGCCTTCCGCTGTTCATGGACGGCGCACGGCTGGCCTATGCGCTCTCCTGCCCCAGGAATGAACTAACGCTCAGGGATATTGCCAGGCTATGCGATGTATTCTACATCGGAGGAACCAAATGCGGGGCCCTGTTTGGAGAAGCGGTTGTGATAACACAGCCGAATCTGATACCCCATTTCTTCACTGTCATTAAGCAGAACGGCGCCCTCCTTGCCAAGGGAAGGATGCTGGGCATACAGTTTGACACCCTGTTTGAAAATGACCTTTACCTGAAAATCGGTGCTTCAGCTATAGAGGCAGCCGACCAAATCAGGGACGCCCTGACAAAATGCGGATACCGCCTGTTCCTGGATTCCCCCACGAATCAGATATTTATTATAATGGAACATGAGGCAGCAGCCCGGCTGGCCCGGAAAGCAGAGATATCCTTATGGGAAAAATACGATGACAACCACACCCTGGTACGGTTCGTCACGGATTGGGCAACCCAGCAAAGGGATGTGGACATGCTGATAGGGATACTGGAAGAGGAACACAATCCCACCCTGGCCTGTGTTTCATAGAGGATTGGCTTTGAGAAATATAATCCATAACAGCAGCACAAATGGGATTGACCAAAAAGGTTACCGGTACGCTGACCTGCGGCAGATTTGTGCTGACTGCGGCGTCACCACAGGAGCATTTTACTTTTTCTTTGAAAATAAAGACGCCCTTTTCTGCGCCATTGTTGACCCTGTCATTCAGATGCTTAACGGCCTGACCAGCCAGCTGTGTGAAAGAGAGCTGTCAAATCCCTCCAGCTTCAGTGGGAACGACCTTATGACTATGGATTTCCTGCTGAAGCACCGCAGGGAAATGCTGGTTTTGATGGAAAAATCCCAGGGAAGCAGCCGTGAAGATTTTCCCTGCCGGCTGTTTGACACCATGGTCTCATATTTTAATGATGCCTTTGCAGCTGCCATCGGCAGGCAGCCCCGGGCGGACGTAATCCGGATGCTGGTGCAAATCCGCATTGCATCCGCCATGGACATACTGAAAGGAGCAGAGACAATGGAACAGGCCTTTATCTTAAATAATGTAATGGCTCACTATGCAGACGGAGGTTTCAACAGTCTGGTTCACAATTTAAAAGATGTATTATAAAGCCCGGAGGCAGACGCCTTCGGGCTTTTGCATAACAAAACATATCCGCTGTTATGTACAGACCGGATAAAACAACCAAGCAGGAGGTAAGAAATAGTATGAAACATCAGACACCAAACTATGGGAACTGGATTCCCAAAACAATGATGCAGGTTTTGTGGGGTATCACCGGCCTCACCCTGGCAGCCGCCCTTATCTGGAAAAGCCGGATTATATCCGCGTTCGCCTTCCTTCTCTTCCTTCTCATGGGCGGAATAACCGTCTATATGCAGCTCTGCAGAAGGGCCTTTTCCTTTGAAGGCGGAGGGGTCATGGGACAGATTCACCAATACCTGCTCTCAAAGCTTTCATGAAACGGCAAAGGAAGGCTGCTGGACATCGGCTGCGGCTCCGGAGCCCTGACAATCCGGTGTGCAAAGACATGGCCTGATGCCGCGTTCACGGGAATTGATTATTGGGGCAGGGAATGGAATTACGCCAGGGAACAATGCGAAGAAAACGCCAGGCTGGAGCAGGCCGGACCCATCTGCTTTCTGCAGGGCGATGCCTCCGGGCTTCCATTTGAAGCGGGGCACTTTGATGCTGCTGTCAGCAACTTTGTTTTCCATGAGGTAAAAACCCAGCCCGATAAACGCCTGGTTGTCCGTGAAGCGCTCCGTGTAGTGAAAAAAGGCAGTGTTTTCGCGTTCCACGACCTCTTTGAACAGCATGCCATCTATGGAGATATGCAGGAATTTGCAGAACAGCTGCGCAGGGAAGGGATTAGCGAAGTTCACTATGAACCGCACACGGAACAGCTTTCCTGCATTCCTGCCTATGTCCGCGCCCCATGGCTTTTAAATGGGCTGGGAATCCTTTACGGAAAGAAGTAGGTATTTCATAATCAGGCGCGCCTGGGCGGGAATATCCGTATGGTTCCCGCCCTCCCAGGCGACTGTCTTCCCCCCGGTCCCCCATCAGGAAATCCAGCCATCAGCATTCCGGAACATGTTCTCCCCTCAGATACCAGGCTGTCTTTGCGCTTTCCTCCAGTTCCTCCAATCCGTAAAAGGCATCCAGAACCGTCTTGCCTGCCACTACAGGGCCGTGCTGTTTCAGAAGATAGGCGTCACTGTCCATTATCCGTTCTTCCATGTACCGGAAAAGCTCCTGGCTTCCCGGCTTTGCATAGGGAATCATCCCTACGGTCCCCACCTTCATTTTAAGATACGGCGTGTAGGACGGTATCACATCTGTCTCCTTTTCATGTTCCAGGCAGGACCAGAGGACTGAGTAAAAACCATGTGTGTGTACCACCCCTGTCATCTCCGGCCTGTGCCGGTAAATCATGGCGTGAAGCGGATACTCCTTGCTGGGCTTTACCCCCTCCACATAAGCCCCATCCAGCGTAAGCGTGGAAAACTGTTCCTTTTCCAGGGTTCCAAAGCTGGTGCCGCTGCCGGAAATATAGATAAAATCTCCTGACCTGACGCTGATGTTTGCAGTTGAACCGCTCACTCTGCCCCTGGCAAACAAAGAATGGGCAATCTCCACGGCTGCCTCCAACTGACGTTCTGTGTTAATATCCATAATTATCCCTCCAACTCATTTACTGCCCGGCTAAAGAAATCATCCTGGCCAAAATTTCCTGATTTCAGTACCAGGCGCATAGTGGTATCCTCCAGCGGAATCATCACCGGCACCCCTGGGGCAATGCTGCGTCCTATCCAGAACCCCTGATATCCCAGACGCTGGATGACTGCGCCTGAGGTCT